>Ga0208788_1000139_pt1 | contig 37329 bp, 29 predicted proteins | sample Wag4_2014_7_11_3_FD_187363 | JGI IMG/M metagenome (GOLD analysis project Ga0208788, IMG submission 187363) | Fresh water mixed with fracking chemicals microbial communities from Ohio, USA - Utica-2 Time Series FC 2014_7_11 (SPAdes) (version 2) ...
GTACCCGCTGGCCAAGCTGGATGGCCGCGAGCAAGAACCGGTGGTGGTCTGGTGCAGCAACGACTACCTCGGGATGTCGCAACATCCTGCAGTGCGCGAACAGATGCACGACGCGCTGGAGACCTACGGCGCTGGCTCCGGCGGTTCGCGCAATATCGGCGGCTCGCACGAGCTGTACGCCAGCCTGGAGGCGAGCCTGGCCGACTGGCACGACAAGGAAGCGGCGCTGGTCTTTCCCACCGGCTTCGGCTCCAACGATGCCACCCTCCAGTGCCTGCTGCGGCGCATCCCCGACTGCGTGGTGATCAGCGATGAGCTGAACCATGCCTCCATCGTCAACGGCATCCGCTCGACGCCCAACGAGCGCAAGATCTTCCGCCACAACGATGTCGCGCACCTCGAGCAGATCCTCGCCAGCTACCCGCAGGGCCAGCCGAAGATCGTGGTGTTCGAGTCGGTCTACTCGATGGACGGCGACATCGCCCCCATCGCCGAAATCGTCGCGGTCGCCAAGCGCTACAACGCCCTCACCTACCTCGACGAGGTGCATGCCGTCGGCATGTACGGCCCGCGCGGCGCCGGTATCGCCGCCGAGCTGGGCGTGGCCGATCAGGTGGACATCATCCAGGGCACCATGGCCAAGGCCATCGGTGTGATCGGCGGCTATATCGCCTCGACCCAGGTGATCGTCGATGCGGTGCGTTCCTTCGCGACCGGGTTCATTTTCACCACCTCGCTGCCGCCGGCGATCACCGCCGGCTGCCTGGCCAGCGTCGAGCACCTCAAGGCCAGCCGCTTCGAGCGCGATCGCTTGCATGCCCAGACCGCCAAGCTGCGCGAGCGGCTCAAGCACTACGACGTGCCAGTGATGCCCTGCTCGCAGACCCACGTGCTGCCGGTGCTGGTGGGCGAGGCCAAGCGCTGCAAGGCGGCGGCCGAACGCCTGCTGCATACCCATGGCGTGTACCTGCAGCCGATCAACTACCCCTCGGTGCCGGTGGGCACCGAGCGTTTCCGCGTCAACGCCACGCCGAACCACAGCGATGCGCAGATCGAGCACTTGGCGCGGTCGCTGCGCGAGACCTTCGAGCATTTCAGCATTCCGCTGGCCTCCGAGGTGTTCGCTGCGGAGGTGGCCTGAGATGGAGCAGTCCTTCCTCACCGTGCGCCCGGCGACCCAGGCCGACCTGGCCAGCCTGGTGGAGCTGCGCGCCTATCTGCTGGACGGCACCGCCGCCAGCTATTCGAGCAAGACGCCGGAGGACGCGGCGCGCTGGCGGGCGGCCTACCGCACCTGGCTGAGCAGCCGCCTGAGCGAGAGCGACTGCGTGCAGGTCCTCGCCGCCGAGCACAAGGAGTCCGGCCAGGTACTGGGTTGCGCGACGGCCATCATCGACCAGCGCGCACCGGTGCCGGGCTGCCTCAACGGCCTGTCCGGCTGGGTGCAATCAGTGGTGGTGGAGCCGCAGTGGCGGGGCCGCGGCATCGCCCGGCAGCTGATGCAACACCTACTGCGCTGGTTCGCCAACCGCGGCGTCGGCTGTGTGGTGCTGCAGAGCACCGCGGCGGCCGGCACGCTGTACCAGACCCTGGGCTTCGTCGCCAGCGACGAGCGCCTGCTGATCCGTCAGGAGGCCTCGGCATGAAGATCCTGATCATCGGCCTGGGCTACGCCGGCAACCGCTACCGCCGCGCCTTCGAGCATATCGCCACGAGCACTGGCCTGCCGCTGTCGCTGGCCTATGTCGGGCGCCAGCAGAAGACGACCGAGCTGCCCTACTTCGACAGCGTCACCCGCGCACTGGAAGGCTTCGCGCCGGACATCGTCGTGGTCAGCGTCAACGACCACAGCCATGCGCCGGTGCTCAAGCAGCTGGCCGGCTACCAGGGCTTCGTGCTCTGCGAGAAGCCGCTGGTCACGCCCGGTGACAACCTGGACGAACTGCTCGGTGCACTGGACCAGGTACGCGGTTTTGCCTTGGACCTGGTGGAGCGCTATTCGGACGCGACCCAGCAGTTGCGTGAGTGGGTCGAGCGTCACGACTGGCAACTGGTGCGCGCCAGCTTCCACTGGGGCAAGGACCGCATCAACGACTACCGCCCCACCTGCGGCGTGACCAGCGAGGTGATCCATGCCCTGGACCTGCTCGGCTGGATCTGCCCGCGCGCCGGCCAGCTCCGGCTCGATGGCGTGCTCGGCGTGCGCTCGGATTTCTCGGTCTCCGGCGCAGAGGTACTCGACACCGTGCAGCTCACCGCCAGCCTGGGCGAGGCGCGGGTCACTGGCTACGCCAGCTTCGTCAACATCGTGCGCCAGCGCACCGTGGATTTCAGCTTCGTCGACCGCGACGCTCGGCTGATCCATGCGCGCCTGGTGTTCGACACGCCGCGCTGGGATCACGACCAGCTGCGCATCTGGACGCGCGGCACCAACGGCGCCGAGGAACTGCTGCACGCGTTCGCCACTGCCCCAGACGAGCCTGGCCTGGACACCCTGCACAAGCTCTCGCGGCTGTGCCGACAGGTGGTGCGCGCCGTGGCGCTCAAGGAACCGCCCCGCCAGCCCTTCGCCGGCCTCGACACCGCTGTGGCGTTGCAGCGCCTGCTCAACGACCTAGAAACCCATGCCCAAACCCCAGCACCGGCGCGCTACGTCCATGGCGAGACGCGCGTGCTGCTGGCCGAGGACAGCGACCTGGAAAGCCTCGGGTAACCCAATCACAAGGAGAACGACTATGTGTGGAATCGCTGGATGGCTGTCCTACAGCCAGAACCTGGAAACGCAACGCGACACCCTGCAGCGCATGACCGACACCATGGCCCTGCGCGGGCCTGATGCCGGCGGGCTGTGGATCGACGGGCCGGTGGGTCTGGGTCATCGGCGCCTGTCGATCATCGACCTAGAGGGTGGTCGCCAACCGATGACCGCCATGCACGGTGGTCCGCGCGAAGCCGCCGCCATCACCTACAGCGGCGAGGTCTACAACTTCCGCGAGCTGCGCACCGAGCTGCAACGTCTCGGCCACCGCTTCGAGACCCGCAGCGACACCGAGGTGGTGCTGCGCGCCTATGTCGAATGGGGCGAGGCCTTCGTAGAGCGGCTCAACGGCATGTATGCCTTCGCCATCTGGGACGTGCGTTCGCAAGAGCTGCTGCTGATCCGCGACCGCATGGGCGTCAAGCCGCTCTATTACTTCCCCACCACGGACGGTGTGGTGTTCGGCTCCGAGCCCAAGGCGCTGCTGGCCAACCCGCTGGTACCGCGCCAGGTGCGTGCAGACGGCCTGCGCGAGATCCTGGAGATGGTGAAGACGCCGGGCCATGCCGTGTTCGACGGCATGCGCGAGGTGATGCCAGGCGAGATCGTGCGCATCAACCGCCAGGGCCTGGGTCGCCGCCACTACTGGAAGCTGGAGGCGCGCGAGCACGCCCACTCGCTGGACGAGACCATTCGCCATACCCGCGACCTGCTGGAGGACATCGTCGATCGCCAGATCGTCGCCGACGTGCCGCTGTGCAGCCTGCTCTCCGGTGGGCTGGACTCCTCGATCATCACCGCGCTGGCATCGAAGAAGCTGCTGGCCGCCGGCAAGGAGAACATCCGCTCCTTCTCCGTCGACTTCGTCGATCACGGCAGCGGCTTCACCGGCGACGCCGTGCGCGGCACCCCGGATGCACCCTTCGTGCGCGACCTGGTGGAGAAGATCCGCTCCAGTCACCAGGAAATCGTCCTCGACAGCCGCGAGCTGGCCGATCCGGCGTTGCGCGCGCAGATCGTCCGCGCCCTCGACCTGCCGCCGGCGTTCTGGGGCGATATGTGGCCGTCGCTCTACCGGCTGTTCCAGGAGGTGCGCAAACACTCGACGGTGGCGCTGTCCGGCGAGAGCGCGGACGAGGTGTTCGGCGGCTACCGCTGGTTCCACGATCCGGAGGCGATCCAGGCCGACACCTTCCCCTGGCTGGCCTCTGTGACCGGCAAGTACTTCGACGGCAAGACCCTGTTCGACCCGGGCCTGCTGACCCAGCTCGACATGCACAGCTTCCTGCGCGACAGCTACGCCCAAGCCATCGCCGAGGCGCCGGTACTGCCAGGCGAAAGCGCGCTCGACCAGCGCATGCGGCAGATGAGCTACGTCAACCTGACCCGCTTCGTGCAGACCCTGCTCGACCGCAAGGATCGCATGAGCATGGCCGTCGGCCTCGAGGTGCGGGTGCCCTTCTGCGACCACCGCCTGGTCGAGTACGCCTTCAACATCCCCTGGGCGATGAAGGCCTTCGACGGGCGGGAGAAAAGCATCCTGCGCGCGGCGACCCGTGACCTGCTGCCGGAGTCGATCAGCGAGCGGGTCAAGAGTCCCTACCCCTCGACCCAGGACCCGGCCTACGAGCAGGCGCTGCGTGACGCCATGACCGCCATCCAGGCCGATCGCAGCGCACCGGTAACGCCCCTGCTCGACAGCGGCCGTGTCCAGCAGACCCTGGCCAAGCCGCTCGGCAGCGTCTCGCCCATGTACGAACGCATGGGCATGGAGCTGGCGGTCGGCCTCAACACCTGGCTGAACGAGTACGACGTCAGCCTCGAACTTTAGTCCCCAACCGGATGTGGCCCCGGTGCGGGGCCGCATCCCTTCGCTGTACCACCCATGCGCTCCAATGGAGCACAAGCGAGTCCGAGCATGCACACACCCAACCAATCACCCATCTACCTGATAGCGCTGGGGGCCTTCGCCCTCGGCATGGCCTCTTATGTCACCGCCGGGCTGATCCCGATGATCGAGGCCTCGTTCGCGGTCTCCGTCGCGGTGGCCGCCCAGCTGGTCACCGCCTTCACCCTGGCCTACGGCCTGTGTTCGCCGATCTTCGTCGCCCTGGCGCCGGCGCATCGCCAGCGCGCCGGCCTGCTGCTGGCCCTGGGCCTGTTCGTCATCGCCAACGCCGCCAGCGCGCTGGCCGAGAGCTTCACCGCGTTGATGGTCTGGCGCGCCATCGCCGGTATCGGTGCCGGCGTCTACCTGGCCATGGGCATCGGCGCCTCGGCCGCCGTGTCCACCCCGGATCGCCGCGGCAAGGCCATCGCCATCATCATGGGTGGCATGGCCAGCGGCGTGGTGTTGGGCGTACCACTCAGCCTGCTGATCGCCGAACAGCTGGGCTGGCAGGCCGCGTTGTGGCTGGTCACCCTGCTCGGCCTGGTGGCCTTCTTCGGCCTGCTGCTGAAGCTCCCGTCCCTGCCGGCGGCCACCGCCACCAGGCTGGGCCAGAAGCTGGCGATCCTCGGCGACGGCCATGTGCTGGTGATCCTGCTGGTGTCGTTGCTGGCTGCCATCGCCAGCCTGGGCATGTACACCTTCATCGCCCCGCTGCTGGCTGACCCGGCCTATGGCGCAGTGCGCTCGGTCACCCCCTATTTGTGGGTCTGGGGCATTGGCGGCGTGCTGGGCAGCTTCCTGATCGGCCCGCTGGTGGATCGCATCAAGGGCCCGGTGCTGACCTTCGCCATCATGCTGATCCTCGCCGTCTCACTGTTTGTACTGCCGCTGGCTGCTGCCCTCAGCACCTGGCTGGTGATGCTGCCCATCGCCCTGTGGGGCGCGGTCGGCTGGGCGCTGCAGGTGCCGCAGAACAACGAGCTGATCCTGGCGCGCCAGGCCCAAGGCGACGGCAACCTGGCCATCGCCCTGAACGAGTCGGCGCTCTACCTGGGCAGCGCCATCGGCGCCGCGGCCGGCGGCTTCGTGCTGCTGTTGCAGATGCCCACCTGGACCCTGGCCGCCAGCGCCGGTGGTGTCGCAGCCCTCGGTGCCCTGCTGCAGATCGTCAACCTGCGTCGCCAGCCGACCTGGAACGGCGACGTGCAAGCCGAACCCTACAACTGACGGAGGAAAGGCCGTGGAACTGCGCCACCTTCGCTGTTTCATCGCCGTCGCAGAAGAACTGCACTTCGCTCGCGCCGCCGCGCGCCTGCATATCGAACAGTCGCCCCTGTCGCGGATCATCAAGGAACTGGAATACCGCCTGGGCGTGCAGCTGTTCGAGCGCACCACGCGGCGTACCCGCCTGACCTGGGCCGGCCAGGTGCTGCTGAAGGAGGCGCGCCGGGTAATGGCCGTGGTCGACCAAGCCAAGGCCAGCGCCCGTAGCGCGGCGGCCGGCTACCGCGGGCGCATCCGCGTCGCGCTGTCCGACGGCATCCCTCAAGCGCGCCTGGCCGCCCTGCTCGCCCTGTGCCGCGAAGAAGAACCGGAGGTAGAGATCTGCCTGTCGGAAGTCACCTTCAGCGAACAGGTCAGGGGACTGAACGACGACCTGTTCGACATCGGGCTCGCCCAGTCCGACGACGTTGGTGATGGCCTGGTGGCCGAACCGGTCTGGTTCGATCCGCTGGTAGTGGCAGTGCCGGCCCGCCACCCACTGCTGACTTATCGGCGCGTACCGCTCGACGAGGTGGTGCGCTACCCGCTGGTGCTCTGCGATCCGCAGGTGTGCGAAGGCTTCTGGCAGCAGCTGCAGCGTGTGCTGGGAACGGTGGATGCACGGCTGACCATCGCCGACCGCGTCCCTACCCTGGACCTGATGATGGCGTTGGTGGCCGCGGGTTACGGCCTGGGCTTCTCCAGCCTGGCGCGCATCACCGAACTCAACAACCCGGACGTCGTGGCCCGGCCGCTGGCCGGCTGCCCCGCGATGCTGACCACCTACCTGATCCGGCGCGACGGCGAACCGGCCGAACAATTGGCGAGGTTTATCGGGCGGGTGAGTCCGGCGGAAAGCCGGGCGTTGCTGCCGGATCACACATCACAGAAGGAAATCGCCTGATCGCCCAGGCACTAAATCTCCCCCTCGCGGCGAGCCCTCTCAGAAGAGCGTCTTCGCGGCAGCCCAGCCAGGCTGCCGCATTTCTTGTATCTGGCCAACTAGCCCATTCCTTGACAGGAACACACCCACCATTAATATACGCAAATAGCGCACACATATGAAAGCATTGTTCGTTGAGTTGTCACCCTTTGAGCGCAACCGAAAATCCTACCTGGATGACGACGAGTACTCTCTATTCCAGCAGATGCTCTTGGCCAATCCGGAGGCAGGTGCAGTCATCACCAACAGCGGTGGTCTGAGGAAGGTCCGCTTCGGATCGGTCAGGCGCAACAAAGGGAAACGCGGTGGAGTTCGGGTTATTTACTACTACTGGCACAGCGGTCTGCAGTTCTGGCTCTTCACCTTGTATGACAAAGACGAACTCGATGACCTGAGCAGTGACCAGCGCAGGCAGTTGAAAGCGCTCCTTGAGCGCGAAGTGAAGGCGAGGCAAACACCATGACCAAACGCGATATTTTTTCCGAGCTGATCGAAGGCTTCGAGGACCTGGCCGCAGCACGTGAAGGCAAGCGTACGCTGCGTACCCACAAGGTCGAATACACGCCAATCGAACCCGCGACAGGCGCGGAAATCGTCGCACTGCGCGAAAAGCTGCAAATGTCCCAGGGGGTATTTGCCCAGGCCATTCACGCCAAGCCAGCGACCCTCAAGAACTGGGAACAGAACCGCTCAAAGCCCAACGACCAGGCCACTGTCCTCATCCGTATCCTGAGCAAGCATCCAGAACTCATACGCGAACTGGCGTAAATCAGGAAGCGCTGCCGGGCCACTGCATCCCCCGTAGGTAACGCGGAAAGGTCAGGAACCAAGGCTTCATTGCCAACCTGGTCAATCAGAACCAGCCGCCGGCGCCATGCGCCTCCCTCATCGACGAGAGCAGCCTCTGCTTTCCTTCTTCCGAGAGCTAAGCATCCATCTGACGCCCTGCCGCGAGATGGCCAAAATGACCTACTATCGAGCGATTAACTCCAAGATCGATTTGACCCGATGAATCTGAATCAAAGCTTTGGCCACAGAACCATCTGGGTACAACGAAACAAGGCAAGCCTCTGGCCGGAAGCCTCATCAGCCACGACGGCGTCCCAGACCTGGGTGTTTCGGCCAAGATGCTGCGCGAGCGCCTCACAGCAGATAACCCCCTGCCTGACCGTACCTAGATGATTGCTTTTCAGTTCGATGGTAGTGAAGGAAATGGCACCTTCGGGTAAATGCGCCATGCTGGCGTTTCCGCATGTCGTATCCGCGAGGGCTACTATTGCTGCAGCGTGCAAATAACCATTGGGAGCTAGGTGTGAGTGCTTAATTACCATACGGCTTTTCAGGGTTCCCTCTGCCAACTCCATCATTTCCAGTTCGAACATTCCAGGCAGGCAGTCACCGCCTAGGAGGTTGAGTTGCTCGACGGATACATCGCTACGAAGCTTGCTCATGCTGTCAACTTCTGGTGATTCGACTCAGGATGGACGACGCATCTACGGCAGGCCGAATACCGTCGGTTGACACTTGTCACCTGAAGCGAAGAGTGCCAACCACTGCCAGTGCAAGCGGGTTAGCCCACCAGCGTCTTCCCAAAGATCTGTCGTGCAATGACCATCCGCTGGATTTCGTTCGTGCCTTCGTAGATTTCGCTGATCTTGTTGTCCCGATAGATCTCTTCCACCTTATAGTGGCTACCGTCCTCGGAAAGCTCGCGTAGGAAGCCATAGCCGCCAAAGATCTGTACGCCATCGCGCGCCATGTCGCCCGCGGCCTCGGTAGCGTAGAACTTGGCCATGGCCGCTTCCGGTTCAGGGAACTCGATGCCCTGATCCATCCGCAATGCGGCCTTGATGTATAGGTTGCGCGCGTTCTCGATCTGCGTGGCCCGCTCGGCCATGCGGAACTGCCAGTGCTGGAAGGCCCCCAGTTTCTTACCGAATGCCTCTCGACTGCCCAAATGCGCCGCAGAATGGTCGAAAGCCGATTGCGCCATGCCAACGCCGGTGGCGGCAATGCCGATACGCCCGTAGGTCAGGGTCGCCAACGCCACGCGCAGCCCTTGATTGGCCTCGCCGATCCGGCGCTCAAGCGGCACCTCCACATCGCTGAAATGCACATCGGCCGTCAGTTGTCCCCGGTTGCCCATTTTTCGGTCGGGCTTGCCGATTCGAACACCCGGCTGGTCGGTCTCAACCACCAACTCGACCATGCCGTCCTCCTCGCTGCGGCAGAGCACGACGATGAAGTCGGCAACCGGCGAGTTGGTGATGAAGCGCTTCTGTCCGTTGATGATGTAGCGATCGCCCTCTCGACGCGCGATGGTCGCGACGGCCTTCGGCGACAGATCCGTGCTAGCCAGTGGCTCGGTGGTGGCAAAGGCGCCGATCTTGGTGCCGGCGATGACCGGCCTCAGGTAGCGCTCACGGATGAAGTCACTGCCTCTTTCCAGCGTCCGACCAGCCAGAATGCAGTGCACGTCGAAGACAGCCGCAATTGAGTTGCTGTGGTAGGCCAATTCCTCACAGACCGTAGCCGTGGCCAGTACCCGGTGCTCCAGGCCGCGCCCGCCATCGCGCGCGGCGAAGGGAATCTGGAAGATGCCCTGACGCGCCATCGCATCGAAGACGTCGCGCGGGAAGCTTTCCACGCTCTCATCGCGATGAGCGATTTCATAGGCTCGGGGCGCGACGAACTCGTCGGCAAAGGCGCGGACCTCCTTGCGGATCTCGAGCACGGCCGCGGACGACATCAGGTCGTGATAGAGCTCATCGGCCATACGCTTGGGCAGCATTGCCATCATTCACCTCTCTGGGCTGGGTTGATAGATGGCATCGAGTGTAGGGAGTGGGCTTGCTAGAGTGGATTGTCTAATATGACAATCATTATGCGAAAGAAGACAGGTTGAGGATATCGCAATGCCCAGCGTCGCCCTGATCACTCTCGAAGGCTGCTATGCCTCAAGCCTGACCGGTCTGATGGATATCTTCCAGGTCGCCAATGCCCATGCTCGCAAGCAGTTTGGTGACCACATCGAGCCCTTCGAATGGCAGTTCGTGTCGTACTCCGGCAGAGCCGTCGAGGCCAGTGGCGGGCTGGCCCTGGCGACAGAGCCGCTAGCCCGCCACGACCGAACTTATGATCTGGTGTACATCCCCGGCGTCTTCTACAGCGGCCAGGATGCGTTCGAACACTTCCTCAAATCCCAGGCCAAACTGGGCAGCTGGATAGCCCAGCAATGGCAGCAAGGTGCGATAGTGGCGGCCAACTGCACCGGCACTTTCCTGCTGGCCGAGGTCGGCCTGCTGGACAAGCGCAACGCCACCACCACCTGGTGGCTGGAGAAGCGTTTCCGCCAGCGCTACCCCAAGGTGAACCTCGATATCCGCCATCTGCTTACCGAAGACGAGCGGCTGATCTGCGCCGGAGGCATCCCGACCTATCAGCACCTGGCGCTGAGAATGGTCGAACACTTTTTTTCGCCAGCCATCGCCTCGCTGTGCGCCAAGACCCTGCTGGTGGATGTGGGCCAAACCGCACAAGCCCCCTTCCTTCCCCTCTCCGACACAAGCGACCATGGCGACAGTCTGATTGCCAGAGCGCAGTACCGGCTGCAGCAGGACATGCGCAAAACCCTTAGTATCAAGGCACTCGCCGACGCATTGGCAGTCAGCCAGCGCACACTTACGCGTCGATTCAACGCTGCGCTGGGCATGCAACCTCTGACCTATCTGCAAAACCTCAGGATCGAGGCCGCCAAACAGCTACTGGAAATCACCGATCTCAACATCGAGACGATTCTGGGCGAGGTCGGCTACTCGGACGCAAGCTCGTTCTCCCGGTTGTTTCTTGCCCGCACGGGAATGACACCAAGCGCCTATCGGGACCGCTTCAGACGTACCAAGTAACGGCTGTAGGCATCAGCCTCCGGTGCCGCCTAGCCCGCTCATCTAGAAAGGGCCGCTAATGCCTGCCTGCGCCAATGCAGTCAGATAGCCTTCAAGCCATTCATGACGTCGCCGCAGCTCAGCCGCAGCGGCATGACCGTAGGGACAATCAAAGAGCTCCTGATGACTGAGCCCCGCTTGAAAGCCAACGTCAAACGGCCTTTGATTCTCCAACCCGATACTCTCCATATCCAGCGGAATGCCACACATTATCCCGATACCCATCATCTAGTGCCGTAGCCGTCACCGGCATCACTCGCCCGCGTCTCGCTGGCGAGCGCTCACGCGCTCATACGCGGCATCGACTCGCCAGACACCAACAGCGAGCCGCTGTGCTTCAGGAAAAACTCATCGGCAAACCCCACGATTTCGCAATCGCGGCCGCTCAGTGCCATCCGCATCATCTCGATCTGCATTTCCTCCTGAGCCAGCATGTAATCCAGAAACGCCCGAGCACCGGCGGGCCCTTCCATACTGAGATCGCGCAACCACTCCATGTACTTGAGTGTTTCGCTGTAAACGATCTTCAGCAGGAGCCCCAGAAACACCTTCGGCACGGAAGAGACAGCCCAGGCCTTCAGCTTGGTGAAAAATCCTGGCGCCACATCGAGCCCCCAGACGGCTGCAGCCGCCTCGTAGCGAGGACGATTGAAAATCTCCAGATCCAAATAGGTCTTCCAGAACAGGCCCCTCTCATCCCCCGCCAGGCGCTCAGCCATCCGTCCGACGGCCATGAAGGCGAAAGCTCGATTCGCCAGTTCGTGACGAAAACCCTTGATGAATTTCTTTGACGGCATTGCTGAAAACCTCACCGATAGACGATTCGAACTAAAAGACAGCGCACTGAATGGTGCAGCGTATGGCGCAGCCTATGAGGCTGCCTTGGGGCGCAGCGAGTCATCGAATTCATCCAAGGATGGGAACTCTAGAGCCGGAAGCTGATGGAGGCGTTGCAGATGCTGGCGGAACTGTTCGAGGTAGCCATGCCGCTCAGTCTGACTGATATAGGGCACGTGATAAGCCACAAAGGGCGACAAAACCCTGAGGCCGACATAGGCGAGCATGCCGCGCTGGATGGGGAGCAAAAGCGATTCCAGTTCGCCATGCACAGCCCCCGGCCCGAACATATGGCGCTGCCCGCCCAGGGAGAAGGCAAGCATGGTCAGCTTGCCCTTGAGCCCACCCCGGTCGTAGATGCGCTTGCCGCCGTAGCAATAGCCGGAGACGAAGACCCGGTCGATCCAGCCCTTCATGATTGCCGGCATGCCGAACCAGTAGATCGGGAAGTTGAAGATGATCAGGTCCGCCCACTTGACGCGATCCAGTTCCACCTGGATGTCGGCCGCCAAAGTCCCACGGCTGTAACTGTGTCGTTGCTCCAGCGCGTACACCAGATATTCGCTATCCGCGCGTTGCTTGAAGTCTTCCGCTGAAGCGACCGGGTTGAACTTCTGCGCATAAAGATCGGAAACGACAACCTCATGCCCCTGCTCACTCAACACCTCAACGGCGAGGTTCTTCATCGCGGTGTTAAATGACTGAGGTTCGTTGTGTGCATGTACGATCAGAACATTCATAGGGTTTCCTGACCTCGAAAACTTGCCGAGCACAGAACGGCATCATCATTGAGCTCATGCATGGGCGGACAATCCTTCACCAATATGCCGAGCTGCAATGTGACTGAAGGCCATGATCGACAGACTGGGATCCAGTGCGGTGCTGCTAGGGAACACCGAGCTGTCGGAGACAAAGAGGTTGTCGAAACCATGAACCTTATGACGTGAGTCCACCACCGAGTCACTGGCGCTCCTGCCCATTCGGCAGCCGCCGCCAGGATGAGGCGAAGCCAGCATCAAGCCGCCAGCAGAAATATCCAGTGCATCGAGCTTGGACAGGTCATCCATTGACTCCAACGTAATGCCTTGATGCCCGGCGACGATCAGCTTCTTGGCACCGGCGGCAAACTGCAATTCAGCCTGCTTGCAGATGGAATCCTTCAGCGTTGCCCGGGTAACCGGCCCGTACTCGTAGAACACCTGTCGGGCTCCTTTGCTGGTCATGCGTATCTCTCCGAGTTCGCCCTCGACGTCATCTATCCAACTGATGGTTCCACCGACTTTCGACATCTGCTGCATCACCGCCTGATGCTCAACCCCAAAACCGGGCAGCATCGCTGCCAGCAGTGCCGGCTGGACCTGATTGGGCATCAGCAGATAGCCCCCCTCCTGATACACGCCATCCTGATAGCGAGGACGCCGATAGTGATCGATGCCCCATGCCGCAGGGATGTTGCGCCAGAGCACGATGTCCTCGTCGTAGAGGCCATGAACCATGGCTGAAGGGTTCATCGAAAACTGCTTGCCAAGCATGGGCAACGCCTTCTGCAACCCCTGCTTCATCAGGAAGAACGAGCTGTTGAAACCGCCGGCGGCAACGACATAACGATCTGCCAGCACTTGCAGCTTGATGCCATTTGGCCGATTGGTTCTTCGGTCGATCATGGCAACGCTCAGGCTACGCACCTTGCCATCGACAATATCCAGGCTATGCGCCTCGGCATCGGCATAGAGGCGCGCCCCCTGCTCCAGCGCCTGGGGAATATGGGTGACCATCTGGCTTTGTTTGGCGTTGTACAGGCACCCCTGCATGCAGTGCCCAGATTTTGCGCAGTGTTTACGCGCCTGGGGCACCCTGTGCCCGTGCCACCCCAACCCCTCGCTCGCCTGTCGCAGCAGCTGGTTCATCCGGTTGAAATAGGGGTCTTCGGCCTCGTGGATGTTGAGCGTCTTCTCGATTTCTTCGAAAACGGGGGCCAGATCCGCCACACCGTGACCCTCAACACCGTACTGGTGCTGCCACTGCTCCAGCTTGTCCGCCGGCGTACGGTAACTATCTGCCCAGTAGTGAACCGAGGCGCCGCCGACATTGGCGCCATAGGCAAGCAGATTGCCGCCGTCGTGCGAGGTGGCTAAGTTGCGTTCGGCCGAGATCTTGCCAGCCATATTCAACTCTCTCTGATCCATGGTGCCGGCATGGTAGTAACCGCCCCGTTCGATCATCACCACATCCAGTCCCTGATCAGTCAGCTTCTTCGCCACCGTTGCCCCGCCACAGCCAGTGCCGATCACACAGACTTGGGTTCTGATGGTCTGATCGGCGGTGATATCGGTGTATTCGAAAATATTCTTGGCCATGGTTTATCCCTTGCTCTGAGCGGAACCGATCAGTTCGGCGTAGTAACGGCGCTGCTCACCCAGCTGCTCGGGAATACCCGAAAATGGGCCGTCGTAGCCAATGGCTGCCCAGGTCGATTGGTGACCGTAATAGAGGTTGAAACAGATCATGCGGCAGTTGTGGATGACCGCACGCACGGTAGCGGAGCCGGTGTTCTTGGTGCCGTTGAGAAAGGCGAGGCGTTTATCCGGGGAAAGCCTGGAGAAACGGGAGAAATATCCATAGGCAACCGGCATCCACTCCAACACATCCAGGACCGTTTTCACGTCAGCCGCGATGTTGCCAGACACGAAGAACAGCTCCTCATCCAGGCGCTGTACCACCCTGGCCTCACGGGCACTGGGAAAATCCTTGGCGCTGGGGACGACCGTTTCGGCAAAAGCCTCCATCGTCCTTGCCTGCTCCTCATCGAGGATCAGCAAGGTGCCGTAGGGAGTTCTGCGAGCACCGGAGAAGGATGTAACAGCGTCTGTGCAGCCATTGAGCGCCGCCACGGCAACGGCACCGGTCATCAATCCAAGCTTGAGGAAGCTACGTCTTGGTAGCGGTTCGAGTTGCATATTGTCGTCCCCGTACTGGGTGCCGTCAGGCGCCACTTACTGTTGATTTTCCAGCGTCTCGACTCGCACTAACGACACGTGGATAGCAGGCAAAATATCAAAGCGAAGTAGCCACGGATCGTCATCTGGTGCCGTTCTGATTGGCAGATCGCGCCATGCCCGGCCAAGGGTTCAGAGGCGAAAGCGCTCGATCTGCCTGCCAAGCACAGCCATGCGATCCATTACCCGGGCGTTCTCGCATTCACCAGCCCGCGTCAGCTGACTGATCTCCTCGGTCGCCTGGCCAACCGCCGAAACATTGCGGTTCAGCTCCTCGGTCACAGCACGTTGCTCTTCCACGGCCGTCGCGATCTGCGTGGCCAGGGCGGAGATCTCGCCCGCCGCCGCGACTATATTTTCCAGCGCTTGCTCCGCAGACTCGGCATGCACGACGCTCTCTTCGAGGTGCAGCAGGCTGCTGTCGATGACAGCCACCGCACTGCGTGTGCCCTTCTGAATCCCCAAGACGATGGCTTCAATCTCGGCACTGGACTGCTGCGTCCTCGCGGCCAGCGCGCGCACCTCGTCGGCCACCACGGCAAAACCACGACCATGATCCCCGGCGCGCGCGGCCTCTATCGCGGCGTTCAGGGCCAGGAGATTGGTTTGCTCCGCCACACTGCGGATCAGCTGCATGATCGCGGTAATGCGTTCCGAATCCGCACTCAGCGCCTTGGCGATGCCTTGCACATCGCCGATATGGCTGAACAGCTGACGGACCTCAGCGCCGCCCTCGCGAATGATCGTGCGGCTCTGCTGGGCCGCGCCGTAGGAGCGTCGGGCCGCATCGGCGGTGGTCACGGTGCTGTGGGCTATCTCGTCCACCGAGCCAGCCACCTGGTTGATCGCCGTCGCCACCAACTGGATTTCCTCATGCTGCCGACCAACCTGTTCGGTGGAAGCGCGTGCCAATTCGAAGCTGGTTCGGGTGCACTCGCCCACTTGCGCCTGGGAGTCACGGATCTGCACCAGCAGCTCACGCAGCCCACCGATGAAGCGATTGACGCTTTCAGCCAGGGCACCCACCTCATCACGGCTCACCACCGGCAGCAGCCTGGTGAGATCACCTTCGCCACTGGCCAGCTCGTCCATCAGCAGCCGCATCCGACGAAGCGGGGCTAATGCATGCCCGCATAGCCAGGCCATCAACAGCAAGGCCAGAACGGCAACCGCTGCGGCGAGCATGACTTGCTGCCAGACGGTGCTCTGCGATGCGGCGGAGAGGTCGGTGCGCAGCTCGACGGCATCGGCAGCGGCAATGGCCTGATCGACCCTGTAGATGACCACCCAGGGCAGCTCGCCGCTGATCACGGGTATCGGCTGGATCAACTGGAAGCGGCCGTCGGAAAGCACTTCCAGCTTCGCTGTTCCTACCCCCCTGAACAGCGCCTGCAGTTGCTCAGGCTTCAGCCCGTCATCCGCCGACAGTGGTGTACCGACACGTTGAGGCACACCGCTGAACCCCGCGATCACGCCGCCGGGTGACGCCAGAATGAGCTCCCCCCGCCCCTCGAAGAGACCGGCGTTGGCACGCTCCAACAGGGCCTGGACAAAATCCAGGCGCAGATCGAACCCCACCATCCCCACTGCGATGCCCTTGTCCTGTACCGGCACGGCAACGGTGCTGACGACGGCCAAGCCTTCGCCCGGGAAATCGTAGTTGTAGGGATCCAGTACGCAGAGGGCATTGCGCTGCAGCGGACATTGATACCAGTGGTTGGTCTGCTGATCCGCAAGCAATGCCTCGGGCACGGCCTCATGGCTAAGCTTGCCGACGCTATTGCGAGACCAGAAGGTGGCCACGCGGCCACTGTCGTTGGTGCCGGCATGACTGCGCCCCGCGAACTCGCGATCCAGCCCGGCGAACCCATTCGGCTCAAGAACCACATAGCTCGCATAGCTGGAATGGCTGGCGCGCAGAGCGGTTTTCACATCCCGATTCAGCGCGAGGCGCTGCGCCAAGGGATCGCCCCCTTCCTGTGCCAGCGCACGATGACGCGATACCTGCTGCGCCAGCAACTCACCCATTGCCCTGGCCGACTGGAAGACGTTACCGATGACCGAGAGCTCACCAGACAACGCCTGACTCAAGCGCCCCTGCACTGCCCCCAGCACGAACGGCTCGGTGCGAGTCGCCACCATGCCCTGCTGCTGGCGGGCGGATAGCAGCCCGGCGGTCACCAGCAGAAGCGTGATCAACGCCAGCAACAGACCGTTGAACAGCGCCAGCTTGAATCGCAACGACAACCCGGTGAACAACGCACGCATCTCCGCCACTCCTCTCATGCAAGAAGTCACGCGCAGCCCGACGGCGCCTGTCGTGTCGCGACGAGCCCCAGACAAACATCGAGTACGCGCGCTGTCGAAGGGATCGCGTCAGTCGCCTTCAGCCGCTGCCGCGGAGGTGACCGACGCTATTCGGCTATTGGGGGATCACTCCTGCGGCGCCAAACAGCAGCAGCTGCCCATCCGCTCGCGGCGCCAGCGCCGAAAGGTTCAGGCGATCCTCGCGCTGCGACGCGGTAAAGCGCTCGACACGGACGTCCGAGAGCGCCACCAGGCCGCCATTGCCGACCAGCGCGACGCGACCATCGGCCAGCTGCGCGACATCGGTGATCGCCTCGCCAGTACCACTGCTCAGCTCACGCCAGCGCGTGGCGGAACTGTCGCCGAGCAGCACCCGTCCACTCATACCGACCAGCAGTGCTCGGCCATCGCGCAGCCCGACGCCGCTCCACAGCGAGCCACTGGCACCGGTGTCGAGCGCTTGCCAGCTAGCACCGAGATCGGTGGAGCGGTAGGCATTGCCCGCCTCTGCGGCGATAAGCAGGCTGCCGTCGCGGGTGGTGAAGATATGGTTGAGGTGATAGTCGTCGCCATCGGCCTCCACGCTCAGGCGCTGCCAGCTCCGCCCGCCATCCTGGGTCTGCGCTGCATAGCCGTAGGCACCGACGACGATGCCGTGCCGTGCATTCTCGAACCACACCGAGAGCAGCACCGGCTGCTCTTCCAGGCGCTGCTGCAGGGCCCAGGTTTCACCACCATCCTCGGTATGCAGCAGAACACCACCATGCCCGACCGCCCAGCCCCGCCGCTCATCGACGAAGCTCAGGGCCGTGAGCAGGCCATCCACCGGCACGCGGCTGGCCTGCCGCCAGGTCTCGCCGTCGTCCGACAGTACGACGATGCCATGGTCGCCCACTGCGACCAGGCGCCGCCCGGCCTGGCTCACCGCCACCAGCGGCGCGTGGGCTGCATTTTCCATGGCAACAGCCGAGGCCTGCGCTTCGGCTGCCCACAGGTTGCCGGCCACCGCCAGCGTCAAGACCGCCATCGGCAGTTGCAAGAAACGAATCGCTAACATCGGGCGCGCTCCTCTATCAGTGCGCGACCAGGGGCGCACGTACCGGCCCCCGTCGCGGAATCAGGATTTCCAGTACCACGGCCAGGGCCGGCAGCAGGGTGATGGCCATGACCATGTTGGCCATGAACATAAAGGTCAGCAGCAGACCCATATCGGCCTGGAACTTCAGCGCCGAAAACGACCAGGTGGCGACCCCGACGGACAGCGTCAGAGCGGTGAATACCGTGGCTACCCCTACCTCGCGCAAGGCTTGCTGGAACGCGTGGACTATGTGCTGCCCTGCGGCGAGATGCATCTGCAGGCGGTTGTAGATGTAGAAGGCGTAATCCACGCCGATGCCCACCGCGAGCACCATCACCGGCAGGGTGGCGACGGTCAGGCCGATATCCAGCTCCTTCATGAACCAGTAGCCGAGGAAGGTCGCCAGTGTCAGTGGCAAGCAGCAGGCGATCATGGCGCGCCAGTCGCGGTACACCAGAAACACCAGCAGCACGATGGTCAGGTAGACGTAGAGCATCATCGGCAGCTCTGAGGTCTCCACAATATCATTCGTGGCTGCTTGTACGCCGGCATTGCCGCTGGCCAGACGGACCGTAACCCCCTCCAACTTATGCTCGGCCCGATAATTCTCGACCGCCTGCACGACCTGTTTCAGGGTGCTGGCCTTGTGGTCGGTGAGATAGAGGTTGATCGGCAGCAGCGTGCAGTCGGCGTTGTACAGGCGCAGGGCCTCGGGCACCTGACGCACCGCTTCGCCTAGCGACAGCTCATCCAGCGGCAGCGCTGCCCACTTGGGGTTGCCTTCGTTGACGCCGGAGGCCGAAAGCTTGGTCAGCGCCGGCAGGGACTGCGCCGAGAGCACACCGGGCACATTGCCAAGATACCAAGTCAGGCGGTCGACATAGGCCATCACATCGTTGCGGTAGCAGCCGCCTGCGGGGGTTTCCACCGCCACCGTGAACAGGTCCAGGCCCAGGGCAAAGTGGCTGACCACACTCTGCACATCCCTGTTGTACTGGGAGTCTGCATGCAGCTCCGGCGCCCCTGGCAGTACATGCCCCACATGGCGTCCCTGGCTCTGCCATACCGCCAATGCCATCAGCGCCAGGCCCAGCACCGCGCCGATGGCCGCATTGCGCGGCACGGCGATGCGCCCCAGGCTGACCATGATGCCGTCACGTCTAGCCCGTAGCCGTTCGACACGCGCCACATAGGTCTTGTCGAAACTGAAGTAGCTGGCCAGCACCGGCAGCATGATCAGGTTGGTAACGATCTTGTACGCCACCCCCACCGAAGCGGTAATGGCCAGCTCGTGGATCATCGGGATAGGCACCAGCACCAGGGTGGCGAAACCGACGAAAGCCGTGATCAACGCCAACGTGCCCGGGATGAACAGGCCAGTGAAACTACGCCGCGCGGCGGTCATGCCATCGACACCGGCACAGACCTCCTTGGAGATAAAATTGACCTGCTGCACACCATGGGACACGCCAATGGCAAACACCAGGAACGGCACCAGGATCGCCAGCGGATCGAGGCCGAAGCCCAGCAGGGTGATGGTGCCGAACTGCCAGACCACCGAGACCAGGGAGCAGAACAGCGGCAGGAAGGTCAGCACCCAGGAGCGGGTGTACCAGTAGACAGCCAAAGCGGTGAGCACGAAGGCCAGGCCAAAGAACTCCACCACGCTCTTGGCACCGGCACCGATATCGCCCATCTGCTTGGCGAAGCCGATGACCTGCACGTCGTAGTCGGCGTCAGCGTATTTGGCGCGCACCTCGTCTTCCAGGCGCTGACTGAACTCCAGATAGTTCAAGCGCTTGCCGGTCTGCGGATCCGGATCAGCCAACTCCGCTACCACCATGGCGCCGGAGTGGTCGCTGGCTACCAGACTGCCGACGAAGCCGCCGATGATGGTGCGCTCGCGAATGCCGGCGATGGCCCGGTCATCCAGGGTACCGACCGTGACGTCGCCACCGACCACATCCTCGGCCTTCATGCCCTCCTCGGTGATCTGCACCGCGCGGGTATTCGGCGTCCACAGCGAGGTCACGCTGCGCCGGTCGATCCCCGGCATGAAGAACAAGGTCTGAGTCAGGTCGTACAGACGGGTCATCGCCTGCTTGTTCCAGATATCGCCCTGCTTGGCATGCAGCACCACGATGACGCGGTTGGCACCGAACAGCACATCGCGGTACTGGTTGAAGGTCTTGATGAAAGCGTGCTGTTGCGGAAGCTGCTTGTCGAAGCCGGCCGACATTTCCAGGCGTGACGCAAAGCCGCCCATGATCAGGGTAATGACGGCCAGCAGGCCAAGAGTCGCCAGACGATGGCGAAAGAAAAAGCGCTCGAGCGCCGACACCAGGAAAACCAACATGGAATGCCTCGATACAACGAGTGTCGCCAACGGCAAGCCGCGCAAGAGCGCGCACGGTTTGCCGCCAGCGAACTTGGGCTGGATTAGAACGAGTAGGAAATATTGCCGCTGAGGAAGTCGCGATCAGCCATCAGGTTGTTGTCGCCACCGCCCCAGTACTGCACCCACTGCAGGCCGCCCTTCCAGCGGTCACGGTAGTTGAACAGCAGAGAGGTGGTCAGCGACTTGCGACCTTCGACAAACGGCATCGCATTCGGCGTGGTGCCGTTGACGTCGTGACTGAAGTCCAGCTGCGGAGTGACGGTAACGCCGCTGTCGAAGAGGTTGGGATAGTTCATCCCGATCTCGGCCACATAGCCCCAGGACGTTTTGTTTGGTACCGAGTAATCGGGCAGGGAGTAAGGCACCTTGCCGCTGGTATCCAGTCCCGGGTAATGGGTTACCACTGCTTCGGCCATGATGAAGCCCTGGGAGGCCCCCAGTGCGCTGGGGATAAAGCCAAGCGGATCGCTGGCCGAGAAGGTGTAGATGGCATTGATGTCCGCCTGCCACTTTTCCTCTTCGACAAAGCCCTTGTTCACTCCGGTATCGAACACGCTGTACTTGTTGTAGCTACCGGTGAGCCCACTACCGAAGGGAACGGTGGGGTCGATACCGACACTGTCATCGGGACGATAGGACAGCTCGCCCGCAACAGCTACCGGGCCCACCATGGTGCTCATGGAGAGACCGAACAGATCCTTGTCTTCGCCGTAGTTGATGAAATAGTTGTCCACCACCAGGTTGTTCGGATTGCTCCGCGCGGTGTAGCCCACGAAAGGTGTCTTGTCGTGGTAGCGCTGGTAGAAGAGGCCAAAGTCGGTGCCGATGCTCTCCGCGGTCCAGCGCAGTGCCACGCCATACTGGCCGCTGTTCTTCGCCTCACGCTCGCCGGCGTAGGGAATCGCCAGACCAAAAGCCACCAGATCGGCATCGCTCAGACCACTGATACCGGGGGCACCGCACTGACCGGTTGGCGTCAGATCGGCGCAAGTGAGTCCGAGCAGCGGGCCATAGATATTGTTCACGTAGTTCGTCGGGTAGTAGATCGGGCGACGCCCCTCTCCCGCTATATCCGCCGAGGAGAAGTAGGTTCCCACCGGATCGAGCGAGTAGGCATTCCACTTGAACTGGTAATACCCCTCCAGGCTCAGCGTCTCGGTCAGCCCGATATTGAAGGAGGCCATCGGTGCCGGGATGAACACCTCCTTCAGCTGGGTTCCAGGCGTGTGGTACTTGGGCAGGCTGAGGGCGTTGATCTGGTTGATGCCGCCGGGCACGAAGATCTCGGCGCCCCAGCTGATTACCTGGTTGCCCACTTTGACCTTGGCGGGCATCTCGCCGATATCAAAGCTTTTCGCTACCCACAGGTCGAGCAGATCGAAGCGCTCGGTGGCATCGCGCTCGGCCTGGTCGTCCAGTTCCGTGGTGCGCACGTTGTCCATCTTGAAGTCTTTGGCCCAAGCCACCCGACCCAGAGCACTCCAGCCATCACCGAAGCGCAGACTTAGTTCATGAGTTCCCTTGAGCACGTGAGAAAACACATCGTGTTTGTCGTAGTTCAGGTTGCCGTCATCGGCATTGCTGTAGTTGATATCGGCGTTCGCATAGCCGTTGCCACGCGACAGGTTGTAGTACCGACCAAGCTCGTTGTTGGTGCCGGGATTGCACCCACCACTGTCACCACCGAGTAAATGACAGTCGGGAGACTGCAAACGGGTGGCGAAACCATATGACAGCGTGGAGTCGAAGCTGCCGGATATCCCTTCCTCACTGCCGAACAGAACGGCGTAGCTCGGCTGAGTCCAGAGCAGGCCAGATGCAAGCGCGATCGACAACGCCAGAGGGTTATGCAGGCACGGCTTTGCCTGCAGCGCAGCCGCGCCGCATGTTTTTTGCTTTTTCATATTGTTGTGCTCCGGACCGGTCAACGCTCGCCGCGACGGCGCAGCTCGTTGGAGTTGAACATCTTGTCGCTCACACGCCCTTGCAGCCCTGCGCCGAGATCGAGCGACAGGCCTTCCTGAGTGAAGCCGTCGGCGATGTAACGGCGGGCGATCAGGTCGTAGCTGACGTACTCGAAGCTTGTGCAGGCCTGGATCTCGGGATCGGCCCACAGGCTGCCCTCCTGCACGCGCCAGAGATTGCCCTTGGCGTCGTACATATCGACATGCAGCAGGCTCCAGCTATCTTCGTCGAAGAAGAACACCCGCTTGGCGAAGGAGTGGCGCTTGTCGGCCTTGACGGTTGCCTCGACCACCCACACGCGGTGCTTCTCGTAGCGCTGCACGTCGCGATTCAGGTAGTCCTGGCCGATCAGTTGCTCATACTTGTTGGACTTGTCGACCAGCTTGTACGAGTTGTACGGCACCAGCATTTCCTTCTTGCCGACCAGCTTGAAGTCGTAACGATCCAGAGCGCCGGTGAACATGTTGATCTGGTCGACGAAGTACAGGTTGTCCGAGCCGGCAATCGGATTGTCGTAGGCGAAGGAAGGAGCCAGACGAACACGACGCTGTCCGGGGAAGTAGATCCACGAGCTCTGCGCCTTATCCAGGAAGGAGTGCACCAGATACATCTCGCCCGCCCGGGAAGAAGGTGACAGTACGTCATAGAGCAGCTTGGCCTCGATTCCGCCGGTATCGCTCGGGTCCCTCACAGCAGCATCGTTATAGGGATAGTACTCATGCGCCCATTGCCGAGCCTCGGTCAGCGCGCCCCCCTTCTCACGAAGCAGGAACGAGATCTGCGCACGCCGCCCCTTGGCCATGTAGCGCAGCTTGTAGTTCCACATCACCTCGATGCCACTCTGCGGTACCGGGAATGGCACAGCGGCGCCGACAGCCTGCTCCAGGCGCCAGCCATCGCTGCCAATACGCGCCTGGCCGGCATACGCCTTGGTGCGCTCAGCCACTTCGGAAGGAATCGCACAGCTGCGGTGCGTGGGATAGACATCCAGGCGGTAACCCGGATAGGTCTTGATCAGCGCGACCTGCCCTTCCGGCAAAGAATTCTGGTACTTGGCCACATTGCTCGCGTCGATAGAGTACAGCGGCTTTTCACTGGCATATGGATCTCCTTTCCCTCGCGACCATCCAGCAGGGGCTTGAATCAAGCCGCCACTCCAGGCGGGGATGCTCCCATCGGCATTACCGGCCTTCTCTGCCCCAATCGGGGTTAGCTCACTCCCGAGCTTACTCAGGTCAGGCGAGGTTGCCGCCTGCAAGTGACTGGTACCAAGGAGCGCCAACAGCGCACCACCCAAAAGTGAAAACTGGAGGTTTTTCATGAACTTCTCCTGGAGGGAGCTTTTTTGTGGTTATTGGGAAGCAGTTCGAGGTGGCCTAGAAAAGCCGGGAAATAGCAGATCTGTCTTGAGTGGGTGCCAAGGACTCATGGCGTCGAAGCGACGACGGTGTTGCTACTCGCGCAGCTGCGCTGCTAGGCGCAGATAATTGAGTGACGCTCCAGGCGTAAACCTTGCTAACGGCCATTTGCCTACCCTCTCGTTGGTTTTCTTGTTGTTCGAGTAGGTGATCTGGATCGAATGGGAAAAAGCGGGCTGATCAAAAATCCAACCCGAAACTCTCCAACTCACCTGGCTTGAAAACTATCCAATGCCGCTCAAGGCGGATTGCCCGCACATGCCAGACTCGTTGATATCTGATGCCAATCAGGCCTGAGCGCAGGCTCGTAGGTAGGAGCGGAACGATGAAGAAAGAGAATTCGTACGCGGCCAGCATCTTGACCGGTCAGTAGTCGACGGCCAGCACAGCAGGTCAGCAGTAGCGCAGCCGATGGCCCCGATGCTTTATGGACTCATTACCAGCAATGGCCCACCTCTTGCTTGCCACGCCCTTCGGCATAAGCAGCGCTCAGCTTTGCGATGCATGCCGAGTCATCCAATCGAGAGTAAGATGTGGAAGACGATTACCCTCAGAGGTAAGTCTTCAGCATAAGAACAATCACCGACCGAGCCGACCCAGGACTTCTGGTACCAGGGCGAGCAACGGAAGTAAAAGGCTGTAGCGCGAAAATGAAATCTGTCCGCACCGTGGTTTCCGAAAACTTCTTCCGCAGATTCAAGGAAGTGTTTGCCCCCTATCTATCCATGCTTGACGTCGACTCTCGCGTCTTAGAGCGCGCAGACATAGAGATACCCGGCGAGCAATATCTAGCTCTATGGGAAGCTGCGGGAAAGGTCAATCCCAATGTTGGGCTTGAGCTCGGCATGCAGTCCGAGCCAGACGACATCGGCGCACTCGGCCATGCCATACACTGCGCGACAACGGTTGAAAAAGCACTGCTGACACTTCAGCAATTCATCATCGTCTTCGCCCAAGAATCGAATATAAAGCTGGAGTTCGATAGTCGAACGATCTGTATTGAATACGGTGTTACCTATCCCACCGTCATCTCCAAACGCCAGGACTCGGAGTTCGCCATTGCCGCCATCTTGCGGCAGCTTAACTTGATCACCGCTAGCACCATCCGCCCCACTCGCGTTGACTTCGCACATAGCAAGCCTGCGGACATATCGGCGCATAAACTGCTGTTCCAATGCCCGATCCACTTCAATCAACCGGCCAATCGAATCTGCCTCCCCATAGAGACTTTGCAACTGCCAGTGGCTCACGGTAACGAGCGGCTGTACAAAGCCCTTGAGCCTTATCTGGAAAAAGAGCGCCAAGTACGCACCGTTACGGATGAACTACTGCCGCAAATCACCCGGATAGTCGCCGCCGAGATGAGCAGCGGGGCCCCCTCCATCGACGAAATCTGCAATCAGTTGAACCTGAGCCGGCGTACGCTCCAGCGCCGGCTGAAAGAGCATGGAATCGAATTTTCAACGCTGATTGAAGATGTCCGTCGAGAGCTCGCCCTCTCGTACATCAAGGAATCGAACTACTCCATGACGGAAATCTCTCTGCTGGTGGGCTATTCAGAATCGGCCTCCTTCACCCGCGCCTTCCGACGCTGGACCGGACAATCGCCCCAGCAGTATCGCGCGGCCCACTTGGCATCCTGACCCCTCCCGTCCGCTTGGCACCTGCTGCCGAGAGAACTGGCACTGCCAGACAATCTCTCGCGCTCGCCAAGCTCTAAGCTGACCCTGTCACGGCGCCCACAAGGTCATCATCCCCATTGCCATGGGCACTCCTGAGACCCTGCGCGCCATGACTGATGGGTGAGACTACGCTCAGCCACCCAGCCCCAGCCAATCTCTCACCGTAAGAGGATCAGCATGAGCAGCACTGAACAATCGTGGGACGTCATTGTCGTCGGAGCAGGCGTGTCCGGCCTCAGAGCCGCACTCGACCTGAAAAAAGCAGGCCAGCAGGTCTTGGTGCTTGAGGCCAGAGACCGTGTGGGTGGGCGCTCGATGCCCGGTACGGTGGCCGGCCAGACAGTCGACTTTGGCGGCCAATGGCTTGGTGCTGAGCACCATCTTTTCCGTGAGCAGGCTCAAAGCCTTGGTGTCGAAATCTACCCTCAGTACACCGAAGGCAATAACCTCTTCAGCCTGGATGACAGCATTCAGTCCTACGGTTCGCAGCTGCCCAAGCTGCCCTGGTCCGCGTTGCTGAGCCTGGGCATCGCCGATCAGGTTCTACAGCACGACCTGCGACAACTCGGACACCGCGCGCCGTGGCAGGCGGAAAACGCCGCCGAACTCGACAGGCAGTCGCTCGAAGCCTGGATCGACAGGAAGGTTCACACCAAGGCCGCCAGAGGCCTGATACAACTGATCGCGAAGGCCATTCTGTGCGCCGAACCCTCTGAAGTGTCCTACCTCTTCTTCCTGGAGGTGCTGCGCCAAGGTCATGGGCTGGAGAAGATGATCGGGGTGCAAGGCGGCGCTCAGCAGGACAAGTTCGTCGACGGCGCCTGGCAAGTACCCAAGCGCATGGCCGACCTGCTCACCGAACAGATACGACTCGATTGCCCGGTGCACGCCATCGAGCAGGACGCACAGGGCGTGCGCGTGCTCTGCAGCCAAGGCGAGTTCCGGGCACGACGGGTCATCATGACAGCGCCACCGGCGCTGGCCTCCCGCATTAGTTATGAACCTGCGCTACCGGCCAAACGGGCCAGCCTGATCCGGCGCATGCCGATGGGCTGCGTGATCAAGATTCATGCGGCGTATCCCACCGCCTTCTGGCGCTCTCGCGGCCTGAGTGGCGCGGTGGTCAGCCCTGACCGAGCACTCAGCATGGTCTTCGATCAAACGCCACCCAGTGGTGAGGTCGGGATCCTCGTCGGCCTGATTGAAGGCGCACATGCCGTTGAGCTCAGCGAGATCGGGCCAGATGCCCGCCGAGCGCACGTCATAGCCGATCTTGTGCACTATTTCGGCGCCGACGCGGCCCAACCACTGGAGTACGTCGACCATGACTGGATCCATGAGACCTGGACAGAAGGCGGCTACGAGGCCCACATGCCGCCGGGAGTCATGACGACCTACGGCGAGACCATTCGCGAACCGCATGGGCGCATTCATTGGGCAGGAACTGAGACCGCCACCGAGTGGATGGGCTACTTCGAGGGTGCCATACAGTCCGGTATTCGAGCCTCCAGAGAAGTGCTCGAGGCCGAGCGCTAACCCCCCCTTTTTGGGGCGTGCCGACGACGGCCGCCCCTTCTTTCCTCCACCAAAACGTCGAACGAATTGGCGCGATCTGCTGAAAGACTGGCACTGCCTGACAATTCTCTCGCCAGCCGCACCGATACCCTCCCGGCATCACCACTGCACCCCTGAGCCCATACGAGGCGGCATTCAGGGGTCAGCTGTATCTGCCCCCACCTCAGGAGACACGTCGCAATGAACACCGCAGCCCAGATCGGTCATGCCTTAACTAGCAAAACTGAGGCTGTGCGTATCTTTACCCTGCAGCGGGCCGCGCACCGCGAGCATCCCATCCCCAGCCTGGAGACGCGCCGCAAGAACCTCAAGCGCCTGGAAATGCTGCTGCTGGAGAATCAGGACGCCATCTGTGAAGCCATCAGCCAGGACTTCGGCAACCGTGCCCATCAAGAAACCAAGTTGCTCGAACTGTTCCTGACAGTCGACGGCATCCGCGACTGCCACAAGCGCCTGTCCAAGTGGATGAAGCCGCAACGCCGCAACGGCTCCATTTGGTTCTTCGGTGCCCGTAACTCGGTGATTCCCCAACCCAAGGGCATAGTGGGCGTCGTAGCCCCCTGGAACTACCCGCTGTTTCTGGTGATGGGACCGGTGACCAGCGCGCTGGCAGCGGGCAATCGCTGCATGGTGAAAATGGCCGCGAACTCTCGTCATCTCTGTGCACTGCTACAGCGCCTGGTGGCGCAGAATTTCGACGAGCACACCCTGGCCATCGTGCCGGGTATCAGTGGCTCGGTCTTCTCAAGCATTCCTTTTGATCACCTGATCTTTACCGGGTCGGCCGAAACCGGGCGCTGGGTCATGCGGGCTGCGGCCGACAACCTGACGCCGGTAACGCTTGAGCTGGGCGGTAAATCGCCGGTGATCGTTGCCGAGGATTTTGACCTCAAGACGGCGGCCGCGCGGGTTCTGCAGATGAAGACGGTCAATGCGGGACAGACCTGTGTGGCACCGGACTATCTGTTTGTCCATGAGAGCCAGCTGAAGGCATTCGTAGAGCACTGCCGCGCCATCGCACCCCAGCGCTACCCGTCCCTGCTGACCCAAGACTACACCTCGATAATCGATCAGCCGTCCTATGAGCGACTGATGGGCTACCTCGATGACGCCCAAAACAAGGGTGCACAGATCATTAACCTGCTCCCTGGCAGCATCGGCGATGAAATCGCCGGCAAGATTGCCCCCGTACTGGTGGTGGATGTCAGCGATGAGATGCGCCTGATGCAGGAGGAAATCTTCGGCCCGATTCTTCCGGTCAAGACCTATCGAAGCCTGGATGAGGTACTCGACTACATCAAGGATCGGGATCAGCCTTTGGCCCTTTACCTGTTTACCAATCAGCGTCAGGTTCAGGATCGGGTCATTTCCCTGACTCAATCCGGTGGTGTCGGAATCAACGACTGCGGGCTACATGTAGCCCAACATGACCTCCCATTTGGAGGCATCGGAGCCAGTGGCATGGGCCACTACCACGGCTACGAAGGCTTCCTTGAGTTCTCCAAGCTGCGCCCGATCTTCAAGCAGTTTTCGCGCCCGGCATTTCCGCTCCTGTATCCCCCCTACGGAGCGCTCTTCGACCGGCTGATTAAGCTGATGCTCGGGCGCTAACCCGCGACCTAAGGCTTGTTGCAGGCCCCTGCAGCAAGCCCTGATTACCAGCAACCCTCCAGCACTGTTGCTCTTCAACCTGGCATAGACACCAACAAAGAGAATGAAAGGCATGACCGCTATCAAAGACTCGCATCTGGAAAACCAGTCCTTCTGGCAACATGACTACGGCCACTACTCGCCTAATGCCGCACTCACGCAGAACCTGAATGCGGATGTTGCCATCATTGGGGGCGGATTCACCGGCCTAAACACCGCCTGGCAGTTCAAGAAAGACAACCCCAACGCGCGCGTGGTGGTGCTGGAAGGCGCCATCATCGGCTTCGGCGCCAGCGGCCGGAATGCCGGATTCAGCACCAAGCTCTTTGGCCTGGAGCCTGAAATGGTGCTGCTGCGCTGGGGCAAGCAGAAGATGATCGATGCCCACCACTACCTCAAGAAAGCTGTGGCGCATACCCAAAACCTGATTGAGACCCACGGCTTTCAGTCCGACTACTGCCATACCGGGATGGTCCGGATCAGTTACTCGCAGCGTCAGTTGGACCGCATGAAGAAAACCTATCAGCTGCTCCAGGACCTGGGCATCGATGGGGATCTGACCTGGCAGGACAGAGGCCGGATTCGCCAGGACTTTCACTCCGAGCGTTTCATCGGCGGCATCTACGAAACCGACACGGCTCATCTCAACCCTTGCAAGCAGGTCCGCGAACTCAAGCGTCTGGCGGAGTCGGCGGGTGTGGAAATCTATGAAGCCAGCCCTGTCACCCAGATCGCACGGGCTGCCATGGCAATTACAGTCTCGACTGACAAGGGCCGGGTTGTCGCCGACAAAGTCGTGATCGCGACTAATGCCTACTCGCGGGAGGTGCCGGATAGCCGCACGCTCAAAGCCCGGCAGTACCCGCTGTGGACCTACCAGATCGTCACAGAGCCGCTCACCGCCGCGCAGTGGGAAAGCATCGGCTGGAAGGGCAGGCAGTCGTTCGGGGATAACCGGCAGATGCTGCATTACTACCGTCCGACCGTCGATGGGCGAATCGCCATGGGTGGTGGTGATGCGATCGTGTACAAAACCGGCGCTCGGGTTGAGACGCCTTCCCCCATGAGCTGGCAGCACTGCGAAGCTCACCTGAAGTGGATCTATCCCCAGCTGAAAGATGTCCGCATCGATTACCGCTGGGGTGGTCCTGTATCGGTCAACGTCGACATGGTTCCTGAAATCAGCTTTGTCGATGACGAGCGCATCATCTACGCAGGTGGCTGCTTCGGCCACGGTGTCGCACTGACCCACCTCAATGGTCGCACCATTGCGGACCTGCTCAATGGCCAGAAGACCGAGCTGACGAACTTCTGGATAGTAAACAGAAAATCCATCTCCATGCCGAACGACACCCTTTCCTTTTGCGGAGGCCACATGGCTCGGCAAGCTCTCAAGGCTTGGGACTGGTGGGAAGAGCGCAGCTTGAAGAACATATAAACCCCTCCAATTTCCTGCGTAGGCAGTGCAGCAACTGGCTCTGTTGTGCTGAAAAGCCTGGCCCCGATGTAGGAGGGCTTATGTATCGACTATTGTGGCTCTGTCTTCTCCAGGTGCTTTCCGGCCTAGCCATTGCCGCATGCTCACGAGACATCGTAGTGCCCTTTAGCGAGCAGGGAGTCGATCAGTGGCATAGTGCCGGCAAGCGCCTGGGGCTCTCGATCGATTTCCTCGAAGAAGTAAGCCAGCGCACCGGTTGCCGATTCGTCTACATTGATGTGCCTCGCGCAAGAGCCTGGTGGATGTTTGCGCGCGGCCAGGCCGATATGGTTCTCGGCGCCGTGCGCAATGCCTGGCGCGACAAGTTCGGTATGTTCTATGGCCAGCATGCGTATGAGGCGGTTTCACTTATCAGCCTGAAGACTCGATCGCTGCAGCTCAATTCCCACGAGGCCATCCTGGAATCAGGATTAACCTTCGCCTTTGTCCGTGGCCATGATTATGGCCCCAAAACTGCCAACCTGATCAAGACGCTTGCCTCGCAGGACCGACTAGTCTTGGCCAAGGATCCGAGCACCATGCTACGAATGCTGCAGGCCGGCAGGGTCAATGGAGCCATAGTCCTAGCCTCGACCGTCACCGTTGATGCCCTCCATCTAGGCCTTGATGATGCTCTAACAGGCATCGTCGTCGACAATCTGGACTGGACCACTAGCGGGCTTTATTTGAGCCAGGCCAGCCTCGCCCCAGAGGACGAGGAACTGCTCGCGCGTGCCCTCATCGAACTGAACAGCGAGGGGTTTTATACCCGCCTAGCTCAGGAGCCATTGAGAAAGCAGCCAGCCTGGGTACAGGCCAGTATCCGCCTCGATCATCGACCAACCCCGTTGCTCTATTGGGTCGAACGGAAAAGGACCAGCCAACCAATCAACTGGCCAACGTTGCACGATCCGCACAGATAGAGTGCTCACACTCAGCACCGGCACCAAGAGTTGCTTGCCTGACTTGGAAACAAGTCCCGCCGGATTAGCTCAGCGAACGTCGCCGCCAGGTAAACATCTCACGGATTTGGTAGCTAACTGGCACCGGAGTCTGGACACCAATTATCTACTCCCTGCTGAAATGTAGAGCCTTGGAGAACCGGTACGCCGCATCACGCGCAGCTTGCCTTCCAATCTCCAAGCCAGGACTGTTGCCGCCCCGCTCATAATCCTCCCCGAAACGGTCTTTGACCCCTCCTCCCCCAGTACCGAACCTCTCGCCCGCGGCACATCTGCGTGCCGTGCGTTTTGCCAGAGAGGTTGGGTTCAGGGATGCAAGCGACGACGGTGCTGTACGGCCAGGTGTTGGTGGTGTTGGCCATTATCCTGACCGGGGTGTGGGGTGCCACGCAGTGGACGGCGGCCGCGCTCGGCTACCAGGCTCGCCTGGGGGCACCCTGGTTCGAGCTGCTGGGTACGCCGATCTATCACCCCTGGAGTCTGTTCGAGTGGTGGTTCGTCTTCGACGCCTATGCGCCGGACATCTTCAACATTGGCGGCAGCATCGCCGCTTGCAGCAGCCTGCTGGCATTGGTGGTGGCCATCGCCATGGCGATCTGGCGGGCGCGCCAGGCACACCGCGTCACCACCTACGGCTCGGCGCGCTGGGCCGATGCGGATGAGGTGCGCCAGGCCGGCCTGACCCAGCCGGCGGGTGTGTTCCTCGGCCAGTTCGACGACCAATACCTGCGTCACGAAGGCCCCGAACATGTGCTGACCTTCGCGCCGACGCGCTCGGGCAAAGGCGTCGGTCTGGTGGTACCCACCCTGCTCTCCTGGCCCGCTTCGGCGGTCATCCACGACATCAAGGGCGAGAACTGGAGTCTGACCGCGGGCTGGCGTTCGCGCTTCTCCCACTGCCTGTTGTTCAACCCCACCGACCTGACCTCGGCCGCCTACAACCCGCTACTCGAAGTGCGTCGCGGTGCCCACGAGGTGCGCGACGTACAGAACATCGCCGACATCCTGGTCGACCCTGAGGGTGCGCTGGAGCGGCGCAACCATTGGGAGAAGACCAGTCATGCGCTGCTGGTCGGCGCCATCCTGCATGTGCTCTATGCCGGGCAGGACAAAACCCTGCGCGGCGTCGCCAATTTCCTCTCCGACCCGGCCTGCACCTTCGAACTGACCCTGCACCGGATGATGACCACACCGCACCTAGGCGATGCGCCGCATCCGGTGGTGGCCTCTGCGGCGCGGGAGGTGCTGAACAAGAGCGAAAACGAGCGCTCGGGCGTGCTGTCCACGGCGATGTCTTTCCTCGGGCTGTATCGGGATCCGACGGTGGCCGAAGTCACCTCGCGCTGCGACTGGCGCATCGCCGATCTGATCTCTGCTGAGCATCCGGTGTCGCTGTACCTGGTGGTGCCGCCCTCGGATATCAGCCGCACCAAGCCGCTGATCCGCCTGATCCTCAACCAGGTCGGCAGACGCCTGACCGAATCGCTCGACGGCTCCGACGGTATCGAGCGCCGGCACAAGCTGCTGCTGATGCTCGATGAGTTTCCGGCGCTGGGACGGCTGGATTTCTTCGAAACGGCCCTGGCCTTTATGGCCGGTTATGGGCTGCGCGCCTTCCTAATCTCGCAATCACTGAACCAGATCGACAAGGCCTACGGGCAGAACCACTCGATCCTCGACAACTGCCATGTGCGGGTGACCTTCGCCACCAACGACGAACGCACCGCCAAACGCATCTCAGAGACCCTGGGTACTGCCACCGAACTGCGCGCGCAGCGTAACTACGCCGGCCATCGCTTGGCGCCCTGGCTCGGCCACCTGATGGTCTCGCGCCAGGAAACCGCCCGCCCGCTGCTGACGCCGGGCGAGGTGATGCAACTGCCCAGCGACGAGGCCGTGGTGATGCTCTCCGGCCTGGCGCCGATCCGGGCGAAGAAGCTGCGCTACTTCACCGACGCCAACTTCCAGAGCCGCGTGCTGCCAGCGCCGCGCTTGCAGCCGGGCGGCTATGCCGACGCTCCGGCGCCACGAGCGGACGACTGGAGCGGCCTGACCGTGCCTGCGTCCGTTGCCGTGTCGCCGGCCGACCTGAGCGATGACGAAACCATTGAGGAAGGCGGCCCGCGCCGTCAGCCCGAACTAGCGGAGCTCGCCCAGTTGCCGGATCACGACGAGTTGACCAACGACCTGCTGCTGCTCGACGAAGACGACATTCCCGCCCCCTTCCCCACCCAGCCGGACCCACGCCTGCAACGCGTGGCGCGGCTGGCAGCCCTCGACCCTGACGATGGAATAGCCCTATGAGCCGAGCCCGCCTCAACCTATTTATCCAACCTGAGCATGCCAAGCGCCTGAACGAATTGGCGATCACCAAGGGCGTGTCGAAGTCCTCAATCATCGCCGCGGCGCTGGCCTCCTGGCTGTCGCCCGAGTCCGGCGAGCAGCGCGAGGTGGCCATGGCCAAACGCCTGGATCGCCTGTCAAGTCAGTTCGAGCGCCTGGAGCGCGACCAGCACATCCTGATCGAGACTGTGGCGCTGTATGTGCGCTACTACCTCACGGTCAGCACGCCGATACCAGAGGTGCATCAGGAAGCAGCACGCTCGCAGGGCAAGCTGCGATTCAGCCAGTTCGTAGAACAACTGGGGCGTCACCTGCAGCGCGGACGCAGCCTGGTCAAAGACGTGCACGAAGAGGTTCAGGCAGAGGCCCAGGTCTCGGGAGAGCGTCCATGACTGTCGCCTCGTCCCCTTTGCTGAGTGCAGCGGCAGCTTCTCTGGATCGGCGCACGCGTATGTTGCGCACGGCGATGGGCCCGCTGATTGCCGCGGCCCTGGATGATCCGGACGTGGTCGAGGTGATGCTCAACCCCGATGGCGTGCTCTGGCTGGATCGCCTGTCCGCTGGCCGAGCCCATCTGGGCACGCTGGCAGCTGCCGACGGTGAACGGATCATCCGCCTGGTGGCAGCGCATGTCGGCCAGGAGGTACATCGCAACAAGCCGCTACTGAGCGCCGAACTGCCAGAGACTGGTGAGCGCTTCGAAGGTGTACTGCCGCCCGTAGTGGCCGGGCCGACCTTTGCCCTGCGCAAGCGTGCCGCCGGGATCATTCCGCTGCAGCAGTACGTGGCCGACGGCATCCTCAGCACGGCGCAAGCCGAATACCTGCGCGTGGCCGTGCGCGAGCGGCAGAACATCCTAGTGGCCGGCGGCACCAGCAGCGGCAAGACCACTCTGGCCAATGCACTGCTGGCCGAGGTGGCCGGCAGCGGCGATCGCGTACTGGTGCTGGAGGACACGGTCGAACTACAGTGCCCGGCCCTCGATAACGTCGCTCTGCGCACCAAGCCCGGCGTGGTCTCCATGGCTGATCTGGTGCGCAGCACGCTGCGTCTGCGCCCCGACCGCGTGGTGGTCGGCGAGGTGCGCGGCGGTGAGGCACTGGATCTGATCAAGGCCTGGGGCACCGGCCATCCAGGCGGTATCGCCACCCTTCATGCCGGCTCTGCACAGGGCGCGCTGCTGCGCCTGGAGCAACTGATTCTGGAAGTCGCCCTGACCGCGCCGCGGGCGCTGATCGCCGAGGCGGTCAACCTGGTGGTGTTTCTCGCCGGGCGTGGCCGCACGCGCTATGTCCAGCAGATCGCCCGCGTCACCGGCTATGACGAGCGCGGCTATCAACTCACGTCCATCGCCCCAGCATTCATTCCTTCGCTACCTCAGGAAAACAGCCATGACTGCCTGCCATCTCTGCGTTGCTAATCGTCGTCGCTTCATCGGCGCCGTGATCCTCGGTGCTCTATGCCTGAGCGCTTCCCTGCCGGTGCTCGCTGCTGGCTCCGGCATGCCCTGGGAAGGACCGCTGCAATCGATCCTTGATTCGGTGCAGGGTCCGGTGGCTCGCATCATCGCAGTGATCATCATCATTACCACTGGCCTGACGCTGGCCTTCGGCGACACCAGCGGCGGCTTTCGCAAGCTGATCCAGATCGTCTTCGGCCTGTCGATTGCCTTCGCCGCGTCGTCGTTCTTCCTCAGCTTCTTCAGCTTTGCCGGCGGGGCGGTGATCGCATGAACGGCGAGCGCGAACTCATCCCCGGTTTCGAGGTGCCACTGCACCGCTCGCTGGCCGAGCCGATTCTGCTCGGTGGCGCGCCGCGCAACGTGGCGATCCTCAACGGCACTCTTGCGGCAGTGGTAGGCCTGGGCCTACAGCTGTGGCTGCCTGGCTTGGCGCTCTGGTTGGTAGGTCACTCGCTGGCGGTATGGGGTGCCCGTCTGGACCCGCAGTTCCTGCAGGTGTTTGCCCGGCACATCAAGCAGCCGTCGCTGCTGGATGTGTGAGGAGGCCGCCATGCTAAACCTCACCGAATACCAGCGCCGCCCCGTACAGTTGGCCGACTGGCTGCCCTGGGCCGGCCTGGTCGCACCCGGCGTCGTATTGAACAAGGACGGTTCTTTCCAACGCAGCCTGCGCTTTCGAGGGCCAGACCTGGACAGCGCCACCCAAGGCGAGCTGGTGGCCACCTCAGCGCGCCTGAACAATGCCCTGCGTCGCCTTGGATCGGGCTGGGCGTTGTTTGTCGAAGCCGAGCGCCTGGCGGCCGCCGACTACCCTGACAGCGACTTTCCCGAGCCGTTGTCCTGGCTGGTGGACGAGGAGCGCCGAGCCGCATTCGAAGCTCTGGGCAGCCACTTCGAGAGCAGTTATCACCTGACGCTGCTCTACCTGCCGCCGGAGGAGTCGCGCTCGCGCGCCGCCGGCCTGCTCTACGAGCACCGGGCGCAGCGCGACGTCAACTGGCGCGAACGACTATCTGCTTTCGTCGCCGAGACGGCTCGTTTATTCGACCTGCTGGACGGGGTAATGCCGGAGCTCGCCTGGCTCGATGACAGCCAGACGCTGAGTTACCTGCATACCACGATTTCGACCCATCGCCAGCGGGTGGCGGTACCCGAGGTGCCCTTCCATCTCGACGCCCTGCTGGCCGACAGTCCGTTGACCACTGGCCTGGCGCCACGCCTGGGCGAGCAGCACCTGCGCGTGCTGTCGGTACGAGGCTTCCCGACCTCGACCTGGCCAGGCGTACTGGACGACCTTAACCGAATGGGCTTTGCCTATCGCTGGTCGACCCGCTTTATCTGCCTGGACAAGGACGAGGCCGAGAAGGAACTGGTGCGCCTGCGTCGGCAGTGGTTCGCCAAGCGCAAGGGTGTTCTGGCGCTGCTGCGCGAAGCGATCTTCCAGCAGGAGAGCCCACTGCTCGACAGCGATGCCGCGAACAAGGCCAGCGATGCCGATGCGGCGCTGCAGGAACTCGGTGCCGACCAGGTCGCCTTCGGCTATGTGACCGCCACCGTGACGGTGAGCGATGCCGACGCTCAGGTCGCCGACGAGAAGCTGCGCCGGGTCGAGCGAGTGATTCAAGGCCGTGGCTTCGTCACCATCGCCGAGAGTCTCAACGCGGTGGAGGCCTGGCTGTCGTCGATCCCCGGCAACGCCTACGCCAATGTCCGCCAGCCGCTGATCTCCACGCTCAACCTGGCACACTTGATGCCGGTCTCGGCAGTCTGGGCTGGGCCGGCACGCAACGAACATCTGGGTGGCCCGCCATTGGTGATCACCCGCACTGATGGCGCAACACCGTTTCGCCTGGTTACCCACATTGGCGATGTCGGCCACACGCTGGTGGCCGGCCCTACCGGTATGGGTAAGTCAGTGCTGCTGGCGACCTTGGCCCTGCAGTTTCGCCGCTACCCGGATTCACGCCTGTTTCTGTTCGATATGGGACGTTCGCTGCGCGCAACGGTGCTGGGCCTGGGTGGCGAGCACTACGACCTTGGAGGCGACGGAGACCTGGCCTTCCAGCCCCTGGCGCGCATCGACCAGCCCGGCTACCGCGCCTGGGCCGCCGAGTGGCTGGAGGCTCGCCTGCTGCAGGAAGGTGTGGCCGTCGGCCCCGAGCAGAAGGCTGCGCTGTGGACGGCACTCGACAGCCTGGCCGGCGCGCCGGAGGCGCAGCGCACGTTGACCGGTTTGTCGGTGCTGCTGCAGGACAACGCCCTACGCCAGGCGCTGCAACCCTACGTGCTGGGCGGTGCCCATGGCGCATTACTGGATGCCGATCAGGATCGTCTGGGCAGCGCCGACGTGCAGTGCTTCGAGATGGAGGAGCTGATGCAC
>Ga0208788_1000140_pt1 | contig 37233 bp, 40 predicted proteins | sample Wag4_2014_7_11_3_FD_187363 | JGI IMG/M metagenome (GOLD analysis project Ga0208788, IMG submission 187363) | Fresh water mixed with fracking chemicals microbial communities from Ohio, USA - Utica-2 Time Series FC 2014_7_11 (SPAdes) (version 2) ...
GAAACACGCAAACGCGATCTGGCAAAAAACTGCGAGGTCGACCCAAGCGAAGTGGTGTGGACGAGCACCAGTACCAATGAGGGAATTGAAAAAGTTCGCTCAATTGTTAATCGTGTCCTGAAGTAGGCCGCCTTTATTCCGTAGGCTGTTGCCATGGAAGTTGAAATGATCGTTGAGATCCCACAAGGGTCACGCAATAAGTACGAAATGAATCACGACACAGGCGAGATTTGGCTTGATCGCACGCTCTTTACTGCAACGCAGTACCCACTTGATTACGGATTTTTTCCTAATACGTTGGGCGAAGATGGGGACCCACTCGACGCATTGGTGTGGTTGAGCCAACCGACATTTTCGGGTTGCCATGTGATGGTGCGACCTGTTGCAGTGTTCTGGATGTCGGATGAAAAGGGCCCAGACGCAAAAGTGTTCTGTGTCGCTTCACACGATCCTCGTTACGCGGCCTACCAAGACATTGAAGACTTGCCAGAGCATCTGCTGGACGAAGTAGGAAACTTTTTTGAGGTGTACAAAATTCTTGAACCGAACAAAGACACCACGGTGAAGGGCTGGGAAGGCCGCGACGCTGCTACCAAGGAAATTCAAGACGCGCTAGCGCGCTACAAGCACTAACGGCGAGTTATCGAGCGTAGGTCACTCCGCCATCAACGATGACAGTTGAACCTACGACGTAGTCACCAGCTCGTGAAGCAAGATAAATAGCAGCACCAGCCATGTCCTCTGGAGTGCCGATGCGTCCAGCTGGAATTGCTGCTGAAATTGCATCGCCATGATCGCGTGCAACTTTGTTCATTTCTGAGGCGAATGCTCCTGGCGCAATTGCACTTACGCCGATGTTGTCCTTGATGAGACGAAGTGCCATGCGCTTAGTCATGTGAATGAGCCCGGCCTTGCTTGCTGCGTACGGGTATGTCTCCATTGCGTTAACCGAGACACCGTCAATTGATGCGATGTTGATGACTTTGGACAAGCGATCTTTTGACGATGCTGACCGAAGTAGTGGAGCAAGTGCTTGCGTGAGGAAGAACGGAGTCTTCATATTGAGGTCTACCGTTTTGTCCCAACCGCTTTCAGGAAATTCATCAAACTCTGCGCCCCATGCAGCGCCTGCATTGTTCACCAAAATGTCAAGCTTTGACTCACGCTTGGAAATTTCGGCAACAAGAGCAGCAATTCCTTCTTGTGTTGACACATCGCCTGGAATCGAAATGCATTCGCCGTACATGGACAGCTCCTTCGCTGCGGCGTCACACTGCGCAGCCTTGCGTGCAGTGATGTACACGCGCGAACAACCATGCTCGAGAAACCCTTGCACGATCATCGCGCCAATTCCGCGTGATCCACCTGTAACGAGAGCAACTTTGCCATTCAACGAGAAAATGTCTTTCATAGTTGCAAGACTACGATGTTGTATTGACATTGAAGTTATTGGAGGAATTCACGATGCCTAGCAACTTTGCACTTAAGTCCATGAATGGAATTCACCGTTTGATCCTCGGAGTTACGCGTGGCAAAGCGGGTTGGACTGCCGGCAATATGCCTGTGCTCGAACTCACCACGATTGGCCGAAAGAGTGGCAAACCACGTAGCTGCATGTTGACTTCACCAATTCAAGAAGGTGAATCCATCGTGATTGTTGCTTCACGCGGCGGAGACGATTTTCATCCTGCTTGGTATCTGAACTTGGTTGATAATCCGCAGGTACAGGTGCGCTACAAAGGCGGACCTAACAAAATGATGACGGCACGCACCGCAACGACGGAAGAACGTGCGCGAATGTGGCCAATTGTGGAAAAGCAGTACAAAGGGTATGCGGGCTACCAACAGCGCACCGACCGCGAAATCCCTCTTGTTATCCTCGACTAAGACCTCGCATTTATAGAGGGGTAGCGTGGGGGCATGCCAGCACCCGGAATGTATTCAGGAATTACCACTGACGATGCAATGAACTTGGCCATGTCGGCCAAGGCGGTTCCGTTGTACAACGCGGTGAAGGAATTTATTGCGAACGAAGTAGAGCCAGTGACGGAGAAGTATTTCGCGTTAGGTGAAGGGCGACCAGATCGCTGGCAGTACGGCGAAGGGCAACTGGAAGTCTTGGAAGAACTGAAGCGCAAAGCGCGTGCAAAGGGTTTGTGGAACTTCTTTTTGCCAAATGCAGACACAGGCGAAGGTCTGTCAAACCTGGACTACGCATATATCGCTGTTGAACTTGGCAAGAATCCGATTGCATCCGAAGCAATGAACTGCAGTGCACCAGACACTGGCAACATGGAAGTATTGGAGCGCGTTGGTACGCCAGAACAAAAAGAGAAGTGGTTGAAGCCACTGCTTGCTGGTGAAATTCGCTCGGCGTATGCAATGACTGAGCCAGATGTGGCTTCGTCAGATGCAAAGAATTTGGAATGCCGCGCAGAGCTTGATGGCGATGAGTGGCTCATCAACGGCGAGAAGTACTACATCTCTGGCGCTGGCGACCCGCGTTGCAAAATCATGATTTGCATGTTGCTCACCAGCCCCGATGCGCCGCCACACAAGCGCCACTCGCAAATTTTGGTTCCAATGGATACACCTGGCGTGCAAATTCTTGGCCCTATGGAAGTGTTCGGCGAAGACGACGCACCGCATGGTCACATGCACTTGCGTTTCACCGACGTTCGAGTTCCTGCATCAAACATGTTGTTAGGTGAAGGTCGTGGATTCGAGATTTCACAGGTTCGCTTAGGACCAGGACGCATTCACCACTGCATGCGTTCGATTGGTGCAGGTGAACGAGCACTTGAACTGATGATTCGACGTGGACTTTCACGCGAAGCATTCGGTAAGCCAATTGCGCGTTTGGGCAAGAACACCGAAACCATTGCTAAAGCCCGTATTGAAATCGAAGCGATGCGCCTCATGGTGCTTCGTGCAGCAAAAGCAATGGACACATTGGGTAACGCAGAAGCCCGCGTTTGGGTGAGCGCAGTGAAGGCAATGGTTCCTGAGCGCGTATGCAAGATCATCGACGAAGCCATTCAGGTATTTGGCGCTACAGGTATCTCACAGTGGACTCCACTCGCTCGTTTGTATGCAGGTCAACGAACATTGCGTTTGGCCGACGGACCGGATGAAGTGCATTGGCACGTTGTTGGTCGTGCTGAAATCAACCGTTACGAAGATGATAAATCTCCAGTAACGACGTATGAGCGAAATGGTGGAATGTTCTCAGGCCCTGCCTAATACCACCAGTTCGGGTGAAGGTTTCTGCAACCACTTTTTACCTGCAAGTACACAACCTGAGGCAACGAGTAAGGCCATCACAATCCCGGTGGCCGAGAACGCAAATGCTTGACCAAAGTGTTCGTACGACGCTCCAGCTGCGACAGCAGAAATACCACCGGTCAGTGTTTGCATACCGCCGAGCAAACCAGATGCACCTGCTTGACGCTCGGTGGGTGTCGCCTGAGCAACAGCAATACCAATTCCTGTGACGGTGAGTGAATCGAGAATTGATTGACTGAGTCCAACTCCAAGCATGAGATAGGGCATTGTCAAGAACCCATATGAGGTCATGTACAGGGCGCCCAACGCAAGTCCAAAAGCGCTGACGCGAAGTGGTCCGTGACGCTGAGCAATTTTGCCGCCAAGTGCGCCAAACAAAATCCATGGCAATCCAAACAGTGCAACACCCGCATTTCCAACCCAGTTCGGGGCCTTCAGGTCATCCATCATGATGACCCACAATGAGTCATATACGCCGATCATCACGTACAACGCGACGCCAACAAGGATGGAACCGAGCACGGCGCGATTTTTCAACAAGTCAATTGCGAAGCGCTCTTCGGTGCGATCTTCAACAGCAGTTTCGGTGATGTTGAGACGAGCGATGAAAAAACCAGCGATGGTGATGAGCACCGCAATGAGAATGAATGGTGCAGCAAGATTGATGGAGTCAACAGTGAGTGCGGCAATCACTGGACCGATTGCAAAACCACCAACTTCAATGGAAACTCCACGCCCCAAGTTGCGTCCAATGTTTTCTCGGTCGCTCACAATAACGATTCGTTTGATTGCAGGAATTGCAATTCCTGCTCCTAGCCCCATGCTAAATCGCCCGAGGAGAAATGTAGGCAGAGATTCGCCAAATGCCATGATCACTGCACCGACTGCGTTGGCAAGCATGCCCAAGCTAAGAAGTTTTCGTGCGTACCCCTTGTCAGCCAACGGAGCAATGGTGAGTTGTGCAACAAATGAGGTGAAGAAACCAATAGCAATAATCATGCTGAGGCCGGTTTCTTGGATACCAAATTCAGCACGCCAATCATCAAGCATGGTGAACATCACGCCATACCCCGAGGCCAACACGCCCATAGCAACTTGAAGCGTGAGAATCAATCGCTTCGTATGCACTGTGCCACATTAGTGATTAAAGGCAAGTCATGAGTGGCGACCGCATCTGAACCGCCGTAGTCTGAGGGTTATGGACGTCGCAGTAGTCGACTACACATCGCTAGATGCACCGAAGCAATTCACCAAGTCGCTTCGTGAAACAGGCTTTGCTGTACTGATTAACCACCCCATTCCGTACGACGTTGTTTTGCGTTTACAAAACGAGTGGCACGACTTTTTCCGTTCTGAGCGCAAATGGAAATACTTGCCGAGTGAAACTGAACAAGATGGTTACCGACCTCTTGAAGAAGCGGAAACCGCAGTTGGTGCCGAGGTCAAAGATATTAAGGAGTATTACCACTGGTATCCGTGGGGTCGTCAACCAGAGCTTGAGTCGGCAAGTGCCGCAGCGGTATATCAAGCAGGTTGGTCACTGGCAGCAGAATTGCTCACATGGGTCGAAGCAAATACTCCAGAAGAAATTTCAAAGAACTTCTCAATGCCACTTTCGCAAATGATTGAAGGCACGCGTCGGACCTTGTTGCGAATTTTGCATTACCCACCGCTGCGCGGCGATGAGCCGGCAGATGCGGTGCGTGCTGCTGCTCATGAAGACATCAACATGATCACCGTGTTGCCGGCATCAAATGAACCGGGCTTGCAAGTTCGTGACTTGGAAGGCAAGTGGCATGACGTTCCGTGTGACCCGGGCAGTGTGGCCATTAATGCGGGTGACATGTTGGACTATGTAACAAATGGGTATTACCCAAGCACTACACATCGGGTGAATAACCCTGTTGGTGAAGCCGCCAAGCGTGCGCGTATTTCAACTCCGTTGTTCTTGCACCCAGCAGATGACGTGCTGATCGCCGAAAACAAAACCGCTTTCGAGTTTTTGCGCGACCGAATTAAGCAAATCTCTGGCGTTGAACTTCAGAAATAGGAGCAAACATGGCCTCCCAAATTGAAGTGTTGAATCCCGCAACTGGGCTTGCAATTGGCACGGTTGACAACGCATCAATTTCAGACTGTCTGCACGCGGTAGATATGGCCCACGATGCATTCGTGCCGTGGAAGAACACTGCGCCACGCGTGCGCGCAGAGATTCTGCGCAAGGCATTTGATATCATGATTACCGAACAGGAAGAACTTGCTCGAACCATCACGCTTGAAATGGGCAAGGTGCTCAGTGATGCGCGCGCCGAAGTTGCCTATGCTGCAGAGTTTTTCCGTTGGTTTAGTGAGGAGGCAGTTCGCATCGATGGTGACTACCGCCGTGCACCAAGTGGCTCAAATTGGTTGCTGGTTTCGCGTCAGCCAGTTGGTGTTGCATTACTCGCTACGCCGTGGAACTTTCCGGCAGCAATGGCCACGCGAAAAATTGGACCTGCGCTTGCTGCTGGTTGCACTGTTGTCTTAAAGCCCGCTCACGATACTCCACTCACCGCCCTTGCAATTGCAGACATTTTGCGCCGTGCGGGAGTGCCAAACGGTGTTGTGAACGTTGTGGTTGCCGACCCACCAGGCCCAGCAGTTGAAGCGATGCTGAATTCTGGCAAGGTGCGCAAACTCAGCTTTACTGGCTCGACACGTGTTGGTTCACTGCTGCTTGCTCAGGCAGCACAGCATGTCATTAACTGCAGTATGGAACTGGGTGGTAACGCTCCGTTGATTGTGTGTGCAGATGCTGATATTGATGTTGCGGTTGACGGAGCGATGCTCGCGAAAATGCGCAATGGAGGCGCTGCGTGCACTGCTGCTAATCGGTTTTATGTACACGAACATGTGTTGTCAGAGTTCACCGAAAAATTCACTGCGCGCATGTCTGCACTCAAGCTTGGTGACGGTTTGGATCCATCGACCACACTCGGACCATTGGTGTCTCGTGCACAGCAACAACGCGTGGCAGATGCGGTTGCAGGAGCAGTAAGTCGTGGAGCAAAAATACTGTGCGGCGGCGCGGCAAGTACCGCTCCTGCGTTCGGTTATCAGGCAACTGTGCTTGCAGAGGTTTCGCCACATGACGAGATCTTGCAAGATGAAATTTTCGGTCCAGTAGCGGCGCTGGTTTCATATTCAGATGAGCACGAGATGCTGTCACTTGCCAACAATGTTGAACATGGTTTAGTCGGTTACGTATTTACGCGAGACGCAGCGCGAGGAATGCGCATTGCAGAAGCCTTGGAAACGGGAATGGTTGGGTTCAATCGAGGCCTGGTTTCAGACCCTTCAGCGCCATTTGGCGGAGTGAAAGCCTCAGGGATTGGCCGCGAAGGTGGCCATGACGGCCTACTTGCGTTTTTGGAAACGAAGTATGTTGCCGGCAACTGGTGAGCCGTTTTGTCTCGCCACGAATAATGCCACCCAGATAAAGAGAAACTGAAACGGCAAGCGAACCCACGACACCACTTGTTCTGCGGTTGATCGATCGCGCCAATCCCACACCATGAAAATGTTGGCGGGGTAGACCGCAATAAACAATGCAACTGAGGCCAGAGCGCCAATTTTTCGGTATTTGGGCATGAACACGGCAATTCCGATGGCGATTTCGGCAAGTCCACTGAAGTATGTCCAGAAGCGTTCGCTTGGTGGCAACCATGGGGGAACAATGTCATCAAAGAAGACGGGGTTCGCGAAATGGGCGACGCCAGCAAGGAGTACAAACACGCCGAGTGGGAACCAAAGTTTGTCAAGAAGTGAAGAGCGATTCATATAGATACCTTCGCATATGAATTCACTGCGCACGAGGTATTCCACGCTTATGTTTAAATTTCTGGGACAATGGTTCATCGCATTAAGGAGGCGCTGTGACCGACAGTATTGATGTCAAAACCAACTGGCTTGACCCGCAAACGCTGAATGATGTGCGCGGTCAAGTTCCTCTTGTGTACATAGACGCCGTGCCAGTGCGGGTCAATGACATGGGGGAAGTGACCCATGTGGGCATGTTGTTACGCCAAGCGCCGGACGGGTCAATTAGCCGCACCGTGGTATCGGGCCGGGTTCTCCTGGGCGAGCGCATTCGCGAAGCAATCTTGCGTCACCTAGAAAAAGACTTAGGGCCACTTGCGTTGCCGCGCGTTCCGCTAGAGCCAGCCCCATTCACAGTTGTCGAATACTTTCCCGACCCAAGCATCAGTGGCTTTCACGATCCGCGTCATCATGCAGTCAGCTTGGCCTACGTTGTTCCGGTTTCTGGGGATTGCCAACCGACTCAACAAGCCTTAGACCTCGGATGGTTCACTCCAACCCAGGCGACTTCGGAACAAATGGTGAAAGAAATGACCAGCGGTCATGACCGTTTGGTGCGCATGGCATTGGCTTCGGTCGGCCAACTGCCATAACCATAAAACCCTTGTATTTATTGGGTTCTGTGTCGTTTTCTCACGATTCGAGAATTACCAACTCGCTTGCTTGGTGCGGGCGAATGCACGGTGAGGTGGTCGTTTAACTCAACCGTGATGCCATCGTTGTCAATGTCAATCGGGTCACTTGATGCTTCGAAAACAACAGCAGCTTCTTGTTTTGGTTTACGACCAAGAAGTTTGTCGAACACCACCATTCCGCCTGCCAACATCGCCCCAACAGTTCCATAACGTTGCGCTGCTCGTCGAACGAGTGGGTCTTGAGAGTCGTCTTGCGTGTCATTCATGAGGTGATCCCTCAAACTACAGGGTGGGGTGAATAATCTTTCCTCATGCTTGAAGTGAACTCGGTTTACCGCACCGCAGTTGCTCTTCGCACCGCTCTCATCGGCAAGCAAACATTGGCTTTTGACGCTCTTGGCTGTGATGGAATTCGTCCAGTTCTTGGACACACCATTGAAGAAGTTCGCACGTTTGGAAGAAACATTGAAATCGTGTGGGACGACGGAGTGGTGTTGCATTCAACATTTCGTATTTCTGGTTCGTGGCACTTGTATCGCCGTGGAGAGCAATGGTCTAAGCCACGTGAACGCGCGCAAGTTGTGATTGCAGTTTCAGATTGGATTGCAGTGTGCTTCGGTGCAGTCAGTTTGGAAACCTTCCGCGACTTCGATCCGCGTCGTCATCCAATTCTTGGCAAGCTTGGCCCAGATTTATGTCATCACGATGTTGACATTGAAGAGTGCGTTGATCGCATGATGCAATACGAAGATAAAGACGCAACAGTTTCCGAAGTGTTGCTCGATCAACGCGTGGTTTCAGGAGTCGGCAACGTGTTTCGTTGCGAAATCATGTGGGCATGCGAAGTTCACCCATGGGCACGCATAGGTGAAATGAAGCGCGCAGAGTGTCGCGAATTGCTCACACTTGCTCAAGAGTCGCTGCTTGCTCACATGCACTACGACGAAAAAAACGCTACTTCGCCTAATGAAATGGCGGTTTATGGACGTCAAGGTAAATCGTGTCAGCGATGCGGCGACCTCGTTCGCGTTGCTCACCACGGTGAAGCCAACCGCGTGTTGTATTGGTGCCCGGGTTGCCAAACAGGGCATCAGCCGTTGGTCAGCCCAAACTTCACACCCTTATCCATTGATCGCACACCAGCATTTGGCGATAGCCATCCTGCGTCACACATATTGATGAATGAATTCGCCACCATGCGTGGTGACGGACAAGATTCGTTTAACTAACTATTCGTTAGTTGGCGATACGCGACCCATAATGCGGTCGACTGAAATAATGATCGCTACGCGGTTATCGCGTTCTTTTGGTTGACGGTAACGCTGCGCGTAACGCGCGCATGCTTCATTCACTTCTGCATTGTCGTTGTCACGCGTTGCAAGATGCACCGTTCCTTCAAGCGTCAGCCAACGACCACCATCTACTTGTGAAACCACGGCGCGTCCGCCACGTTGTGCATGTTTTGCTTTTTGCGATGGCATAAACGTAATCACGCGCACTACTTCTTTAACTTCGTCGTAGGTGAACCCAACTGGCACGACGTGTGGTGAACCATCTGGCCGCAGAGTAGTAAGCGTTGCTAAATGTCGTTCCCGAAGGAACTGCAGCATCTCTGGTGTCAGGTCGGCTGGAGTCATTACGCAGTAGTAATTGCCGCAAGCAAGTTCACCCGAGTTGCTCGCCAAGCTGGGTAAACAGCGGCAAGAACGCCAACGACGAAGGCCATGATCAAAATGGACACAGTGGTTCCCACCGGAACAGAAAATGATGACAGTCCCTGGTCGCGAAGTGCGTACACAATGACCCAGCCCAAACCGACGCCAAGCACAATTCCGACAACCGCGCCAAGCAGGGATGTGATCACGCTCTCCCAGCGGACCGTGGTGCGTACCTGGCTCTTGGTCATGCCGACGGCACGCAATAGACCAATCTCACGTTGGCGCTCAAACACCGAGAGCAGCAAGGTGATGATGATGCCAACGACAGCGATGATGACTGACAGGAAGAGCAGTCCATAAATGAGACCAAGAAGTTGGTTGATCTGACCCGATTGTGAGTCAATGTATTCGCGTTTCGAAAGCAAGGTGCCTTGGCCGTATTTGTCTACTGCGGCCTGCAGTGCGGTTCTTGCAGATTCTGCGGAAACACCAGATTTGACTTTGATGTACACACCAAGATCGAAGGTGATTACCGTCGTGTCTTTGGTGAGGTCACGGCTGACCGTGTACTTGCCCGCAAGTTCGTCAAACTCATAAATTCCGGCGATGGAAAGTGATTTCACTTGTGCATCTGCAAGTGTGACCGCAATGGTGTCGCCAAGCTTTGCGTTGTTGTTCTCCGCGTACTGCTGCGAAACGAAAATGGTTTCGGGAGTGAGATCTGCATATGAGCCAGAAGTAAGTCCAAGATCGAACACACCATCAACCGTTGCGGGGTTGATGGTGGTGAGGTTCTGACCCCTGCCATCAATTTTTACGGTGAGCAGTCCGATTCCTGTTGCTCGTTCAACTTCTGGAAGCGCGTTGATGTCGTCAGCAAGCGAAGGGCTTAAGCCCCCGAATCCACGAGCGTTGGTGTTAATTGCATAGTCGCCTTTGAATTGCTGCGTAAACACGCCATCAATTTGAGAGCTGATACTTGCAGCAAGGGCTGCGACAGCAGTAACAAGTGCAACTCCAATGAGTACTGGTGACGCGGTGCGCGACGTGCGCTTCGGGTTTCGAGCACTGTTCTGGCGTGCCATTGTTCCGGTTACTCCGCGGAATTTTTCTGCTGGCTTGCCCAACAGCAATGCAACTGGTCGAGCAATAACTGGTCCAAGTGTGATGGTGCCAGAAAAGACGAACAGAATTCCAAGGCCTAGCCATTTGTTACTCACGCCATTGGTGACAGCAATGATTGATGCAGCACCTAACGCGATGAGGACGAGTCCAAAAATTGTGCGACGACGTGTAAGCGCAACAACTTCAATTGCAGTTTCGCGCATTGCTGCTAACGGTGGAACTTTGCCAGCACGACGCGCCGGCAACCATGCTGATGCAACCGTGACAATGAGTCCGACAACAATGGTGTTGATAACTGCAGAGCTTGGCACTACAAGATCACCACTTGGCAGGTCGATACCGGCGGCTTTCAACAATGCACTGAGCCCTTTCGAAAGGCCAATGCCTGCAAATAATCCAATAGTTGAGCCAAATAGACCAACAACGACCGACTCAATCATTAATGCCCGCGTCACTTGTTTCTTCGATGCACCGATTGCACGCAGAAGAGCATTTTCACGTTGGCGCTGTGCCGCGCTAATGGAAAACACGTTGTAGATCACGAAGCTGCCTACGCCGAGTGCGATGTAGCTAAATGTGGAAAGCAAAATACTGAAGAAGCTGAGTGCCGACCCAATTTGGTCTTGTGTTTCTTGGGTGATTTGCGCGCCAGTCAACGTTTCAGTTTTGTATGAACTTGGAATCGCGGCGTTAATGGCTTGTGCCAATTCTTCGTCAGATGCAGAACCATCGCCCGAAATCAAGATGGCATCAACGAAACCAGGCTTGGCAAGAAACTCTTGCGCTGTTGCGAGGTCGAAGAGAGCAAAGGTTGCTCCACCTGGTGAGCGCACATCGCCATAACCTGCAATACCAACAAGAGTGAATTCCCGACTGCCGGCTTGTGCAACAACTTTCACTTTGTCGTTCAGTACAAACTTTCCAGCTTTGGCGGATGCTTCGTCGAGGACGACCTCGGTTGGCCCTGCAGCGAAACGACCTTCGCTAATGGTCCACAATGCTCCCTGAAATTCTTCACCGACGCTGCCAAATGTTGGCGGTCCCGCACCATCGGAACCGAGTGGTTGGCCATCTTTACCAATAATTCGAGCAAATGCTTGAATGTCTGCTTGCACATCGCCGACACCAGGAACAGCTTCAATCATGGCAATGAGTTCGGCTGGAATGCGCTGACGTTCTTCTGCGCCAAAGTCGGCTTCAATAACTTGAGTTGATCGAACATAGGAATCAACATTGCGAAATACATCGCTGAACAAGTTGTCAAACGTTCGGTTGAGCGTGGCAGAAAATACTGCGGTTCCCGAAAGGAAGGCAGTACCCAAAATGACTGCAAGGGAAGTGAGAACTAAGCGAGCCTTGCGACCCAATATGCCCTTCAGTGCAATGCGCAACATGATTTAGTGGCCCAATTTCTTCATGTAATCAAGCACGAGTTCTGGCGTTGGCTCAAGCAACTCACCAGCAATTTTTCCGTCTTTCAAAAACACGATGCGGTCTGCGTAACTTGCAGAAACAGGATCGTGGGTCACCATCACGATGGTCTGTCCTAATTCGTCCACTGCTTTGCGCATGAACGACAGAATTTCGTTTCCGGTTGTTGAGTCCAAGTTTCCAGTTGGTTCGTCGGCAAAAATAATGGCCGGCTCGCTTGCAAGAGCGCGGGCAACTGCAACACGTTGTTGCTGTCCGCCGGAAAGTTCGCTTGGGCGGTGAGTTAAACGATCTTGTAGATGAACCGTGTTAATTACTTTTTGAATCCACTCCTCGTTGCCCTTGTTGTTGCCAAGGAGCAATGGCAAGCGGATGTTTTCATCTGCGCTTAGTGTTGGAACCAAGTTGAACGACTGAAAAACGAAGCCAATTTTGTCTCGGCGAAGTTTGGTGAGGTCTTTGTCTTTCAAGCTTGCAATGTCAATGTCGGCAATGGTGACTGAACCAGCAGTCATCTCGTCGAGGCCGGCCATGCAATGCATCAAGGTCGACTTACCCGAGCCGCTCGGGCCCATGATGGCGGTGAACTTGCCTGTTTCAAACTGCACCGACACATTGTCAAGTGCTCGAACTTCGCTGTCTCCATGACCGTAGATCTTGGAGACATTGGTTGCGGTTGCGGCTGAGGGGTTGTTCATACCCCTCAGCCTACGACCCAATAAATGTGGACATTGTGCCTTCTGTGCCTTCTTTACTCTCTATTTACTTTGGCTGTGGCAAAACGCGAAGGTATGGCTTCACGGTCTTCCAGCCACCAGGGAACAGCGTCTTTGCTTCGTCGTCGGTTACGGCTGCACCGATGATCACATCGCTACCATCTTTCCAGTTCGCAGGTGTTGCCACTTTGAATTTTGCAGTGAGTTGCAACGAGTCAATGACACGAAGCACTTCATCGAAGTTACGACCTGTTGATGCTGGGTAAGTAATGGTGAGTTTCACTTTTTTGTCTGGTCCAATAACGAACACGCTGCGAACAGTCAATGTGTCGTTCGCATTTGGGTGAATCATGTCGTACAGGTTGGAAACATTGCGATCTGGGTCACCGATCATGGGGAAGTTCACCGGAGTTCCCTGTGTTTCGCCAATGTCACTTTCCCACTTTTCATGTGACTCAACGCTGTCAACTGAAAGACCAATGACTTTTACGTTGCGCTTGTCGAACTCTGGTTTGATCTTGGCTACGTAACCAAGTTCAGTGGTGCATACTGGCGTGAAATCTTTCGGGTGGCTAAACAGCACGCCCCATGAATCGCCCAACCATTCGTGAAACTTGATTTCACCTTGAGTGGTTTGAGCGGTGAAGTCTGGGGCGACATCGCCAAGACGTACGGACATAGTGGTCTCCTTTTGAGGGTGGATTCGACACGATATCCGAATCCCGACCATTATTGTCAACTATTGCTCAAATCCACTCCGTACGCGGTTTTGAAAGCATTGAAGTAATCCGAATCGTTCTCGGAGGCGGCCATCGCGACCCAGTCGTTGTCCGATTGCTTGTCTCGACCAGCAACGATTTCCGGGCCGGCCCACGAGCACGCGTAACGCAATTGCGGGGTGTCGGTGGTGATGGCGTGGTGGATCAGTGCGCCGACATCTTCAGCGGGAGTGGCGTTGGTAATTCCTGCGGCATAGAAAGCAAACATGCGTCGGTAATGCGCGTCGTATGCACCGCTTTGATTTGGTGCGTCGATGTTTTTGGCAAAAATTGATGACTTCGTTACGCCTGGCTCGATGATGACGACACGAATACCAAACGGCGCAACTTCTTGCGCGAGTTCTTCACTCACACCTTCAAATGCCCACTTTGACGCCACGTATGGAGCCTGCGCAACTGCCGCGAATTTTCCAACAACGGAAGTGATATTCACGATGGTTCCACTTTTGCGTTCACGCATGTTTGGCAACACCTGTTGAGTGCAACGAATGGCGCCTACAACGTTGACGTTAAACGCATCGTGATACATCTGTGGCGTGCTTTCCTCCACCACACCATTGCCACCGACTCCCGCGTTGTTTACCAACACATCTATCCGGTCGGTGGTTCGAAAAATGTCTGCAAAACCGCGTTGCACCGATGCATCGTCTGCAACATCTAATTCAATAAGTTCAACCGAAACACCTAGCTCGTTCGCACGAGCCTGCAACTTGCCGGCTTTGTCGAGTGAACGAACCGTGCCAAACACGCGGTAACCCTGTTGGGCGAGATGCAATGCCGTGGCGCGACCGATGCCCGAATTGGCTCCAGTAACAACGGCGACTTGTGGCGAGGAAGTAGTCATGAACTCACAATAAACGCTCGCCTATGCCACTCGTGCAGGCGGCAAGTATCGTCACCACATGGCCAACGCCCACACTTCCGCACAGTCACTGCCTACAACTCTGGGAGCACTCCGTGCCTCGGGTTGGCAATCCATTCCCGTTAAGGAAGAACTGCGGCGAAATGCTGTTGCGCGAATTTCTGCAGGTCAACAATTGTTCGAAGGAGTGTTGGGCTACGAAGACACGGTGATGCCGCAACTTGAAAATGCGTTGTTGGCAGGTCACGATGTGATTTTTCTTGGAGAACGCGGTCAGGCAAAGACGCGCATGATTAGATCGCTCACTGGATTACTCGATGAATGGATGCCAATCATCGAAGGCAGTGAAATTAATGACGATCCGTACAACCCGGTGTCGCGTCACGCACGTGAACTTGTAGAAAAAATGGGCGATAATGCACCAATTTCATGGGTGTATCGCGAAGATCGTTATGGCGAAAAACTTGCCACACCAGACACATCGATTGCCGATCTCATTGGCGAAGTTGACCCCATCAAAGTTGCCGAAGGTCGCTATTTGAGTGACGAACTCACCATTCACTACGGCCTTGTTCCGCGCACAAATCGCGGCATTTTCGCAATTAACGAATTACCCGACTTGGCGGAGCGTATTCAAGTTGGCTTGCTTAATGTGCTTGAAGAACGTGATGTGCAAATTCGCGGATACAAAATTCGTTTGCCACTCGATGTGATGTTGGTGGCTTCGGCAAACCCTGAGGACTACACCAATCGTGGTCGCATGATTACTCCGTTGAAAGACCGTTTTGGAAGCCAAATTCGCACGCACTATCCACTGGAAGTGGAAACGGAAATGAACATTGTTCGCCAAGAGGCGCGCACCTCAAGCATTGGCAACGTTTTGGTTACGTGGCCATCGTTCATGGAAGAAATCGTCACCACGGTGAGCCATATTGCGCGCGCAAGCAGTCACGTCAATCAACGCAGCGGCGTAAGCGTTCGATTGTCGGTCAGCAACTACGAAACGCTTGCGGCCAATGCTGTTCGCCGTGCGTTGCGCATGGGTGAAACTCAAGTCGCACCGCGCGTCAGCGACCTTGCATCACTTGCCGCGTCTACCGCCGGAAAAGTGGAGTTCGAAACCACCGAAGACGGCCGTGAGTCTGCGATCTTGGAAAACATCGTGAAGACCGCAGTGCTTCAGGTTTTCAAACAACGCGTAACGGGAGAAAAGATTCGCGAGGTTGTTGAAGCATTTGATGGTGGAGTGGTGTTGCATGCTGGCGAAGACGTCGAGTCTGTTGCCTACGGTGCGATGTTCACCGATATTCCTGCGCTGCGCGATTTAGTGACCCAAATTGTTGGTGCAGATGCAACGCCATCTGTGGTGGCAAGTGCGGTGGAATTTGTGCTGGAAGGCTTGCACCTTTCGAAGCGCTTGAACAAGGAATCAACGGGTTCTCGCGCCACATACCGCTCGCGCGGTTAGGCGTCAATTAGCCAACAAAAGGGGAGCGATTCCACACTTCGTTGATGTCGGAACGACTGTCAATAAGTGGTTCTCCACCAAGCACAGCAACCTCAATTGGCTGTGCAAAACCAGGCAGTACGACTGGTTTGTGGGGCACTGTGTACACGCCAACGGGTAGATCAATTGCTTGATCGAGTGGAATGAGCGTTCCAACACCTGCGGCTGCGTCGCATAAGCGCGCTGCCATGTTTGGCGCCGAGCCGATGTAGTCCTGTCCTTCAAACAACATGGTGTCACCAGTGGCAATACCAATGCGCAATGACAACGGGGCACACGAAACCGCTGCATTGCGTTGCAGCATCAGGGCGAAAGTGATGCCGTCTTCGGCTTCTACGGCAACAGCCATGAGGCCGTCTCCCAGGTACTTGTCGATGCGCACACCTTGGTGTGACCCAACCGCACGAGCCACGCCCCGAAAGTTGGCGAGTAATTGCGCGGCAGCGCCATCACCGAAGTTCTCGGTGTAGTCCGTAAATCCAGAAAGGTCTACGAAGATGAACGTTCGTCTGAACCGCATATCCGACCTCAGCCTAGGGGTATGGTTCGCATATGGCATCCCGGTTTACCTATTCGCGATGGGACGGCACTCAACGTGGGTTTGAGCTGGATGCGGACTCGCTCCTTGACGAACTCGCCGACGAATTGACCTATCACGGGGATATCAATACGGCAATGCGCAAGATGATGCAAAACGGCATGCGCGATGTCAATGGCAACCAGATGCCAGGTTTACGCGAATTGATGAAACGCCTGCGCGAACAGCGTGAACAAATTCAGGAACGTGGCGACCTGGGTGGTGTGTATTCCGAAATTGCAGATGAGTTAAACGACATTGTTGATGAAGAGCGACAAGTCGCAGGAAATAACTTCACGCTTGACATGTTGCCTGACGATTTAGCTGGAAAGATTCGCGAACTACAGCACTACGACTTTGAATCAACCTCTGCAAAGGAGCGATTTGATGCATTAATGGACAAATTGCGAGAGCAGTTAATGCAGCAGCAATTGGACCAAATGTCGAGTGCAGTGCAAAACATGTCGCCTGAACAAATGGCGCGCACCAAAGACATGATGGCTGCGTTAAATGACATGCTTGAACGTCGAAAAAACGGTGAGGACCCCCAGTTTGAACAGTTCATGGAAAAGTTTGGTGACTTCTTTCCAGAGAATCCGCAAACACTTGATGAGTTGCTCGAACACATGGCGCAACGCATGGCGATGGCTCAAGCCATGTTGAACAGCATGACGCCAGAGCAACGTGCGCAGTTGCAACAGCTTTCAGAGCAGCTGTTAGAAGACATGGATTTGCGCTGGCAAATGGATCAGTTGTCACAAAACTTGCAGGGCATGTTTCCGCAAGCTGGGTGGAATCAGCAATACGACTTCTCTGGGCAAGAGCCAATGGGATTCCAACAGGCCATGCAATCCATGCAGGACTTATCCGACCTCAATCAACTCGAAAACCTCATGAAAAACGCCAGTAATCCTGCCTCTTTGGCCGAGGCCGACATGGACAAGGTGCGCAACCTACTGGGCGATGATGCGGCCAAATCGCTCGACCAGCTGTCGAAATTGTCGAAGATGATGCAGGATGCCGGCCTTATTGATCAGCGCGAAGGACGCATGCAGCTCACACCGAGGGCTATTCGCAAACTTGGTGCCAATGCGCTGCGTGAACTGTTTGGCAAGTTGCGCAAGGACATGGTTGGTCAACACAAAATTGATGCAACGGGTATCGGTCACGAACGGGCAAACGATACGAAGCCATACGAATTTGGCGATCCGTTTCGACTCGACCTGCATGGCACTTTGCGTAATGCGTTGCGACGAAATGGCTCTGGTTTGCCAATTGGTTTATCGCCAGAAGATTTTGAAATTGAACGAACCGAACATTCCACTCGTTCGTCAACCGTGTTGTTATTAGACCTATCGCTCAGCATGCCAATGCGTGACAACTTCCTGCCTGCAAAGAAGGTGGCAATGGCCCTCCACCACCTCATTTCATCCCAATTTCCTAGGGATTATTTGGGGGTTGTTGGGTTCGGTGAAATCGCTCGCGAATTGCAACCAGAGAGCATTCCTGAAGTGTCCTGGGACTTCGCATACGGCACCAACATGCATCACGCATTCACGCTTGCGCGAAAGATGCTGTCGCGACAGACAGGCACCAAGCAAATCATCATGATCACCGATGGAGAGCCCACGGCTCACGTCATGCCAAGTGGCGAAATCTTCTTTAATTATCCTCCCGTTCATGAAACTGTGGAGGCAACACTGCGAGAAGTAATGCGCTGCACGAAGGAACAAATACGCATCAATACCTTCATGCTCGATGCAGATAATGGACTTCGCAGATTTGTTGAACAGCTCACAAAGATCAACAAAGGCAAGGCTTTTTTCACTACTCCAGACAATTTGGGTGACTATGTGCTTGTCGATTTCTTGGATCACAAACGAACCATGGCGGGTCGTCGCTAGGGAGTCCACCCTCGCGAAACCGTGTGTATTTGCATTTTCCCCATATCTTTGCCACAATGACATCGTTGTAATTACCTCGGTGTAGGCGCGTCATCGCGACTGTTCGAGGAACTAGGGAGGAAAAATTCGTGGAAGAAGATCACATCATTTTGAGCGCAGACCGTGCGTGGCAAGACCAAGCAAACTGCCTCGGTGTAGATCCGGACCTCTTCTTCCCAGAGCGTGGTGCTTCAACTCGTGAAGCAAAAGAAGTGTGCCGTGGTTGTGTGGTTCGTGGTGAATGTCTCGAATACGCATTAGCCAATGGCGAAAAGTTTGGTATCTGGGGCGGATTGTCCGAGCGTGAACGTCGTCGTTTACGTCGCCAGCGCGCACAAGCAACGCGCAACACAGCAACAGCGTAATTTTTCGCGCTAGTTCGTTTTAACTCTGCAAAGTTCTGTTGCGTTGCGCAAGTTTCCACTCAATCGTTTTCTCATTCGATAAGTCGAGTTCTGCCCAACGAGCACGTGGAATTTCTGCAAGTACTCGTGCAGGAACTAAACCAACAAGCTCCGCGCGGTCAATTGGCGCAAGTGCAGCAACAGCGTCGTAAACGGCCATTGGCCCAGTGATTTCAGGGGCAATCAGGTTCATGCTCACCTGTGCACTTGGACCAACTTGGAGTCCAAGTGTGCGCACCGAATCGCTACGTAGTTGTTTGCAAATATCTTTTGCTGTTTCCAGTGTTGAGTCTTTTAACCAAATGTTGTACGCCACCAAAACTGGTCGTGCACCAACACATATTGCGCCGGCAGTTGGGTGCGGATTTGCAGAGCCGTAATCAGGGAGCAAATCAATAAATGCGTGCTTGCGAATGTAGGGAAGTGTGCGCTCTGGTCCGTACAAAAAGCACGGCACGCCAAGTTCCTCTGACGCAAATTTTGCGAATTCATTTCGCGCCGCAATCGCATCATCAAACGTGCTTGGTTCAAGTGCAACGAATGGAACGACATCAACGATGCCAACGCGTGGATGAACGCCATCGTGTTGTGAAATATCAAACATCTTGAGTGCTTCTCGCGCGAGCACACGTGCAGCATCGGTGCCGGCAAGTGTGAACACGCTGCGGTTGTGATCAGCATCGCTATGCAGATCGAGCAGGTCGGACCCGAGGGTGGTGGACAGGGACTGGAGCAGCAAGGGGTTACCGCCCTCGCTGATGTTGATAACGCATTCGAGCATCTTTCTTGCTTATCGCATTCGGAGCACCTCGTGCTACCCTGTAACCATGTTCTCCGGTTGGGAAGGTATCGTCGTCATCGTTATCGCTGTTGCCTTGTTTGGCTCGCGCCTTCCAAAGATTGCTCGCAATCTTGGTCAAGCACAGCAAGAGTTCAAAAAGGGTCAGTCTGCGGGTTCAAAAGGAACCAAAGACGAGACCCCAAGCAACGACACGCCACAGGCGTAGTTGCGCTCTAGCTCTTTGAGCTAACGATCTTCAGACGCTTATTCATGACGTCGCTCAGCAACGCCTTTCGGTCGTTGGCTGCGTATTCGATGAGATCGGTTTCGAGTTTCTTGTTACACGAAAACTCAATGACAACATCGTCTTCCGAGATATCTACCGACACTTTTTTCACGCGACCGTCGTGAGTGCGGTCTAATCCGACCGAAATTCGCAAGATTCCGGCGAGCGATCGCACGATGTGGCGATCGTGCTCATTCAACGTGGCAAATGGTGCATGGTCTAACTTTGGCTCGCCTTTGCGGTGGTATCTGGCGATTTGAGCAATGAGTTCAATTTCTCGATCACTCAGACCCACAAGTTCGGAATTACGAATGACGTAGTACGAATGCAAATGGTGCTTGGAGTGCGAAATAACAACCCCCACATTTGCCAGCAGCGAAGCAGCCTCGAGCAATCTGCGCGAATCATTATCAAGATCAAGCGTGGTTTGCATCTGATCAAATATCTGCACAGCGAGTCGCGCAACATTCTCGGAATGCTCAATGCGATCATCGCAACGCTCGGCAAGTTGACGGACGCTGTGTAGTGCGGGGTCGTGATCATTGGATTGAGGGCCAAGTCCGCGACGTCGAAGCGTGTCAATAAGCACGCCCTCGCGAAGCGCGTAATCACTGAACATCCATGTGCCAACTCCATACACATCGCAGATCGCTTCGAGAATGATTGCCCCAGCCAGGATGATCTGGGCGCGACTTTTATCAATCCCAAACTTTTTCTGCCGTTCTTCAACTGTGGTGCATGCAGCTAGAGCCTTCACTGTCTCGGACACCTGAATGCGGGTGAACTCGTAGCGATTCATGGTTTTTGGTGCTGGTTCACCAGACTGCGCATGAATGATTCGGGCAACGGTTTCGGCGGTTCCTGACGACGCAACAGCAATTTCGTAGCCGAGTTCGGCAATATCGGGCTGAATGACCATCAGCGTGGAGCGCGCGAATGCCCTACAACTACCAACAGCACTTGGATGCAATGTCTCTGTCGCAAAAAATCTGTCAGTCAAGCGCACGGCCCCAAGTTTGAAACTCCGTGCAAGCATTTCTTCGTCGTCGCTGCCAATGACTACTTCGGTGGAGCCGCCGCCAATGTCACATAAAAACATTGTTGATTCTGGTCGGCCAATGCCGTGCAGAGCACCAAGGTGAATAAGGCGGGCTTCTTCAACACCGGAAATAATTTGAATATCAATTGAAGATTCACGGCGCGCTCGGCGGATGAACTCGCCCTTGTTTTTTGCTTCACGCACTGCACTTGTTGCCACTGCAACAATGTCGGCATTGAAAGATGCGGCTACTTGTTGCATGCGAGTTAAGCAAACAATTCCGCGGTCCATGGCTTCAAGGGACAACTCCTTCATTTCGCCCGCGCCATGACCGATTCGCACGCTTTCTTTTTCGCGAGCGATGACTTCAAACCCTTGGTCAACAACTTTTGCAACCACCATGTGGAAACTGTTGGTACCTATGTCGAGGGCAGCAATGTTGTTACTGTTTGTCCCTGATGCCACGTGGCGAGCCTACTTTGAGGCAATCTTTAGTGAGTGGCTGATCTCACTTCAATGCGTCGGCGCTTCGCAATGCGGCGACGTTCGCGCTCGGAGCATCCGCCCCACACACCGTGGTCGATGTGTTCTTCAAGGGCATATTCCAAGCACGGCGAAACAACGGGGCACGTGGCGCAAATCAAACGGGCGCGGTCAACGCCTGCACCATCCGCTGGGAAGAACACTGCCGGAGGGAAATTCCTGCAGTTACCTTCGTTCATCCACTCGGTAGACCGAATTGAATTGTTCATGGGGTTGGCCTCAACATAGCCCATTTTTGGCGATATCGTGAAGGCTGTGTCAGAAGCAACAGCAGTCATCGAACCTTCCCGTGGACATGCCCGAATCGTGTATTTGGGCCCAGCATCGCCACATTGGGAGGTCTACAGCGACCATGGCGACGCCAACCTCCTTGAGGAGTTCCGCGCCCGCGTTTTAGCCCGTTTGGTGCTGTTGCCTCGTAACGACCCACAGTTCCGCCGTAATCAAGAGCGCGTGAACCGGGATGCTGAGCGTGAGCGCATCAGCGTTGAGTGGGAACTCGGCTACAACGACGCGGAGTAACTGTTGGTAAACAGCCAATGACTTCTTGGCGAAACTTTTTCAAAAGCCGAATCGCCCAACAAAGCGGTTCTTACGATGCAGGCATCGACGCGCGAATAATTAACCGTGAGCTGAGTTGGCTTGATTTCAACGCGAGAGTGTTGTCCCTTGCCAGCGATACGGGCTTACCACTGTTGGAGCGTTGTCGCTTTATTGCAATTTTCAGCAGCAACTTAGATGAATTTTTTCAAATTCGTGTTGCGGCACTTAAAGGTCAAATTGCAGGCGAAGTGAATGTCAAAACGCCTGATGGTCGAACACCGCAACATCAGTTGGATGAAATTCGAAGAATTGCAAAAAACCTTGTTGCTCAGCAAGAACGTGTCTGGCTAGATGAACTCGTTCCTCAACTTGCAGAGAACAACATTTCCGTTTCCACCTGGAAGACGCTTTCGGCAGTTGATCGCGAACATCTCACCGGTGTCTTTGAATCGCGAATTTTCCCTGTCCTCACGCCGCTAGCCGTTGACCCTGCGCATCCATTTCCGTATATTTCCAACTTGGCTCTCAGTTTGGCCATTGTGGCGCGCGATCCGAAGTCTGGTGAAGAACGTTTTGCTCGAATAAAACTGCCACAAACATTTCCTCGCTTTTTCCAATTGCCAGATTCGTTCACGTTTGTGAGCATTGAGGAAATCGTGAGTGCCAATCTGCCACGCCTATTCCCAGGTATGGAAATTGTGCAGTGCCACGCGTTCCGTGTTACGCGCAATGCCGACCTTTCGGTAGACGACGAAGATGCTGAAGACCTTTTGGTAGCCATAGAAATGGAACTGCGTCGCCGACGGTTCGGCAAGGCAGTTCGCCTTGAAGTTCCTGAAGCAATGTCAAGTGACCTAGTTGCACTACTCATTGACGAATTGGAGTTGGATGCAGATGACGTGACGCGTCATGCTGCGTGCATCGATCTCACTGCACTGAATCAGTTTGCAAATCTCCCTATCGCTCAACTTCGTCATACACCGTGGCCGGTTTTGACGGCTGGCCGTTTACAGGCAGTTGAAGACGGTGAGCGATCAATATTTTCGGTCATTCGCGATCGCCAACTATTGGTTCACCACCCTCATGAGTCATTTGGTTCATCAGTCGAGACATTTGTTCAACAAGCCGCAACTGATCCTCAAGTGCAATCCATCAAAATGACGCTGTATCGAACCACAGGAGATTCAGCCATTGCCAAGTATCTGATTCAAGCTGCAGAGCTTGGAAAACAAGTGGCGGTGGTGTTGGAATTGAAAGCCCGATTTGACGAAGCACGAAATGTTTCGTGGGCGAAAGAACTTGAATATGCCGGTGTACATGTGACGTACGGAATTGTTGGTCTGAAGACACACTCAAAGTGTGTTTTGGTTGTCCGCAATGACCCCGACAAAATGCGCCGCTATGTGCATATTGGAACCGGCAACTACAACGCAAATACGGCACGTTTATATGAAGACATCGGATTCTTCACTTGCGAAGAAGATATTGGATCTGATGCAACTGAATTGTTTAACTTCCTCACCGGGTACGCCAAAGAACCGGAATACAAAGTGTTACTTGTTGCTCCACGTCAGCTACGCAAACGAATCATTGCTCTCATTGATAAAGAAGCCACATTTGGTGACGCTGGGAAAATATCCTTCAAGATGAATTCAATCTCAGACCCACAGATCATTGAGGCGTTGTATCGAGCCAGTGCTGCAGGAGTGAAAGTGAATTTGATTGTGCGCGGAATTTGTTGCATTCGCGCAGGAGTGCCTGGAATGTCGGAAAACATCTCGGTTCGATCAATACTTGGTCGTTACTTAGAGCATTCACGCATCTATCGTTTCGAACATGGCCTAGATGACGACGAACCATTGCACCTCATCGGCTCTGCTGACATGATGGGCCGTAATTTGGATGGTCGAGTCGAGGTGCTTGCTCCTCTCACGCACCCAAAGCACCGCATGTGGCTCGACACTGTGTTCGGATATTTATTGGACAATGAGTCAACACACTTCGCCCTGGATAGCGACAATACGTGGACTCGAAATGGAACATTCAGTGATTCGGGTGATCCACAGAAGAAGCTGCACGAGTGGGTTGTTGCCACTCAAGTGCGATAAATCAAGTTCGTTTACCCCGTAGTAATCTGTTGTTCGGTTGAACGTAACCCTGAGAGAATAGGTTGATCACGTGGAAGAACTTCGTAGCACTTTTCATAAAGAGATCGAAGAAATTCGACAAGAGGTAATGCGGCTGGGCCAATCAGTTATTGAGGCCATTCCACGTGCTACCGCCGTGTTGCTAAACAGCGATTTAGAGGGCGCCGACTACCTGCTTCAAGCCGACGATGAAATTGATGCTCGGGCGATTGATATTGAAGAAAAGTGCTTCCAGGAACTGGCTTTGCAGTCACCGGTTGCAGGAGACCTGCGCCTGCTTGTTTCCATGATCAAAATTGCTGGAGAACTTGAGCGCTCCGCAGACCTTGCAGTGAATATTTGCAAAGCTGCTCGTCGAATTTATGGGCATGAAATTGATCCAGCACTTCGCGACCTGATCGCAAAAATGAGTGAACAGGCACAACAGTTGTTCATCTCCACAATGGAAGCGTTCAACGATAACGATGCTGCTAAGGCAGCAGCAATCGATGACATGGACTCATTCCTTGACGGACTTCATCGCCGCTTCATTGCCGAAATTTTCGAAATCCATGCAAGTAAAGAAATTGACTTGCAAGTTGCTGTTCAGCTTGCCATGGTCGCTCGCTTTTATGAGCGCATTGGCGATCATGCAGTGAATGTAAGCGAGCGGACACGATTCATCGTGACGGGTTGGAAGCCAGAACTCAAAGGCGCAGCTCGTTTCCAGGCTCGACTCGACGCAACCGGCGAAATTCCTAGGCCATAGGTTTCAATGTCGGCCGATCTTCCTGTTGTCTTTCTTGTTGAAGACGAAGAGACGTTTATTGAGGCCCTTGAAATTGGCCTAAAGCGCGAAGGTTTCCGCGTGCACGTAGCTCGCGATGGAGCAGAAGCACTCGCCATGTTTGAAGGCGTAAAAGCAGACATCGTGTTACTCGATGTGATGTTGCCAAAAATATCGGGAACTGATGTATGTCGAGAAATTCGCAAAAAGAGTCAAGTTCCCATCATCATGGTGTCGGCCAAGGGCTCCGAAATTGACACTGTTGTTGGACTTGAAGTTGGTGCAGACGATTACATCGTGAAGCCGTACCGCTTGCGTGAACTTGTTGCGCGTATACGTGCAGCACTCCGTCGCAGTTCGCTCACACCTACTGAAATTGAAGAAGTGGGAATTGGAACGGTCAGCATTGGTGATGTGTCAATAGACCCAGAACAGCACATCGTTACGGTGCGCGGAGAAGTAACCAAATTGCCGTTGAAGGAATTTGAATTGCTGTACGTGCTAATGGCTAATGCTGGGCGAGTGCTGACACGTGAAACCCTGATTGACCGTGTATGGGGAACTGATTACTACGGCGACACCAAGACGCTTGATGTGCACATTAAGCGTTTGCGCTCAAAGGTTGAGTTAGACCCAGCAGTGCCAACTCGCGTAGCAACCATCCGCGGGTTGGGCTACAAATATGAGAAAGTTGTTGCATAGCAACACTGGTCACTCCATTACAACGCCTATCGCGCGTTCACATCATGATGGTTGCTGGTGAGGCAGCGCTTGCGGTTTCGTTAGCTGATTCACTGTTTCTCTCGATTAGTCCAGATGCCGCTCGAAGCAAGGTGCTGTTCTTTCTTGCTTTCAGCTTTGCTCCATTTGTTGTGTTGTCAAAGGGAATAAGCCCATTCCTCGACCGAATGCCAGGTGGTCGAAGAATGACGGTGTTCATTGTGGGTATCTTGCGAGCAATCGTCGTACTTGCAATGGCTCGCTATTTGCAGTCTGTATTGCTGTTTCCACTTGCATTTGCGTCATTGGTTCTGGCCAAGGTGTATCAAGTGTCGCGCTCGGCAATGATGCCGACAGTGGTGGATAATGACGAGGAATTGATGTCGGCAAATGGAAAATTTGGCCGACTGACCGGAATCGTTGGTTTCGCTGCAGGCGGACCTGCAGTACTGCTCCAGCAAATTGACACTCATCTGTCGCTTGTGATGTCGGCGGTTGCGTTTGTGCTTGCCGCAACGATGACACTGAAGTTGCCACGCCATGTTGCTGCTGTAAGGAACAAGGCAACTCTCGCAGAACGCGAAGAAATGAGCACACCAGAAATTATTCGTGCTGCTGTTGCGATGTCATCGTTGCGAGCAACGAGTGGATTCATGATGCTGCACTTAGCATTTTGGTTGCGCAATGAAAAGGCCGGACTTGCGTGGTTCGGCTTCGCTCTTGCAATTGGTTCTGCCAGCACTCTGTTGGCTAATTCAATTGGTGCGTCGCTGACGAGAAAATTGAATCATCACAGCATTCTGGTGAGTTCGTTATGCGTGATTGCCATAACGGGAATCATTTCGGCCCTCAACGGGAGTATCACTGCCGGAATCGTGCTTGCTGGAGTGGTAAACGGTTTTGGTGCAATTGGCAAGTTGGCTTTTGACTCAATCGTGCAGAAACATGCACCTGACGCCAACCGATCACGTGTGTTTGCCCAATATGAAACGCGAAATCAATTGTTCCAAGTTGCCGGAGGGTTGCTTGCGGTGCAGTTTGTTCCCAGTGGGGCGGTGGGGTTTGCGTTCGTTGGCGCTTACGCGGCTATTGCCACCGCGTACTACGCCTTTAAGTATTAGCTATTCGCTGATATCGCGTTGCTCGATATTGAGGCGAGCAAGCCATAAGCCAGGGGCGTCTAGTTCATTAGGTGTCGGCAGGTTCCCCGCAGCGCTAAACAACGATGTGAGACCATCGTGACCAGCACGTTCCACCACGCCGGCTGCGAACGCATGACCTCGGTCCACCTGCTGGCGGGTGAGACGCAGGCCAAGAAGTTGTTCAACAAAGGTGTCGCTTGGCGAAGCCTCAACTCTGCGGCGACGCACTGCCTCACTGATTTGGGAACTGCCGCCAAGCAATGAAGCCGAAACGGTGTCGACTGCATGGTCGACGTAGCCAATGATGGCCGCGATCATGGCGTCTAGAGATGGTGCTTGAGCTTCTTGCGATGTCGACCGCACTGCTCCAAGAATGATGGTTGGGTCAGTGAGAAATTTTTGCATCATGGCCATTGGGTCATTTGTGCCCAAGTCCAAACTGGTGAGTCGCTCCATGAGCGCGTTTGGATTCGGAGAGAATCCACCGATATATGAACTGATTGCAGCACTTACTGCAGTACGAATATGCGGCGATGTGAGCACTGCGTGTGATGTGAGTTCGTGAATGAGCACCCACATGCGCATGTCATCTACGGGGATACTCCAGTCGTTTGCAAACTCGTCAACGTTTGCTGCAACGATGAGCATTTGATCTTGTGGTTCGCGCGGAAGCGGTAAGTCGTATTGCCCAAACGACTTGAGTGCCAGTTGGCCAACCATGGTTCCAACTGACATTCCCATCATTGCTGGAGCCATCATCTTGTTCAATGACGCCATCATGTTCATCATGGGGTCGTCTTGGTGTATGTCGAGTGCGTCTGTTGGGATAATCGGTGACCCACTTAACGATGTTGCAAGTTCGTTGAATAACGGTTTGTACGACTCAAGCGTGTGGTGCACCCACGTCGATCGATTCACGACAACTACGTGAGGCAACTTGCCCGCTGAGGCGGTTTCAAGACCTGTGTGGTTGCGCACATGAAGGTCGGCAATCGGCACCAATTGCTCGATGCCCACCCTGGCGGCTGGGTCTACGTTTGGTTCGGTGGAGTTGCCAGAAAGTGCCGTCATCATTGCCGTTTGGCGTGCCACATCCCACTGCAATGGACCCTGAGAACTCATGGCTTTTGCCATATCTCCAAAGAATGGCAATCCTGAAAATGGGTTTTCGCTAGGGCTGTCCGACATTGTTTTCCAGCCTATGGAGCACTTCGACCAATTGACGAGTGGGAACTACCCAATGTGCACCATTTAGCTCGACGCACCAACCAATGAGTTGTTGCAAGGAATTAAGAGCAGCTCCTCGGCAATGGTCGTGCATGAAGTAATCAATCGGCCACAGATTTCGTTGTGTTGAATGTGCAGATGAAATTGCAATTCGTGCGTCACTCAATCCTTCGGAAGGGGAAGCGATAAACAAGCGCTGGCCTTGCCTCATTTCGCTGAGCGCTATTGATGGCGGTGTGAGATTTTGCGCAAGGTTGATAAATCGATGAGTAGACGAATCAACAGAGTGCAACCATGCAATTCCGGTACTGGAGTCCACTTCAAGAACGCGCAACAACACCGTGGATCCATCAGTGAATCGAGCTTCAATTTCCTCGTTGGGTAAAAGTCCTATTCCACTGCCAACGAAGTATCCAGATGAGGTGAGTGGAATGACAAAGTCGTCATCGGAGGACATGGTTCCAAGAGCAAGGGGTGCTCGTGTGGCTTGCCGTTGGGTTGTCGCGAGGGCTGTTCGTTTGGCCGTGATGGGAGACCATGTGTTTGAGCGGGGGGTAACCACCCAGAGCAGCACGAGGGAGATAGCGAAACTGGTGACTGCTGCGCAAGACACGACTGAACGCACTGTGCGCGACGGAAGGTGTGGCTCTGGTGTTGAAAGTTGCACCTGTTCTGCAACTTCGCTGGGGTGTCGCCACTGCCTTTCGTACGGTGGAAGAGGCGCACTGAAAATAACTTCACCGGATGGATCGGAATTCTCCGAGTGTTCATCGTTGTGGTGATTGTTTGACACGAGGCGAAGGTTAGTCATGTCAACTTCACAAGGCACGTCGCCCACCTCGGGTACGCTGAACCTGTGACCGAGCGCCGAAATCTCCATAACGGCGACACATGGATTGAGCTCACCGAGCAGCCATTGCAGGTGGGGGCGGCGTATGAGTGGGCACTATTGCCAAGTTGTGGGGCGGTTGTGGTGTTTTCGGGAACGGTGCGTGACCATTCAGAAGGTCGTAATGATGTTCGCACGCTCACTTATGAAGCATATGAAGAAGAAGTCGTACCAAAGTGTGTTGCCATAGTTGAAGAGATGCGCCGGCAGTGGTCAGACATTGGTCGTGTTGCTTTGTTGCATCGAATTGGTGAATTGCAGCTCACCGAATCATCGGTGTTGGTAGTGGTGTCGTCGCCACATCGACCTGCTGCATTCGAAGCTGCTCGATTTGGAATTGATGCATTGAAGTCAACTGTTCCAATTTGGAAACATGAGTCGTGGGGCGATGGTGGTGATTGGGCGCGAAGTGCACAACACATCACGACAATTGATGAGATGACGAAATCGAAGTCACTTTCATGATCGCGATGGCACCACTCACAATTTTGTTTGCAGCAATTTCTGTTGTTTCGGCGTTAACGCTTGCGTACTTGGTGTGGCAAGAGGGTCAGCGAGTGAATAAAAACAACGGAATGGCAGCTTTTCACAGGCACTTAGACGCACTTTCTGACGATTCGCGGGCACATTTGCGCCAGCAATTACAGGAATCGCGTGATCGGCAACAGAGGCGGTAATTCAATATGGCACGTGACTTAGCCATCGACCTTGGCACCGCAAACACCTTGGTGTACATGCAGGGCAGGGGCATTGTGATCAATGAACCTTCGGTTATTGCGGTCAATCGCAAAACGGGAGAAGTGCTGGCAACAGGCCAAGAGGCATGGGGAATGATCGGCCGAACACCTGGTTACATCGTTGCGGTGCGACCGCTACGCGGCGGTGCAATTACCGACTTTGAAATTACAGAAAAGATGATTCGCTTGCTCTTGCAACGTGCTGGCGTTTCACGTTTTTCGCGACCGAAAGTATTGATCTGCGTACCATCAGCAATTACTGAAGTTGAACGACGCGCGGTAACCGACGCAACACGTCGCGCTGGTGCGGCCGATGCACAGTTGTTGGAACAACCGATGGCTGCGGCAATTGGTGCAGACCTTCCAATTAACGAACCTGTTGGCAACATGGTGATTGACATTGGTGGTGGAACAACTGAAACTGCAGTTATTTCTTTAGGTGGCATTGTTGCGCTTGAAGCAGTGCGCGTTGGAAGTTTTGATATTGACGCGGCAATTCAAAGTCATGTACGCCGCGAACACGGGTTAGCAATTGGCGAGCGAACTGCAGAAGAAATCAAGATCAGCATTGGTAGCGCAATGGCAACTGCAGAAGATCGCGACGCAGAAGTGCGCGGCCGCGACTTGGTAAGCGGATTGCCTAAGACGGTTATTTTGACTGCACAGGAAATCCGTGACGCCATTGAAGACGTAGTTGCACAAATGGTGGCTTCAGTGATTCGTTGTTTGGCTGTGGCGCCGCCAGAGTTGTCGCAAGACTTTCTTACCCGGGGTATGTATTTGGTTGGCGGTGGTGCATTGCTTCGCGGGCTGGCTCAACGTATTGAGCGCGATACTCGTGTGCCGGTGAATATGAGCGATCAGCCGCTTGAGGCAGTGGTGCTTGGCGCAGGTCACTGCGTTGAAAACTTCTCCGCTCTACGCGGCATGTTCATGGACTCACGTCGCTAACTATTTAGCGAGTCGCGTCAGACCCTCTTGCACCACGGTGACCACGAGCTTGCCATCTTTGGTGAAAATATGACCCTGCGCTAGTCCGCGCGACCCAGATGTGGAAATTGACGACTGCTGGTACAGCAACCATTCGTCTGCGCGGAATGGGCGATGGAACCACATGGCGTGGTCGAGGCTTGCCATTTGTACTGAACCATCGGTCCATGCCAACCCGTGAGGCAGTAACGCGGTATCGAGCAGGGTCATGTCGCTGGCATAGGTGACAATGCAGGCGTGCAAGACATTGTCGTCGGGCAACGTGCCGTCAGCCCGAATCCACACACGCTGACCAGGTAGCGGGTTTCCTCTGCGGCGGAATGGGTCGCCGTCAACATAACGCTGGTCAATCGGACGTGGTCGGTCATACCACTCGCCAAGTTTTTCTTTGTATGGCTCCATGCGCGTTTTGAAATCGGGGAGCGACTCAGGGTCAGGCGTACCTTTGGACATCACGATTTGATGTTCCAAACCTTCTTCGTGTTTCTGGAAGCTGGCATGCAAGTTAAAAATGTCTTTGCCGTGTTGAATAGCAACAACGCGGCGTGTTGAAAAACTCTTGCCATCACGAATGCGATCTACTTCATACAGAATTGGCACGCCAGGGTCGCCCGCGCGAAGAAAGTATGCATGCAGCGAATGCACATGCCGACCTGGTTCGTCAATGGTGCGCGATGCGGCAACGAGTGCTTGGCCAGCAACTTGTCCACCGAAAGCTCGCTGTCGATTTTCGTCAGGTGATTGTCCGCGAAAAATGTTGACCTCAATTGCCTCGAGGTCGAGCAGGGTGACAAGGTCTTGAAGGGGGGAAGCCATGCCTCTATGTTGCCAGTAAAGAGACCGCGTATCGAACTGTTGTAGCGTGAAATGTTGTGACACAGTTAAGTGGCGTGCTGCGAGAAATTGCATTGAGCACCACGGGTTTTATGCCCGAAAACGAAGGTGATGCGCTGTTCGCAGCTGCTCTAAGCGCTGGGGCGAAATGTCCAAGCCTGCCTTTTGTTGAGATTGGTTCGTATTGCGGCAGAAGCACGGTGTGGTTTGGTGAGGCTGCGCGATTGTCAAACACCGTGTTACATGCCGTTGACCATCATGGTGGCTCTGAAGAAAATCAGCCGGGCTGGGAATGGCACGACCAAACGTTGGTCGATCCTGCAACGGGCCGCTTGAACACACTTCCACACTTTGAGCACACGATGCATCGTGCAAATCTCACCTCAGTAGTCAAAGCGGTCGTGGGTGATTCACCAGTTATTGCAGCGTCATGGAGCGAACCAATTGGCATGTTGTTTATCGATGGTGGTCATGGTCGTGAAGTTGCACGCAATGATTATGTGGCGTGGACACCACATGTTGCAGTTGGTGGAACACTTGCCATTCACGACGTATTTAGTGACCCCGCACTTGGCGGTCAAGCACCGTACGAAGAGATCTATCTCGCTGCAATCAACTCAGGAAAGTTTGTTGAAACGTCATGCACGGGATCATTGCGCATTTTGAACCGAGTGATGTAACGAATTAGTCAAACACGGTGCTGCTGAGAAACAATTTGCTCGCAGGTGTTGATTGCGAAATTGCATCTGCAGCAAGAATCACAGCAGCAGCGGTGTATGCACTGCGTTCGTCTGCTGGAAACACAATTCTGCCTGGGTAAACAATGCCAGTGAAGTATGAGCCGTCGTCGTTGCGATGTGCGCGAGTCCACGACAGCAATTCTTTTGCTTTATTTGTTTCTCCTGCTGCAGCATGCGCAAGTGAACATTCGGCAGTCTCTGCTGCGGTCACCCAGTCTTCGTCGTTCACGCAGCGCACACCACGGCCATCAATGATGAACTCGTCCCATTGATTGAGCAATCGGGTCTTTGCTTCAGCACCAATGGTTGCGCCTGCGAGGACGGGGTAATACCAGTCCATTGCCCAGCGCAGTTTTGGCTCAAACACGGTCTGATCAGTGCCAATCAGGTGGTCAATGGTGTCGGCAGCTGCTCGCCATTCTGGCTGGCTTTCGCCAACGATTGCTCCAATGTTCGCTCCCGAATGAAGCGCGTGGCGGATGGATGAAGATCCGGTGAGCAATGAGTAATTCCACGGACGTGAATCCACTTCGCATGCCCACAAAATGGTTCCGTCGTCTTTACGCATACCAAGTACCCAGGTAAGTGCACGCTTTACCGTTGGCCACATCACGCGAATGAACGCTTCGTCTGAAGTGACGAGGTAGTGATGCCATATGCCCGTTGCAATGTAGGCGCACACGTTTGTGTCAAGTTTGGCGTCTTCAAGCGAGCCATCAGACATGTAGTAGTTGTGCCAGCTGCCATCTGGGCGTTGAATGTCGGCGAGCCATGCATATGCACGGCGAGCTTCATCGTGCATGCCCATTACGTCGAGGGCCATCGCAGTTTCAACGTGGTTCCATGGGTCACAGTGACCGTTTGGAAACCACGGGATCATTCCGTTTGGAAGCTGCAAGGCAGCAATGGTGTTTGCGGTTGCTACGAGTTCGTCGGTGGTGATGATGTCAACGAGGTCATCGTTGGCTTGGCCAGGGAAAATCATGATGCGCGGCCAGGCTTTTGCGAATACACGATGTAACTCTTACCGAGTGCTGGGGCCAACACTTTTTCTAACGTACGGGTGAGTGTTGGTGCAGAGATAATGTCCCACTCCAAAAACTTTTTATACGCATTCACAAATTTGTTGTCTTCACGTGCTGGTCCAACTGCACAGCGCAGCCACCAATATGGAGAATGCAAACCATGTGCACGGTGTTCGTCTTGAACTACAAGTCCAGCGGCGCGCAGCTTGGCCTTTAGTTCGGTACCTGAATAAATGCGCACGTGGCCACCCTGCACAAATGGCGCGTGATACTCGTCTGACAACATCCAGTTGATCTTTTCGGGAAACCATGAAGGCACGGTTGCCGCAAGAACTCCGCCCGGCTTCAACACACGCGAGAGTTCGTTCAGTGCTGCAACATCGTTTTGAATGTGTTCAAGCACTTCAGATGTCACGATGCAATCAAAAGTGTTATCGGCAAATGGAAGCCGAGTGGCGTCACCCCGCAGCACAGCAACCAGATTCTCCGACTTGATTTCTCCAGCTTCGAACATGGCAGCAAATGTTGCACGAGTAACTGTGGTTTCTTCTTCTGCGTAGTCAAGCGCTACGACGCGTGCCCCGCGGCGTGCTGCTTCAAAAGCGTGTCGACCAAACCCTGCCCCGGCATCTAAAAACATCGACCCTGGGCCTACTGGCAATTTGTCAAAACGTACCGTCAACATTGGTTATTTGGCATCCCGTTTTCGAAGCTTTTCCACGTTGTGGGGCATGCTTAGCACTTCTCGATATTGATCGACGGTGAGTTGCGCGCAATGTTTCCAACTCCAACGTTCCACAACTCGTGTTCGACCTGCTGCGCCGATGCGATTACGTAAATCAGCATTATCAAGACCGCGTCGAATCGATGCTGCGAGTGCTTCTGCGTCTCCCGCTGGGCACGACAAGACGGTGTCGTTATCTGCACCAGTCACTTCTGGCAAGGCGCCACCGGTTGTTGCCACTAAGCAAATACCTGTTGACATCGCCTCAATCGCGGGAAGGCTGAAACCTTCGTACAGGCTTGGCACGACGGCAAGCTCGCTTTCGGCATACAACTCAACAATGCGTTCATCACTTACTCCTGAAACGTGAGTGATGCAGTCGGTGAGACCAAGCTTGCGAATGAGGTCGGCATTTGCGCCTTCACGTGGGCGACCGATGATGGTGAGGTGCACATCGCGTTCCGTACGAATCTTTGCGAGTGCTTCAAGCAGATACGACAAACCTTTCAGTGCAACGTCAGCCGATGCCGTGGTGATGAGGTGACCAGGCTTGCGCGAAATGTGCGGAAGCGGCGTGAAGAGATCGGGGTCAACACCAACTGGAACAAGCTTCATACGGTCTAGTGACACCTTCATGTCGGTGTGAATATCGGCGATGGAGTTTTCACTCACCACAACAACGCGTGGCATTTTGCTCGCTACTTTTCCTTGCATATTGACGAATGAATACCAGCGACTAATTGCGCGACGCTTGAACCACGTCTTGGTGTGTTCCATTTCCAACTTGCGATCTTTGGTGATGGGGTGGTGCAAGGTGACAATCGTGGGAATCTTCTTTTCAATTTTCAGAATTCCGTATCCCAAGCACTGATTGTCATGTACAAGATCAAAATCGTTTACGCGCTTACTCAGTTCGTTGTAGGCGCGAATACTGAAAGCACGCGGCTCGCCAAACGTTCCTTTCAAAAACTGTGCTGTCTCAACAAAACTTGGCCAGTCATTAATTTCCCAATATGCAGGGAATCGACCTGGGTATTGATCGTTAAAAATGTCAAGGCTTGGCAACTTGTGCAATGGAATGCGTGAATCAAGAATTGGGTATGGCTGACCGCCAAACACTTCAACGTGGTGTCCAAGATCAGCCAAAGCTTTGGTCAGATGTCGGGTGTATACGCCCTGTCCGCCAACATGAGGCTTTCCTCGGTAGGTGAGGTAGGCAATGCGCAGAGGGCCGTTGGGGTCAAACGGCAACGACATAAGGCTTTAAGCCTACCTGTGAGTAACTTTCTATGACTTCGCGGAAAGTCTGCGTTTACGGGCAATAAATGCAAGCGAACCCACTACCGCAAACATCACCACGATGAATGGCAAGTCGCCAAGGTTTGAGTACAGCGTTCGACCGGAGCGCAAATTAATGGTGCGCTCAAGCACTCGTTGTTCGCTTACGCCAGTGCGGTCAAACACTTGTCCTGTCGGTGAGATGAATGCAGAAAAACCTGTTGGGGAAACTTGTACCAGCCATCGCCCGTTTTCAATTGCGCGAAGTCGCGAAGATGCGATTTGCTGCGTTTGTAAAATGGTTCCTGTGTAACTCGACCCGTTAGTTGGATTCACGAGCATCGAACCACCTGCTTCAACACCTTCGTTTGCACGACCGCTAAAAAACACTTCCCACGAAATGACCACGCCAACTGTGGTGTCGTCAACTTTCAGCTGAGCAATGTCGGAGCCGGCAAGTGCGTCACGAGGAATTCTGTCCACTGGCGCGCCAAGTGTTTCAAGCAGTCCCCGAAGTGGAACAAATTCTCCAAATGGAACACGACGAACTTTGTCGTAGCGATCACCAAGTGTTCCGTCTTCATTCACCACAATCTGCGCATTCGTGAAGTATCGAGCATTGATGTCTTCGGTGATGCCAACAACAAATGGTGCACCAAGTCGTGCTGATTGCTCGGCGATTTCTACGCGTTCAGCACTGTCGTAGAAGTTGGCTACGTCAATGACGTTTTCTGGCCAGATCACCATGTCGAGGTTCGTGCTCGTAATGGCGCGCGTTGCGGCAAGGTGACGCTCGACGACATCTCGCGGGTTCGTATTGATGGCGAGTGTCCCTTGAGGCCCGCCACCTTGCACTGCCGCAATCTTTCTCGTCTCACCGGTGTCGCGACCTTTCGGGGCGATGACACCTGCACACACAATGAGAGCAACAATCGTGCCAAACACAGCAACGTGTTTCATTTTTGGCGCAACAACAAGTTGCGAAAGTGCGAAACCAATTTGCAGAACGCAGAAGGTGAGTAAAAGTGGACCACCAATGCGCACGATGCCAACAAGCGGCGAGGCAGATTGTGAGATGGCGAGTGATGCAAGGGGAACTCCACCAAAAGGAAACGAGAAGCGGAAGGTTTCAGCCAATGCGTGCGCAAGCGGAAGTGCAACGAGTGGATACATGCTGCGCGACCCAACGGCTGAAGCAACGCCATGGAATGCAGCGAACAGGATTACGGCAATGACGTAACCCGGTGGTGTGAGAAACCACATCCAGCACATGCCTGGTGCGAACCAACCGAATGCAAAAATGGTGCCGAGAAAAAATTGAGTGCGCGGACGCGTTGCTGCGCTTGTAGTGATGCGCGCAAAGATCGCAATGCCAACGAAAGCAAGTGGCCACCAACCCCACGGTGGAAGGCTGAAGGCAACCAGTGTGCCCGAGCCAAGAGCCGCAAAATAGCGGGCTCGATTACTACTCGGAGTCATGCGTCAATCTTGGCAAGAACTCGTGCAGCTGCACGATTTGCATCAGCAATGCACGAAGGAATGCCAATTCCGCGATAACTCGCACCAGCAAACACCACACCAGGAGCAGACACATCAAAAAGGTGTTCAAGTTTGTCTACCTCTTCAAAGTGTCCAGGGCGATATTGCGGAAAAGAGTCAACCCAACGAGTAATTCGCACATCGGTTGGTGCGAACTCGATTCCTAAATGCCAGTACAAGTCGGCAAGAGCCAAATTCAACAACGTGTCGTCGTCAAGGTGATGCATAGGCATGCCATCGCGGCCAAGTGAGACACGCAGCACCATCGAATTGTCGGTGGTTTGTACATGTGACCATTTGTTTGAAGCAAACGACACTGCGGTGATGGCAGTTTGTTCAGGTTTTGGCACCAAGTATCCGCTACCAATGAGATGCTGTGGCCACAAACTGCGCGGAACAGTAAGCGCAATCATCACTACCGATGCGTGTTCACGAGCTGCCAGTCGTGCTGCAGCATCTTTGCTGAGTGATTGAACAAGTGTTGCACTGTGTTGTGCCGGAGA
>Ga0208788_1000141_pt1 | contig 37183 bp, 27 predicted proteins | sample Wag4_2014_7_11_3_FD_187363 | JGI IMG/M metagenome (GOLD analysis project Ga0208788, IMG submission 187363) | Fresh water mixed with fracking chemicals microbial communities from Ohio, USA - Utica-2 Time Series FC 2014_7_11 (SPAdes) (version 2) ...
TCTTCTCTTGAGAAGAAGTGTGTAAATGAAGATGTAGAAAAGTTGGGCTGATAAAGCCAGAGCGGCACTGAGCCAGTTAACAAGAAGCCCGAGCCATAGAACGGAAAGAATACCGATAGCAAAGGCAAAAATCTGCGCCTCAAGCTTGTTCAGTTCGCCTGTAACCAGAGGCCTCTTTTGAGTTCTCCCCATGATTTTGTCGATGTCGGTGTCAATGATGCAGTTGAAGGCATTTGCTGAGCCAGCGCTGAGTGCCCCACCCACCAATGTGGCTAGAACTAGCCAAAGATTTGGAATACCCTGTTGAGCCAGTATCATGACTGGAACCGTCGTGATCAGCAGCAGTTCGATAACCCGTGGCTTAGTTAGAGCCAGATATGCAGCCGCTTTACGACCAAAAGAAATAGATTCTTTTGGAGCTGTTGGGCTGAGGGTTTCGGAGGAAGTCATTGGCTCTAGTCTAAGCGAATTAGACTCTTCCGTTACATATCCGTAATCAAATGCGACACGGGTATAGACTTCAAAGGCACTGAATTTGAGCATGAAAAGCATGATTTTCGGGATTTAGTTGCAGATACGGCAAGGTTGCCGCTGAAGAGAATTCATAAAGAAAAGAAAGAGAGATTGCTGTGTCACTAATCTGGGACAACATCGATTCAAAGTCAGTTGACACCGCCCGTGTTCTAGCTGCAGATGCCGTTGAAAAAGTAGGAAACGGACATCCAGGAACCGCGATTTCTCTCGCTCCTGTCGCCTACCTGCTATTCCAGAAGGTAATGACACACGATCCTGCTGACGAAAAGTGGACCGGTAGAGACCGTTTCATCCTCAGCGTTGGACACTCTTCTCTAACTATTTACAACCAGCTTTACTTAGCAGGTTACGGTCTTGAACTGGACGACATCAAATCTCTAAGAACCTGGGGTTCGGCTACTCCTGGTCATCCAGAGTATGGACACACCAAAGGTGTTGAAATCACAACAGGTCCGCTAGGACAGGGTTTAGCATCAGCCACTGGTTTTGCCTACGCTGCAAGATTCGAGCGTGGACTGTTTGATCCTGAAACACCAAAAGGTGAAAGTGCCTTTGATCACTTTGTATACGTCATCGCAGGTGACGGTGACATGCAAGAAGGTGTTACTAGCGAAGCAGCTTCCCTTGCTGGTCACCAACAGCTTGGAAACCTAGTAGTCATCTACGACTCCAACCAGATTTCCATTGAAGATGATACAAACATCGCATTCACCGAAGATCTAACACAGAGATATCAGTCTTACGGTTGGCACACTCAAATTGTTGACTGGAAAAAGACAGGCAACTACAAAGAAGACATCGCTGAATTGTACGCAGCCATTGAAGCTGCAAAAGCAGAAACTACTAAGCCTTCTCTAATTACTCTCCGCACCATCATCGGCTGGCCATCACCTAAGAAGCAGAACACTGGAAAGATTCATGGCTCAGCTCTTGGAGCAGAAGAACTTGCTGGTCTCAAGACAGCGCTTGGTTTTGACCCAGAGAAAACATTCGAAGTGCTTCCAGAAGTGATCGATCACACAAGATCAAACGCTGCTTCAAGAGCTGCTGAAGCACGCTCAGCGTGGCAAGCAAAGTTTGATGCTTGGGCATCAGCGAACCCTGAGAAGAAGAAACTCTACGACAGAGTTCAATCAGGTAAAACTCCTAGCGAGTTATCATCCGCTCTCCCTGTTTTTGAAGGCGGAACAGAGATCTCTACTCGTTCTGCAAGCGGAAAAGTTATCAACGCAATTGCAGCTGTAATGCCAGAGCTCTGGGGTGGATCAGCTGACCTTGCAGAATCAAACAACACCACTATCGAAGGTGCGAAATCATTCGTGCCTGCTGAATGGTCAACACACGAATGGACCGGTAACCCTTACGGTCGTGTTCTACACTTCGGTATTCGCGAACACGCTATGGGTGCAATCTTGAACGGTATTGTTCTGCACGGTAACACTCGTGCATTCGGAGGTACCTTCTTGATCTTTAGCGATTACATGAGACCAGCGGTTCGACTAGCAGCTCTAATGAAGGTCCCGTCAATTTTTGTTTGGACTCACGACAGCGTCGCTCTGGGTGAAGATGGTCCTACACACCAGCCTGTAGAACAGCTTGCAACTCTAAGAGCCATTCCTGGGCTAGACATAGTTCGCCCTGGAGACGCGAACGAAGTTGCTTACTCGTGGAAGACAATTCTTGAGCGTAGAGAAAACCCAGCTGGTATTGCTCTAACTAGACAGAACATTCCAGTATTCAAGCGCGGTGAAGCTGACGCAACTGGAGCTGTATTTGCATCGGCTGAGAACACATCCAAGGGTGCGTACACACTCATCGATGCATCTAACTCAAAGCCAGAACTCATCCTGATTGCAACTGGGTCAGAAGTGCAACTAGCCGTAGAAGCTAGAGAAAAACTTGAAGCAGAAGGAATCAAGACCCGAGTGGTCTCAGCACCTTGCGTTGAATGGTTTGACGAACAATCAGACGACTACAAGGAATCTGTTCTTCCGTCTACCGTTGATGCAAGAGTTTCCGTTGAAGCTGGACTTTCACTTGGGTGGAGTAAGTATGTCGGTCGTTCAGGCGAGAGTGTCTCAATCGAACACTTCGGAGCATCTGCTGACTACAAGACTCTTTTCAGAGAATTCGGTATGACAACAGATGCTGTAGTCGCAGCAGCTCACAAGTCGCTTAGTAACTAAAAACAACAGGAGAACAACAATGACTAGTCCACTAGCTCAAGTAGCAGCCAACGGTGTAAGCATTTGGCTTGATGATCTTTCAAGAACTCGAATTTCTTCTGGAGCATTAGCTGCACTTATCGAATCGAGAAGTGTCGTCGGTGTCACTACTAACCCAACCATCTTCGCCCAGTCAATCGGTAAGGGCGAAGGCTATGAAGCCCAGGTAAGCGAGTTGGCTCAAGCTGGAGCAACTGCGGCAGAGGCAATCTTTGAGATCACAACCAAAGACGTTTCCGATGCTTGCGATGTGTTTGCTGGAGTGTATGCAAAGAGTCAGGGTTTCGATGGTCGAGTTTCTATTGAAGTAGAACCAGGCCTTGCCAACGACACAGCAGGGACAGTTACTCAAGCGAAAGAACTGTTTGCAAAGGTAAACCGTGAGAACGTAATGATTAAGATCCCAGCTACCAAAGCAGGTCTCGCCGCAATCACCGAAGTTATTTCAAACGGTATTAGCGTAAACGTAACTTTAATTTTCTCCCTTCAGCGCTATCGCGAAGTAATCGAAGCCTATAAGGCAGGTATTTTTCTAGCTCACGCAGCCGGTAAAGACTTATCAAAGATCCATTCTGTAGCCTCATTCTTCGTGTCTCGTGTTGACACTGAGATTGACAAGCGACTCCTAGCAATTGGCACTGACGAGGCAATAGCAATGAAGAGCAAGGCTGCTTTAGCTAATGCGAGACTTGCCTACGAAGTATTCGAGTTAGAGTTCGCCAAGACGGACTGGAGTTCACTTTCAGCAGCAGGTGCTAACAAGCAGAGACCTCTGATGGCATCTACTGGAGTGAAAGATCCAGCACTAAGCGACACACTTTATGTAACCGAGCTAATCGCACCTGAGCTTGTAAACACCATGCCAGAGAAGACAATGGAAGCTGTCTTTGATCACGGTATCGTTCCGGCTAACAGCATCGCTGGCACCTATGACGAAGCTAGAACAGTTCTTGAAGATATTGAGGCCCTTGGAATTTCGTACGATGAAGTAACTGAGTTACTAGAGTCCGAAGGTGTCGAGAAGTTCATTATTTCCTGGAACGAACTAATTGAATCTGTTGACGCTGCTCTAAAGGCATCTAAGTAATGTCGATAAGCGTTAGGGTTTTCGGTTCAGCGGCCTCAGCAGTTGAATCAACTATTGACACTCTTGTCGCGGATAAAGTAGCGAGTCGAATAGCGGCAAAAGATTTCACACTCTGGGGAAAAGCAGCTGAAGCTGAATCAGCAATCCGACTCGGCTGGGTAACATCCGCAACCGATTCCCAATCTCTAGTATCCGAGATTATTCCCCTGAGAGATTCTTTTAGAGCAAAAGGTATCAATCGCTTTGTATTGTGTGGCATGGGTGGATCTTCACTTGCTCCCGAGGTAATCACAAACAAGTACGGGGTTGAACTAGTAGTTCTAGATTCAACATCTCCAGATCAGGTTCATTCTGTTGTGAGCGTAGACATTGAGAGAACTGCAATCATTGTTTCGTCTAAATCGGGTTCAACAGTAGAGACTGATTCACAGAAGAGAATCTTTGAAGATGCTTTCAGTGCTGCTGGAATCGAAAAGACTGAGCGAATCGTAATTGTCACCGATCCTGGCTCTCCAATGGAAGCAGCTGCGAAAGCAGATGGATACAGAGTGTTCAACGCGGATGCGACTGTTGGTGGTCGCTATTCAGCGCTCACAGCATTCGGTCTAGTGCCTTCTGGCCTAGCAGGCGTCAACATACAAGAGCTACTTGATCAGGCGAATGAAGCCGCGTCAATGCTTGCTAAAGACGACTCCGCAAATCCAGGTCTAATTCTTGGCGCAGCTCTTGCGAAATCATCCAACGGTAAGGAGCTCAAGGACAAGATTGGTCTAGTTGCAGACCCATCACTTCCTGGTTTTGCAGACTGGATTGAACAGTTGGTTGCCGAGTCAACTGGAAAGAATTCTAAAGGTGTTCTACCGGTAGTTCTACAAAGCTCCAGCTACGAGACTTTTGCAGATCTAAACGACATGTTGCTGGTCAAGATCTCTGCTACTGACCATTCAGTTCTAGATGATGGCGTAAGTATTGTCGCTCCCCTGGGTGCGCAATTCTTACTTTGGGAATATGCAACCGCTGTAGCCAGCAGATTGATTGGAATCAATCCTTTTGACCAGCCGGATGTTGAGTCAGCGAAGATTGCAGCTCGAGGAATGCTTGAGCAGAGATCTGCTGCCACTGCTAGTCAATTCGCCTTTGATTCAATTGAAGTGAGTTCTCTGGCACTAGATCTTGATGGCATAACTGGAGTTCCAACCGCTCTCGTAAAACTTCTTTCAGAACTAGCATCAGATGGTTACATTTCAGTTCACGCATACATGGATAGAACTGCTCATGTTAGTGCTGAAGCCCTTCGAGACGCTCTGTCGTCCGTTGCTGACCGTCCAACTACATTTGGTTGGGCTCCTCGCTTCCTTCATTCAACTGGTCAGTACCACAAGGGCGGACCACGCCAAGGTGTGTTCATTCAGTTAGTAGCTAAGACTGAACACGACATTCAAGTTCCTGGTAGAGACTTCACTTTCGGAGAGCTCATCGCATCTCAAGCTGCAGGCGATGCCAAGGTGCTAGCAGATCTGGGTAGACCTGTTCTAACACTGACGTTGAACGACCCTGTTGAAGATTTCAATACTATTTTGCGAGCAATTGGCTAAGGAGATACAACTTAATGAGTGAAGTGAAGTTAGGTCCTGGTGTTAATCCACTAAGAGACCCGCTAGATCGAAGACTCAATCGTATTGCAGGCCCTTCTGGTCTCATCATTTTTGGCGTTACTGGAGACCTAAGTCGCAAGAAACTAATGCCCGCTGTTTATGACTTAGCTAACCGAGGTCTTTTGCCTCCAGGTTTCTCTCTCGTTGGTTTCGCTAGAAGAGACTGGGAGGATCAAGATTTCGGCCAAGTAGTGAAAGAAGCTGTGAAGCAGTATGCAAGAACGCCTTGGAGTGAAGAGATCTGGGATCAACTTTCACGAGGCATCAGATTTGTTTCTGGAGAATTCGGTGATGACGCAGCTTTCGACAAACTTCGCGAAACTATTGAGACACTCGATGCGGAGCGTGGAACAAACGGTAACCACGCCTTCTACCTAAGTATTCCGCCAAAAGCGTTCCCATTGGTTACACAGCAACTATCTCGTTCTGGATTGGCAGACCCTAAGCCAGATCAATTCCGAAGAGTCGTTATCGAGAAGCCTTTTGGTCACGACCTTCAATCTGCACGTGAACTCAATGAAGTTGTTGAATCAGTCTTTCCAGCTGACTCAATTTTTAGAATTGACCACTACCTAGGTAAAGAGACTGTTCAAAACATTCTTGCTCTTAGATTTGCAAACCAGCTCTATGAACCTTTGTGGAACAACAATTACATTGACCACGTCCAGATCACAATGGCTGAAGACATTGGTGTAGGCGGTCGTGCTGGCTATTACGACGGCATTGGTGCAGCTAGAGATGTGATTCAAAACCACCTGCTTCAACTCCTTGCTCTCACAGCCATGGAAGAGCCTGTGTCTTTTGACGCGGCAGATCTCCGAGCAGAGAAAGAAAAAGTTCTGTCCGCTGTTCGACTTCCTGAGGATCTAGGTAAGCACACTTCTAGAGGACAGTACGTCGGTGGTTGGCAAGGTGGAGAGAAAGTTACAGGCTTCCTCGATGAAGATGGTATGAACCCAGATTCTGTGACTGAGACTTTCGCCGCCATGAGACTAGATATCAACACTCGTCGCTGGGCTGGCGTACCTTTCTATCTTCGTGCCGGTAAACGACTAGGTAGAAGAGTTACTGAGATCGCAATCGTGTTCAAGCGTGCACCACAACAGATCTTCGGTGAGAGTCAAACATCTGCTCTTGGACAGAACGCTTTGGTTATCCGAGTGCAACCAGATGAAGGTGTAACAATCAGATTCGGTTCGAAGGTTCCAGGTGTTGGTATGCAGGTTAGAGATGTAACCATGGACTTTGGCTACGGGCACGCTTTCACCGAAGCTAGCCCAGAAGCATATGAGCGTCTCATCCTCGATGTTCTACTTGGTGATCCACCACTATTCCCTAGACATGAAGAAGTAGAGCTATCTTGGATGATTCTTGATCCAATCGAAGAGTACTGGGCAAAAAATGGTAAACCAGAACCTTATCGACCTGGTACCTGGGGGCCAGACTCCGCAGACAAAATGATGGCTGCTGACGGCAGAGCTTGGAGACGTCCGTGATTAAGATTCTTGACAACACAACCACTTCACTAATCTCTAGGGAACTAGTCACAATCCGTGAAGAAGGTGGTGCTGTCGCACTTGGTCGAGTGCTGACTCTCCTAGTTCAAACAAAGTTCTCCGGCATTGAGGAAGCTATTCTGGCCGCCAACGAAGCATCAAGAGCTCACCCATGTCGAATAATTGTGTTGGCCGACGAGGACACACAAAGCAAAGCAGAACCAAGACTTGATGCAGAAATTCGAGTTGGTGGCGATGCCGGAGCTTCCGAGGTTATTGTCCTGAGAGCCTATGGTGAAGCTGCTAGCGATCCAGAGAGTCTAGTTACGGGACTACTACTTCCAGACGCTCCTGTAGTTGCATGGTGGCCAGGTGAAGCACCTATCAAGCCATCAGCATCTGCAATTGGTCGTATCGCTCAGCGAAGAATAACCGATGCCGCGAGCCAAAAAGACCCTCACGCATGGCTTGTCTCTCTCGCAAACAACTATGTACCAGGCGATAGTGACTTTGCTTGGACCAGACTGACACTTTGGCGAGCACAGCTTGCAGCAATCCTTGACCAACCACCTTATGACCCAATCACAAAGGTTATTGTCACAGGAGCGGTCGACTCACCGAGCACGGATCTACTTGCTTCATGGCTTGGACAGAAACTTGGTGTCGAAGTTGAACTAGTGAGAACTGATCGCGGTAAAGCTGTCTCTGGAATCAAAGGTGTAAAGCTTGAGCGTGAATCAGGTGAGATTGAGATTGTTCGAAACGCTCCCGATGTAGCAACTCTCTTCCAACCATCTCAACCAACAAGAGACATCAATCTACCTCGCAGATCTCTTAGAGACTGCTTGATTGAGGACCTACGTCGTTTAGATAGCGATGACGCTTTCGGTGCCCTCATTCTCGCGGGCTTCAAGAAATAGAAGCCTCAGAGCAGTAGAAGGAATCAATCGTGAAATCAGTTGAAGTTCGCAAAGCAATAAACGCTTTGGACGTAGCTCAACAGGCCTCCTTGGAGATTGTTGAAACCATAAACAATGTTCTAGCTAAGAAGAACTCAGTTCACATTGCTCTCACCGGTGGCACCGTAGGAATCTTGACACTGGAAGTGCTTGACAAGATTATCTCGGAGCAAAAAATTCATATTTCAAGAGTTCATTTCTGGTGGGGCGATGAAAGATTCGTTGCGAGTAACTCCGCCGATCGAAACTTCAATCAGGCAAAGAACGTGATGCCGAATCTTCTTGGAACAGATTCAAAGATGGTACACGCCTTCCCTTCATCAGATAACGGAATGGAACTCGAAACCGCGAGAAGTGATTTCTCTGCACAAATGATTGAAGTCTTTGGGGATAGTGAACCCGCTATGGATCTAACTATTCTCGGGATGGGTCCTGATGGACACGTAGCTTCACTGTTTCCTGGAATGAATCAAGATGGCGATCTAGTCATTGCCGTAGATAACTCCCCTAAGCCACCGCCTCAGCGACTTAGTTTCTCGATGGAACTGATAAACAGATCAGAGAAGATTTTGTTTCTGATCGCAGGCCTCGACAAGGCTGAGTCTGTTGAGTCAGTGCATAAGAATCCGGAGTGTGATTTGCCTGCTGCAAAAGTTGAAGCTCAAGGCGAAACTTTATGGATTATTGATGAAGCCGCAGGTGCTGCTTTCTGGAGCTGCTAACTAAGACTTTTTCGTCTTCGCTGCTTTCTTCGCTTCTGCTTTAGCTTCTGCTAGAAGACGCACGCGACGTTCTCTAACTAGTGCAACAGCCTCATCAAGAAGATCCTTAGCTTCTTGTGCTGTTCTTCTTTCCTTCACGTATGCAAGGTGAGTTTTGTATGGCTCGTGCTTAGCAATCTGTGGTGGGTTGTCTTTGTCTTGTCCAGCAGGAAGGCCACAGTGTGGGCAGTCCTGCTCAACTGGAAGCTCGGAAGTTTCTACGCTTGATGCGAAGGATGATGAGAAGCTGTGGTTGTTGCAGCAGTAGTAGCTAATAGTTATGCGTTCGGCTTGGAAACCGTTGTCCTGCTCACCCATTGGGCCAGCTCCAACACGAGAACCTCTGATCGCTGCTGTATTACCGCTCATAAGTTATACCCAAGAATAAGTTGACGCTAGGCCAAGAATGATTACTGTTACAACCCAAACGAGACCGAGAATCACGGTGATTCGGTTCAAGTTGCGCTCAGCAACACCTGATGAACCCATTGTGTTGTTGATTCCACCGCCGAACATGTCGCTAAGACCTCCACCGCGTCCCTTGTGAAGAAGGATGAGAAGAGTAAGTAGCAAGCTAGTAACACCTAGAAGGATGTTCAAAGCAATGATGATTCCGGTCATTTGTCTGTTCTTTCGTTTCCGGGAGACGGGTAATCTCCCTTGTAAATTATAAGGTTAGGTGCTTTAGGAAGCGAGATATGCCTGAGAACTCGTCAACATCGAGGCTGGCTCCACCAACCAAAACCCCGTCAACTTCAGGGCTTCTAAGGAATCCAGCCACGTTTGCGGCCTTTACTGAGCCTCCATAAAGGATTCTGCTGCTCTGGGCCACTTCAGGACCTAGAAGCCCCTCAATGGCTTCTCTAATCTTGCCTGCCACAGCTGCAGCTTGTTCAGGAGTGGCTACTTGACCTGTACCAATAGCCCAAACTGGCTCATAAGCAACGATGAACTCGCCAACCTTCGAATGACCTGACAGAGCGGCCAGGATCTGTCGAACTGGAACAGCACTCTGACCCTCAGCCTCTAGTTCTTCAAGTGTCTCGCCCACGCAGATAACAGGTACTAGACCATGTTTGAACGCTGCCGCAACCTTTGCCTGCACAACAGTGTCATCCTCGTGATGGTAGCTCCTGCGTTCGCTGTGTCCAATGAGTACGTACTGAACATCAAGCTTCTTTAGGAAAGCACCTGAGATCTCACCTGTGTATGCACCTGAATCGTGCTGACTTAGATCTTGAGCCCCAAGAGAAATTGAATACTTTTCAGCACTGATAAGTGTCTGCACGGTACGAAGATCGGTGAACGGAGGGAATACAGCAACCTCTGTCTTTGTGTAGTCGTGGTTCGCATCCGCTAGAGTCCAGGAGAGTTTCTGTACTAGAGCGATTGCTTGTTGGTGATCAAGGTTCATCTTCCAGTTACCTGCGATGAATGGAACTCTCTCTACACTCACTTCAAAACCTCTAATCCTGGCATTGTTTTACCCTCTAGAAATTCTAAACTAGCCCCGCCACCGGTTGAGATGTGCGAGAACGCAGAGTCTTCGAATCCAAGAATACGGACTGCAGCAGCAGAGTCGCCACCACCAACAACAGACAAGCCGTCTACTTCACTTAGAGCCTGAGCAACCTGCTTGGTTCCATTAGCGAATGCCTCAATCTCAAATACACCCATTGGACCGTTCCAAAAAACAGTCTTAGCTCCACGAATAACTTCTGCAAACGCCAAGGCACTCTCAGGACCAATGTCCAAACCAAGACCAGAACTTCCAAATGGAGTCTCTTCTATCTCTGAAGCTTTGGTAACTTGAAATTCTGCATCTGCGCCAAATTTGCTGGCAACAACGATGTCGGTAGGTAATACCACTTCAACGCCGAGTTCTTCGGCTCGCTTGAGATAGCCACGCACTGTTTCAATTTGATCTACTTCAAGAAGGCTTGCACCTACTTTGTTTCCAAGAGCGGCAAGGAAAGTAAACACCATTCCTCCACCAATCAGTAACTGATTCACGTGAGGAAGAAGGTGATCAATGACACCCAGCTTGTCTGAAACTTTTGAACCACCGAGGACAACTGCGTATGGACGTTCCGGTGTGTGAGTCAATCTAGTTAGCACTTCTAATTCTTGTTGAATCAGGAACCCAGCTGAGCTAGGTAGGAGTCCAGGAAGTTCGTATACAGAAGCCTGCTTGCGATGGACTACACCGAAGCCGTCGCTCACAAAGAAGTCTCCGAGACTAGCTAACTCTCTAGCAAAAGCTACACGCTCAGCTTCATCCTTCGCTGTCTCCCCTGGATTGAATCTAAGGTTCTCAAGAACCAATACCTGACCATCTTCAAGGTTAGAAACCTTCGAAGCCGCGTCTTCGCCAGTTGTTGTTGAACTGAAAGAAACAGATGTGTCTAGGAGTTCTCCCAAACGATTGGCAACAGGTTCCAAAGAGTACTTGCTAACTGGAGATCCATCAGGTCTACCAAGGTGGCTAATGACGATTACCTTGGCTCCTTGTTCCAGGAGGTAGGTCAAGGTAGGAAGAGAGGCGATGATTCGCCCATCATCTGTAATTCTTGAACCATCTAGTGGCACATTGAGATCGCAGCGGACAATTACCCGCTTTGACTTTAGATCAGGAAGGTCAGCTAGTGTGCGCATCTATTGAATTAAAGCTTTGCTGCAACTAGTTCAGTTAGATCAACAAGGCGGTTTGAGTAACCCCACTCGTTGTCATACCAAGAAGAAAGCTTCACAGTAGTTCCACCGATTACACGAACTAGACCTGCATCAAAGATTGATGAGTGTGGGTCTGTAACGATGTCGCTTGAAACGATCTCGTCCTCTGTGTACATCAAGATTCCCTTTAGAGGACCAGCAGCTGCGGCTTTGTAAGCAGCTTTGATCTCCTCGATGGTTACTTCCTTCTGCGAAACAAGAGTTAGGTCGGTGATTGATCCGGTTGGAACTGGAACGCGAAGAGCAAAACCATCCAGCTTTCCCTTTAGCTCTGGAAGAACAAGTCCTAGGGCTTTTGCAGCACCGGTAGATGAAGGAACAATGTTGATACCAGCTGCACGTGCACGACGAAGATCGCTGTGAGGGCCATCCTGTAAGTTCTGGTCGGCTGTGTATGCGTGGATGGTAGTCATTAGACCGTTGACGATTCCGAAAGTATCGTTGAACACCTTTGCCAATGGCGCAAGACAGTTAGTAGTACATGACGCGTTAGAAATGATGTGGTGGTTTGCTGGGTCGTATAGGTGCTCGTTAACACCAATAACGAATGTTGCATCTTCGCCAGTAGCTGGAGCAGAAATGATTACCTTCTTAGCTCCTGCTTCGATGTGCTTGATAGCATCCTTGGCATCTGTGAAGCGTCCAGTTGATTCGATAACGATGTCCACACCTAGATCTCCCCAACCTAGGTTCGCTGGGTCGCGCTCAGCCAAAACCTTGATTGTGGTTCCACCAACGTGAATGTTCTGTCCTTCAACAGTCACATCCATGTTTAGGCGACCCATTACGGAGTCATACTTTAGAAGATGAGCAAGACCCTTAGGGTCGCTTAGGTCGTTTACAGCAACGATCTCCAGGTCAGTTCCCTTGGCAAGTTCTGCTCTGAGGAAGTTTCTTCCGATTCGTCCAAAACCGTTGATTCCAACGCGTGTGGTCATAGTTCTACTCCGTTATTTCGGGCACCGAAGACGATGCATTCTGAGGGTTGTTTTGGCTTCTAACCACTCAACGTTGGGTGGGATACCTTGCTTTTAGGGTAGCAGAAGAGTTGATGTGTTCTTGCTAGCCTCGAGGAAGCGAGCCTGAACATCAGCCCAGTTGACAATGTTCCAGAAGGCCTTTACGTACTCTGGCTTGACGTTCTGGTAGTCCAGGTAGAAGGCGTGTTCCCACATATCCAGCATCAAAAGCGGGATTGACCCCACTGAAAGGTTACCCTGGTGGTCATAAAGCTGCTCAATGATGAGCTTCTGCCCCAAAATATCCCATACCAAGATAGACCATCCAGAACCCTGGATACCAAGTGCACTGGCTGTGAAATGGGCTCTGAAGGCGTCAAATGAGCCAAAATACTCATCGATAGCAGCCGCTAGGTCTCCCGTTGGCTTGTCGCCACCTTCTGGTGACATGTTCTTCCAGAACACAGTGTGGTTTACGTGTCCTGCAAGGTTGAATGCAAGGTCCTTCTGGAACTTGTTAACCATTGTCAAGTCATTCTTGTCTCTGGCTTCAGCCAAAGCGTCCAGGGCTGAGTTCGCTCCATTGACGTAAGCCAAGTGATGCTTATCGTGGTGCAATTCCATGATCTTTCCAGAGATGTTCGGCTCTAGAGCTCCATAGTCGTAGCTGAGGTCTGGCAATATGTATTTGCTCATGATTTGCTCCTATTTAGTCGTTCTCTTGTGATTCAAGTTCAGTGTTAGGAATTCCCTGCTCTGCTGCAACTTTATCCGCTAAAGCCAATAAACGACGGATGCGTCCAGCGATAGCGTCTTTAGTCAAAGGTGGCACAGCCAATCTTCCCAAGTCATCAAGGCTGGCATCGCGATTGTTTAGGCGTAACTCCCCTGCCACCTTCAAATGTTCTGGGATGTCATCGCCAAGGATCTCCATCGCACGTTTCACTCTTTGGCCAGCAGCGACAGCTGCCTGAGCTGATCTCATGAGGTTAGCGTTATCGAAGTTGGCCAGTCTGTTCTGTTTGCCACGAACTTCACGCCTAACACGAAGTTCTTCATACTTTAGAACCACTCCGTGAGCACCAACGTGCTTGAGGATTTCAACAATTGCATCGCCTTCTCGAACTACAACGCGGTAAACGCCACGAGCTTCACGAACCTTGGCAAACACATCCAACCTTCTAGCTATACCAACTAGTGCCATAGCTGCTTCATTGCCAGGTGCAGTGATTTCAAGAGTTGCTGATCGTCCTGGATCGGTCAATGAACCGTGAGCCAGGATAGCTCCACGCCATACAGCCTCGGCATCAGCTTTGCTCCCTGAAACAAGAGCTGCAGGCAGTCCTCTTACCGGACGGTTCTTGGTATCAATGAGCCCAGTTTGTCTAGCAAGAATTTCAGCATTCTCGGTAACTTTGATTCGGTAGTGAGCGGTTTTTCTAATACCACCGGCTGAGATAACAGCAAGTTCACTATCAACGCCGTAAACCTCATGCAAATCTTTGCTGACTCTTCTTGCAAGTTGAGCAGTATCAACTTCAACTTCAACCACAATCTTGCCTGCGACAAGGTGAAGACCACCACAGAAACGAAGAATGGTTGCAAGCTCTGCCGCACGCACGGTGCTCTTAGTTACTTCGACTCTTGCGAGTTCGTCTTTCAATTCAGCTGTTAAAGCCATTACTACTCTTTTCCTAGATCTCTATGCTTAATACTTACTTCAATGCCCTCTAAGGCTGAAAGTCTCTTAGCTAGTTCAATTGCAGTTGCAACAGAACGATGCTTGCCACCTGTGCAACCTATACCGATTGACACACGTCTTCGGTTCTCTCTCTGGAATCCTTCGAGCACTGGTTTAAGAGAAGCGACATAGTTGCTGATAAATTCCTCAGCGCCTTCCTGACTTAGCACATAGTCGGAAACTTGTTTGTCTTCTCCGTTGAATGGCCTTAGCTCTTCGTTCCAATAAGGATTCGGAATGAATCTCATGTCAGCAATCAGATCAGCATCGCTTGGAGCTCCATATTTGAAACCAAAGCTTTGAATCATTAGTTTTAGTTCATTGCTCTGACCGACAGAGAAGTTCTCAGCAATTTTTGCACCTAATTGATAAATGTTTAAGTCGCTACTGTCAATAATCAAATCTGCTTGCTCACGTAATGGCAATAGTCGAGATCTTTCGGAGGCGATGCCGTCTGAGATTGTTCCGTCTCCCTGAAGTGGATGAGGTCTTCGGACCTGTTCGAATCTCTTTACTAGAGTCGCGTCATTGGCCTCCAGGAAAAGTACTTGCACCTCGATGTTGCCACTTTGCATGTCTGTAATGTACCCAGAAAGATCTTCAAAGAACCCACCACCACGTGCATCAATGACGACAGCTAACCTTGGAAGCTCTTTATCGGAAGCAGCAAATAGCTCAGCCATTGGTTTGAGCATTTGTGGCGGAAGATTATCGACTACGTACCAGTCCATATCTTCTAAAGCGTTAGCAACTGTTGAACGTCCCGCACCAGACATCCCAGTTACCACCAGTAACTCGTATGACTTAGATTTGCTCAAAATGGGCCTTTCAACTGCCTAGAGATAACTCTAACCAATTTGCGACACGCCCGAGTTCCATATCTGAAATTCGGTATGGGCTACTGCCCCTTGTCTTGCAGCCGATCAGCGATTAACCCTGCCAATACAGGCCCTATTCCAGCCACCTCGGCTATTTCTTCTACGCTGGCTAGCTTCAAGCGTTTAGCAGAACCGAACCTTCTAAGCAGGGCTGAAACCCTTTTATCGCCAAGCCCCTCAATGGACCCAAGTTCTGTGGCAATGCTGGACTTCCTTTGTGCTCGCTGGGCAGTAATGGCAAAGCGATGGGCTTCATCTCTAATCCTTTGCAGAAGGAAGAGCGCTTCAGATCCTCTCGGCAGGATGACTGGGAATGGGTTGTTTGGCAGCCAGATCTCTTCTAGACGCTTTGCTAAACCGATTACCGAAATGTCCTTTATCCCTGTGTCTGCAATCGCCTTGGCAGCCGCATTGACCTGAGGTTCACCACCATCAACAATTAACAAGCCTGGTCTATAGCTGAACTTGTTGTCATTGTCTTCTACACCATCGGCAAGATACTTTAATCTCCTGGTCAGCGTTTGATAGATGGACTCAGTGTCATCGCTTGAGGTCTCGATGTTGAACTTCCTGTATTGACTCTTCTTTGACAATCCATCTTCGAAGACAACCATAGACGCAACTATTCCTGTTCCACCAAGATGCGAGACGTCGAAGCACTCAATTCGAAGCGGTGCTGTTTCTAAATTGAGTGTTTTCTGAATATCTGCTAAAGCTTCCGAACGAGCAGTGAAGTCTGCAGTTCTTCTTAACTTGTAGAGACCGAGAGCATGCTTGGCATTCGTAAGAGCGGTTTCAGCAAGCGCTCTTTTGTCGCCACGTTGCGGAATACGCAGATCAACCTTGCCACCTCTAATTCCAGATAGCCACATACTCAAAGCTTCGGCATCGGCAGGCAAAACAGGAACCAAAACTTCCTTAGGAACATCGCTAGCGAAGGTAGCATCCTTGCCGTAGACGTTCTGAAGCAGATACTCAACTAGTTCTGATTGATCTCGCTCTAACTCTTTGTCAACAACCCAACCCATCACACCGCGAATACGACCTCCTCGAACTCTGAAGAGAGATACTGCCGCTGCCAGTTCATCATCAGCGATACCAAACAAATCGGCATCAGTCTGATCGGTGAAGACTACGGTGCTCTTTTCTAGAACTGTGTCTAGGGCAATTATGTTGTCTCTTAGCTTTGCCGCAAGTTCAAAATTGCTCTCATCAGATGCAGTGAGCATCCTGGCTCTTAGTGATTCAACATGAGATTCATCTCCGCTCTGGAGGAAGTCTGAAAACCCTTTTGCTAGGTCTTTGTGCTTCTCTGGTGTCACTCTTCCGACACAAGGAGCAGCACACTTACCGATGTCTGCTAACAAACAAGGTCTATTAGTAGATTTCGCGGTATTGAAAACACCAGCTGAACAAGACCGAATGGGATAAACCTTCAGGAGACTGTCTAGTGTGTCCCTGATCGCCCATGTTTTTGTGTAAGGACCGAAGTACTTAGCTCCTTTTATTTCTCGATTTCGCGTAATGAAGACGCGAGGAAACTTGTCTGTCATTGTGATAGCCAGGTACGGGTACGACTTGTCGTCTTTGAATCGAACGTTGAAGGGAGGATTGAACTCCTTAATCCACGTGAACTCAAGCTGAAGCGCTTCGAATTCAGTCTTAACAATTGTCCAGTTCACATCTCTTGCCGTGAGAACCATTCTTCTGGTCTTCTCTTGCAGAGTGTTTATTGGGGCAAAGTAGGAAGTAAGTCTGGCTCTAAGGTTCTTAGCTTTTCCAACATAGAGAACGCGACCATTCTCATCCAAGAATCGATAGACACCTGGGTCAGTAGGTATCTCCGAACTCTTTGGCCTAAAGCTGAGGTCGTTTGCCATTTCTAGCTGAGTATTTCCTTGAGGAACTTGCCCGTGTGTGACTTAGCTACCTTAGCAATCTGTTCAGGTGTTCCAACAGCGACTACTTCACCACCACGTGAACCACCCTCTGGGCCAATATCAACTACCCAGTCAGAACTCTTGATTACATCTAGGTTGTGCTCAATGACTATTACTGTATTTCCCTTATCCACTAGTCCATTTAGAACTAGAAGAAGCTTTCTCACATCCTCAAAGTGAAGACCAGTAGTTGGCTCATCAAGGACATAGATACTTCTTCCATAGGATCTTTTCTGCAGTTCTGTGGCAAGCTTCACACGCTGAGCTTCACCACCGGAGAGTGTTGTCGCACTCTGGCCAAGGCGAACATAACCCAAACCAACATCGACCAATGTGTCTAAGTATCTAGAAATGGAAGTAATTGCTTTGAAGAACTCGGCACCTTCAGAGATTGGCATCTCTAGAACTTCAGCAATTGATTTACCTTTGTACTTAACCTGAAGTGTTTCGCGGTTGTAACGGGCACCATGACACACTTCGCAAGAGACATAAACATCCGGCAGGAAGTTCATTTCAATCTTTAGAGTTCCATCGCCACTACATGCCTCGCAGCGACCACCCTTAACGTTGAAGGAGAATCTACCCTGCTGGTATCCCCTGGCCTTAGATTCCTGAGTATCAGCGAACAACTTGCGGATGTGGTCGAACACTCCCGTGTAAGTTGCAGGGTTAGATCTAGGGGTTCTACCTATTGGGTTCTGATCTACGTGAACGACCTTGTCCAGTTGATCTAATCCTTCGACTCTTGTGTGCTTTCCTGCAACACCTTTGGAACCGTTGAGCTTGTTGGCGAGAACTTCGTAAAGCACGTCATTCACCAATGAAGACTTACCCGAACCACTTACTCCAGTAACTGAGGTGAAAGTTCCAAGTGGAAAGGTAACATCGATGTTTTTGAGGTTGTTCTCTCTAGCTCCAACAACCTTGATCTGACGATCTTTATCTATCACCCTTCTCTTCTTTGGCGTCTCAATAGATTCACGACCACTCAAGAATGCACCCGTGATTGATTCCTTGTTTGTGAGGATGGCTTTGTAACTGCCGCTGTGAACGACTTCACCGCCGTTAACGCCAGCACCAGGACCGATGTCCACGAGCCAGTCAGCTGCCTTGATGGTGTCTTCATCGTGTTCAACAACAATCAAGGTATTACCGAGATCTCTTAGCTTGATAAGTGTTTCAATGAGTCTCTTGTTGTCTCTTTGGTGAAGACCAATGCTTGGTTCATCCAAGACATAGAGCACTCCGGTAAGACCGGCACCGATCTGTGTAGCAAGTCGAATTCGCTGCGCCTCTCCACCAGAGAGGGTTGCAGCTGCACGTTCAAGAGATAAGTAATCCAGCCCAACCGCAATCAAAAAGTCAAGTCTTGAGCGAATCTCTCTAAGTACCTGGGCTGCAATCTTCTCATCGCGCTTATCGAGCTTTAGTTTGTCGAAGAAGTTGAATGATTCACCTAGGCTCATGAAACAAACGTCAGCAATCGAAGTGTTGGCTACTTTGACAGCAAGAACCTCAGGACGCAATCTTGCACCATTACAGTCAGGACATGGTGTCTCTCTTAGATACTCTGACCACTTGCCTCGTGCCCAGTCGTTATCCGCTTCAAGGTACTTACGCTCAATGTAGTTCAATGCACCTTCGAAACCTGTTGTGTACTTGAGCTCTCTGCCGTACTTGTTCTTCCACTTCATCTGAACTTCGAAGTTATTGCCATAAAGAACAGCATCTTGAACTTCTTCTGGAAGATCCTTCCATGCCGTGTTCAGAGAGAAATCGAGGTCTTTAGCAAGGCCAGTTAGCAACCTTGTGTAGTAGGTGAACAAACCTTTACCCTGTGTTGACCAAGGTCTAATTACTCCACCGTTGATTGACTCTGAAACATCACCAATAATGAGCTCTTTATCAACGGCCATCTTGATTCCGAGACCAGAGCACTTCGGACACGCACCGAATGGAGCGTTGAAGGAGAACGTTCTTGGCTCGATTTCGGTAAGAGCAAGGGTGTGTTCATTTGGGCAAGACATCTTCTCACTGAAGTTTCTGTACTTGCCGTCGCCCTTGACATCTACGAAATCGATAGTCAGTCTTCCATTAGCGACCTTTAGAGCAGTCTCAACAGAATCAGTTAGACGCTGAGTAATGTCATCCTTAGCAACTAGACGATCAATGACAACAGAAATGTCATGTTTATACGTCTTGCGAAGTGGCTTCGCGTCTGAGAGCTGAATGACTTCCCCGTCAACTACAGCCCTGGCGAATCCTTGACTTAGCAATTCTCTGAACAGATCTGAGAATTCGCCCTTCTTCTGGTCTACTACTTGAGCCAGAATCTGATACTTCGTTCCAGTTTTGATTTGCATGATCTGATCAACGATTTGCTGAGCTGTTTGCTTCGTAATCTTCTCGCCACACTCAGCACAATGAGGAACACCAATACGTGCCCATAGCAGTCTTAGGTAGTCGTGAATCTCAGTAATGGTTCCAACAGTGGATCTAGGGTTGCGGTTGGTTGACTTCTGGTCAATGGAAACCGCTGGACTCAATCCTTCAATGAAGTCAACATCTGGTCTATCAACCTGACCGAGAAACTGTCTTGCATAAGCGCTAAGTGATTCAACGTAACGCCGTTGACCCTCAGCAAAGATTGTGTCGAAAGCTAGAGATGATTTGCCTGACCCGCTAAGACCTGTGAAGACAACCATTGCATTCTTAGGAATCTCAAGGTTTAGGTTCTTTAGGTTATGAACCCTGGCACCTTTAATGACTAGTTTGTCTTTGGTAGGAAGGCTTATGTGCGGCATTTGACCAGTTTAACCCCCAGTTAGAACTAAACCTTATCTATCTGCCTGAGGGTGTACTTAAGTTCACTTATTTCATCGCGAAGTCTCGCCGCAAGCTCAAACTTCAATTCAGCTGCGGCGGACTTCATCTGTTGGTCAAGATCCACAACCAAATCCAAGAGTTCGTCATAGCTGGCATTCTGGTTGGGTCTCGCCTTCAAAGGAGTAACTCCCTTGTTTCCAGACTTCTTATTCTTTGATTTCTCTAGAAGTTCAGCGGTGTCTTGTTCTTCTCGAAGGATACTGTCTGTGATGTCAGCAATCTTCTTACGCAGTGGTTGAGGGTCAACTCCATGAGCAAGGTTGTAGGCAACCTGCTTCTCCCTTCTGCGGTTTGTTTCGTCGATAGCTCTTGCCATTGAGTCAGTGACTCTATCGGCATACATGTGTACTTCTCCGCTGACGTTACGTGCTGCTCGACCAATGGTTTGGATAAGCGAGGTAGTAGATCTCAGGAATCCCTCTTTATCAGCGTCAAGGATGCTCACCAAAGAAACTTCAGGTAAGTCCAAACCTTCTCTCAGTAGGTTGATTCCAACAAGAACGTCGTAGACACCGCTGCGGAGTTCTCGCAACAGTTCAACTCTTCTAAGGGTGTCTACGTCACTATGGAGATAACGAACCCTCACTCCTGCTTCTGTTAGGAACTCAGTTAGTTCTTCCGACATCTTCTTAGTCAACGTTGTGACTAATACACGCTCGTCTTTGGCTGATCTGATTCGAATCTCTTCAAGAAGATCATCGATTTGACCTTTTGATGGCTTGATAACAATCTGTGGATCAACGAGGCCGGTTGGGCGAATAATCTGTTCAACCGCTCCATCTGCCACACCAAGCTCATATTTTCCCGGTGTAGCGGATAGGTATACAGTCTGACCAACGCGCTCTTGGAACTCGGGCCACTTAAGAGGTCTGTTATCCATTGCAGAGGGCAATCTAAAACCGTGTTCTACAAGTGTTCTCTTCCTGGAAGAGTCACCTTCATACATTGCTCCGATTTGAGGGACGGTAACGTGCGATTCATCAATAACAGTTAGAAAGTCTTCTGGGAAGTAATCAAGTAGGCAAGATGGAGCAGAACCTGGTTCGCGACCATCCAAGTGTCTTGAGTAGTTTTCAATCCCGCTGCAGAAACCGAGTTCTCTGATCATCTCTAAATCAAACGTAGTTCGCATCTTGATTCTTTGAGCTTCGAGGAGTTTGCCTTGAACCTCAAACTCTTTTACTCGTGCAGCCATCTCTTCTTCGATGGCTTCAAGAGCAGGACCCATACGATCTGCTGATGTCACATAGTAACTAGCTGGGTAAACGGATATGGTGTCCATCGCTCGTACGATTTCACCGGTGAGCGGATGTAGTTGATATATGTTCTCAATCTCATCGCCGAAAAGTTCTAACCTGATCGCTAGTTCGTCATAAACAGGAATGATCTCGATAGTGTCACCCTTGACACGGAAATTTCCTCTAGAGAAGTCGTAATCATTTCTTTGATACTGCATTGTGACGAACTCACGAATTAGTTCGTCTCTATCAATAGTCTGACCTTTGTGAAGAGGCATTGACATGTCCAAGTACTCGCTAGGAGCACCCAGGCCATAGATACAAGACACAGTAGATACCACAACTACATCGCGACGTGAAAGCAAGCTCATCGTTGCGGAGTAACGAAGTCTTTCAACTTCTTCGTTGATTGAAGAGTCTTTCTCAATGAATGTGTCTGTTTGAGGCACATAGGCTTCAGGCTGGTAGTAATCGTAGTAGCTAACAAAATACTCAACGGCATTATTTGGTAGCAGTTCTCTAAACTCATTCACCAACTGAGCGGCGAGAGTTTTGTTGTGAGCGAGAACGAGAGTCGGTCGCTGAAGTTTCTCAATTAGCCAAGCGGTTGTTGCAGACTTACCAGTACCAGTAGCTCCTAGAAGGACAACATCTTTCTCACCATTGTTGATTCGGTCTGTAAGTTCGGCTATCGCTGTTGGCTGATCTCCAGAGGGCTTGTATTCGCTTATGACTTCAAAAGGAGCGAAGGTTCTAGTTGGACCCTTCACTACTTAGCCTGACTCATCATCTGGAACTTGTTCCAAAGAGCACTTGCGTCTGCAAGTAAGGCAGGAAGTGGCTGGTTTGAGTTCAATATGTAATCCGCAGCCGCAGCTCTTTGAATAGCAGATGCCTGAGACTTGATGCGAGCAAGAGCTTGCTCTGAGCTCATTCCCCTACTTGACACCAATCGCCTAATCCTGTCTGCTTCAGGGGCTTCTACGCTCACAATCACATCAAACGGCAATGAGACATTAGCTTCAACTAGCAGTGGAACTGTATAGATAACCATTGAGTTCTCGGGCAGCTCAGCAAGCAGCTCACTTGCTCTTTGTCTAACCAAGGGGTGAATAATCTCTTCTAGTGCCGCACGCTTCGAGGCATCATTGAAGATGATCTCTCCAAGTTTCTGTCGATCTAGAGAACCCTCTGAGTTGAAAACGGATTCTCCAAATACCTCTCTGATCTGTTCCAAACCTTCTGTGCCAGGTTCAACGACTTCCCTAGCGAGCTTGTCCGCATCAATCTCGATGCCTCCTAGAGAGACCCAATGGGCAGCAACAGTTGTCTTGCCTGCTGCAATGCCTCCGGTAAGACCAATCAAGAACATGCTCTAAGCCTAACTTGTCGTTAAAGCAAAGACGGGTCGAGCCTTAGCCCAACCCGTCCTAGTACTTCTAATTATTCTGCGCTGTTTAGCTTGTCACGCAGTGCTGATAGAGCCTCGTCATCGGAAAGAGTTCCTTCTGATGCTGTTGCTCCTTCAGATGAAGATGAAGTGGTTGTGCTTGCCTGTACTTCTGGCTTTGCATCAGGAAGGGTTGCTGCAAGCTCGTTAGCTGCCTTAACCTGCTTCTTGTGCTCTTCCCAGCGTGCGTTAGCTTCAGCGTATTCCTTCTCCCACTTAGCCTTTGCATCCTCGAAGCCAGGCTTCCATTCGCTAGTAGCTGAGTCGAAACCTTCTGGGTACTTGTAGTTACCCTGGTCATCGAAGTCAGTAGCCAATCCATAAAGAGCTGGGTTGAAGTCAGTACCCTCTGGGTTTACTTCTTCAGTAGCCTGCTTTAGAGATAGAGAGATACGACGACGCTCTAGGTCGATGTCAATAACCTTGACGAATACGTCCTGGTTAACAGTTACAACCTGGCTAGCAAGATCGATGTGCTTAGCTGATAGTTCACTGATGTGAACTAGACCTTCGATACCATCTGCAACACGAACGAATGCACCGAATGGAACGATCTTTGTGACCTTACCTGGTGCATACTGACCGATTGCGTGTGATCTAGCAAATACTTGCCATGGGTCTTCCTGAGTTGCCTTTAGGGACAGTGAAACACGCTCTCTGTCTTGGTCAACTTCTAGAACCTCAACAGTAACTTCCTGACCTATCTCAACAACTTCGCTAGCGTGCTCGATGTGCTTCCATGAAAGCTCGCTTACGTGAACAAGACCATCAACACCACCAAGGTCGATAAACGCACCGAAGTTTACGATAGATGAAACAACACCTGTGCGGATCTGTCCCTTAGCAAGGTCAGCTAGGAATGTGCTGCGGTTAGCAGACTGAGACTCTTCTAGAAGAGCTCTGCGAGAAAGAACGACGTTGTTGCGGTTCTTGTCTAATTCCAAAATCTTTGCGTCAACATTTTGACCAAGGTAAGGAGTTAGATCGCGAACACGACGTAGTTCGATTAGAGAAGCTGGAAGGAATCCACGAAGACCGATGTCAACGATAAGTCCACCCTTGACAACTTCGATTACCAAACCGGTAACGACGCCATCAGTTTCTTTAATCTTTTCTACATCGCCCCACGCACGCTCGTACTGAGCACGCTTCTTGGAAAGAATTAGTCGGCCTTCTTTGTCTTCTTTCTGAAGAACAAGGGCCTCGATTGAATCACCAACAGCAACGATGTCGCCAGGGGCTGCATCATGTCTGATTGATAGTTCGCGTGAAGGAATAACACCTTCGGTCTTGTAACCAACGTCGAGTAGAACCTCGTCGCGGTCAATCTTGACAACGATACCTGCGATTAGATCGCCGTCGTTGAAAGATTTCAGGGTTTTTTCGATTTCTGCTAGTAATTCTTCTGCTGAACCGATGTCGTTTACTGCTACCTGTTTAGGAGCTTTGTTGGTGCTACTTGTCATAGAGAGGTTATCTCGATCTTGTTTTACTCGGGCCAATCACCATTTGAAAACTACGGGCGTAGCAACTCACAGTAATTGAACTTGGACTGGGTTTGTTTAGGTCTAAATTCAGACCTTTGGAAAGTCTATACGGTCTTTTCGCCCGAAACAACGCGGATTAGACTCTCGAGCACGTTCTCCTCGTCAGGACCTTCAACCTCAATGGTTAGCTCTTCCCCATGTTTTGCTCCAAGGCTCAAGATAGCCAGAATGCTGTTACCAGCTGCTTTCTTGCCTAATCTGTTCATAACCGTCACACTGTGGTTGCTAAGGCTTGCTAATCGCACGAAATCAGCCGCTGGCCTAGCATGTAGGCCAACTTCTGGGCCTACAGTACAAGTTCTCTTAGCCATTAGTGAGCGGCCTCATCCCAGCTCTTGCCTACTCCAACGCTTACTTCCAAAGGCACAAGGAGTTCAGCTGCCTCATTCATGCCCTTGATTACAAGCTCCTGGACTTTGGCTAATTCTCCCTTGGCAACTTCGATAACCAATTCGTCGTGCACTTGGAGAAGGATTCGGCTCTTAACCTTGGCACTTACCAATGCCCTGTCCACATTGATCATTGCTGTCTTCATGATGTCAGCAGCGGTTCCCTGAATAGGAGCGTTCAATGCTGCACGTCTGGCGTTTTCCTTCACCGCAAAGATCTTGCTCTTTAGATCTGGGAATGGACGTCTTCTGCCAGCAATTGTTTCTGTGTAGCCACGGTCTTTGGCTTCTTCAACTACTTCGCTCAGGTATCTTCTAACCCCACCGAAGCGATCGAAGTAATCAGACATCAGTTGCTTAGCATCGGCATTCGTGATTCTAAGTTGCTTTGCTAAACCGTATTCACTCAAACCGTAAACAAGACCATAAGACATTGCCTTGACCTTGGATCTCATAGCTCCAGTTACCTCAGCCGGTGGAACACCATAGATTCTTGAACCAACAAACTTGTGAAGGTCTTCGCCGGATTTGAACGCTTCAATCAGTCCTTCATCTTGACTGAGGTGAGCCAGGATTCTCATTTCGATTTGTGAGTAATCTGCAGTTAGTAGCGTCTCAAAATCTTCTCCAACGATAAAAGCATCTCTGATGAGTCTTCCTCTGTCGCTCCTAACCGGGATGTTCTGGAGATTTGGGTTCTCTGAAGACAAACGCCCAGTAGAAGTTCCAGTTTGAACATAAGTTGTGTGAATTCTCTGGTCAGGACCCACAGCCTTAGAAATGGTTTCAACAATCTGACGAATCTTTGTCACTTCTCTATGAGCCAAAAGCTTCTCAAGGAAAGGATGTCCATTCTGTTCAAAGAGTGTAGTCAGGGCTTCAGCGTTAGTAGAGAAACCAGTCTTGACCTTGCTAGTGCCCTCCATGCCTAGATCTTCAAACAACACTGTTTGGAGCTGTTTAGGAGAAGCAAGGTTAATTTCTTTGCCGATAATTCCGTAACACTCAGATGCAATCTTGGCGATTTCCTTATCAAGCTTCTTAACCAACTTGCTCATGCCATCAGTGTCAAGGGTGATTCCTGTGTGTTCCATCTTGGCCAGCGGATTGCTTGCAGCAAGTTCCACTTCTCTATAGACATTAGTTTGGTTTGATTTGCTCAGAACAGAGGTAAGAGCTTGGTTGAGTTGGAAGACATACCAGGCGATAGCTGATAGATCCTTTTCAGGTTGAACTATCTCATCTTCAGCTTCTGTATCTAGCTGCAGACCGAGATACTCAGCAATCAGATCTTCGGCGGAGAAACCTCTTCTTAGTGGGTTGTCTATGTAAGCCATCAGCATTGGGTCATCTGCTACACCCGAAAGCTTCTTGCCTTCATTCAGGAGTGCTCTCTCCGCGGCTTTGACGTCGAAAACAATCTTTGGTTGAGCCGAGGCCAGCCAGGAATAAAAGTCCTTATCGAACTCTTTAGCTGACAGAGAAGTTCTGATGCTTTGATTTGCAACTCCTGCTCCGAGAATACTTTCGTCGCCGAAATCGAAGAACACTGAGCTTGGTTTAGGAGAGGCATAAATCTTTGCTAATGCATCAGCTTTGGTCTTTGGCTCTTTGGGAAGCACAAGGTCTACCTTGCTTATCTCTTCTTCAACAACTTCAGGTTTATCAGTTGAGATAGCAACTGGCGCGCTAGAAGTTCCTTCAGCAACCCCAAGTGCTCGAAGTACACGCTCAAGTAGAGATCTAAAATGCATCTTGGTAAACGAATCACGCACAGCACGTTCATCCACTGGTCCCATGGCGAATGCGTCGAAACTGTAGCCACAATCCAAGTCTCTGACTAGATGATTAAGTCTTCTGTTCCGGATAGCTAATTCGCGATGCTCTCTAAGGGATTCTCCAACTTTTCCAGAGATGTCGTTCTCTGCTGCGAGTACACCAGCTAGGTCGCCATACTGTTGAAGCCACTTAGCTGCTGTCTTCGGACCGACACCAGGAATACCAGGGAGGTTATCTGATGTCTCACCTACGAGAGCTGCTAGATCTGGATACTGCTTGGCATGAATTCCATACTTAGCCAACACTGCTTCGTCGTTCATACGGGCAAGGTTCATTACGCCTTTGACTGGATAAAGGATAGTCACATCATCCTGAATCAACTGGAAAGTGTCCCTGTCACCGGAAACAATTAGTACTCGATATCCAGCTGCTGCTCCTTGGTCAGCAAGGCTGGCAATTACATCATCGGCCTCATAGTTCTCACGGGTAAGAGTGAGAATGTTCATAGCAGCTAGTGCATCTCTTAGCAGTTCAGTTTGACCATTGAACTCGGGTGGAGACTCGCCTCTAGTCCCCTTGTACTCTGGGTACTCTTCTGTTCTGAAGGAATGTCTGGATAGATCAAAAGCTACGGCTAAGTGTGTTGGCTTCTCGTTCTGCAGAATGTTCAACATCATTGAGATGAAACCATGAACAGCGTTGGTGTGCTGACCGTCTGGTGTCTTGAATCCATCAGGACTAAGGGCGTAGAACGCCCTAAAGGCCAGAGAGTGACCATCTATTAGCAAAAGAGTAGGCTTGTTCTTGGTCATTGACATAGCCTAACTTGACCAGTCTCAAACATCCGCTAACAGGGCTAATAGGAATTTATGTCTTCTGAAATGACTCCAGAAATAGCAGCCTGGATAGAAAAACGTGGTCTAGGCGAACTCGCTGACAAGATGGGGATCAAGATACTAGCCCTAGACGGAACTCACGGAGTGGCCGTCATGCCAGCGGAGGGAAACACCCAGCCGCTTGGAATAGTTCATGGTGGAGCCTATGTGGTTCTGGCTGAAACCCTTGGAAGCATGTGTGCAACCATTGCGGCGGGTCCAAACAGGCATGCAGTGGGGATTGAGATCAATGCATCACATACCAAGAGTGCTCGCGAAGGCACAATCAGGGCAACAGCCAAAGCAGTGAGTATTGGCAAGAATCTAGCGACCCATGAGGTTGCAGTTGAAGACGATCAGGGCAACAGACTTTCGACTATAAGAATTACTAATTTCCTAAGGGACAATCGCTAAGGTTTGTCTGCTAGTTGTTCAATAACTGTTAGAGCTACCTGCTTCATCGAAAGCCTTCTGTCCATAGACGCTTTCTGGATCCATCTAAAAGCCTCAGGCTCGTTTAACTTCATCTTCTCAGTCAGCAAACCTTTGGCTCGATCGACTAGTTTTCTCGTCTCTAACTTCTCGTTCATCTCATCTAGTTCATTGGCAGCTGTTGACATTCTCTCGTGCAATGAAAGGGCAATCCTTAAAGCAGGAATTAAGTTACTTGGATTAAAGGGTTTGACTACGTAGCTATACACACCAGCTTCACTTGCTCGTTCAACTAACTCTGGTGAACTAAAAGCGGTAAGAAGCACTACAGGAACTTTGTGTTCCTTCAGGATCTCCGCTGCTTGAAGCCCATCAGTTCCAGGCATCTTGATGTCCATAAGAACCAGCTGTGGCTTTAGCTCGAGGGCTAATCTAACTGCCTCTGCCCCATCGCCGGCCTGACCAATTACATCGAAGCCAGATTCTTTCAAGGTTTCTACGATGTCTAAGCGGATAATAGCCTCGTCCTCAGCAACGATAACGCTAGGACGGACGAGTTCATTCATAGGTCTAGGTTACTCCCGACAAACAGAATTCCTAGGAATGGTTTAGACTTTTCATCGTTACTTGCCGAAGTGGCGAAATGGCAGACGCGGAGCACTCAAAATGCTTTGCTCGAAAGGGCGTGTGGGTTCGACTCCCACCTTCGGCACCAAATAAGAAAACCCCCAAAATCACTTGGGGGTTTTTCTCTATCTGGCGTAAGCCGGAGCTGCTCCATTGATTGCATCGCCAACACGATGGACTCTAAGAGAGTTCGTTGAGCCTGGAATACCTGGAGGTGAGCCAGCTACGACAACAACTTCATCGCCAACCTTTGCTATCCCTTTACCGATAAGAATCTCATCAACCTGGTGCATCATTTCATCGGTATGAGTCACTTCTTGCACCAAGTGCACGTTAGAACCCCAAACTAGAGATAGACGACGCTGAGTCTCCTCGGATGGGGTGAAGGCAATCGTTGGAATCTCGTGACGGAGACGAGAAACGCGTCGAAGAGAATCTCCGCTTTCAGTAAAGACACAGATGAACTTAGAACCTAGAAGTTCTGCAATCTCTGCTGCAGCTAATGTAACCGCTCCACCATGGGTGTGTGGCTTTGTACCAAGAGGTGGAATTCGGCTCAATCCGTTGTCTTCAGTTGATTCGATGATGCTTGCCATTGCAGCGACAGTCTCAACTGGGAATTCACCAACGGATGTTTCTCCAGAAAGCATGAGGCAGTCGGCACCGTCAAGTACTGCATTGGCCACATCGCTTGCTTCAGCTCTAGTCGGTCTAGAAGCGGTGATCATTGACTCAAGCATCTGAGTAGCAACGATTACTGGCTTAGCCCATCTTCTAGATAGTTCAATAGCGCGCTTCTGTACAAGAGGAACCTGCCAGAACGGAAGTTCAACACCTAGATCTCCACGGGCGACCATGACACCGTCAAATGCATCGATGATCTCTTCAAGAGCTTCAACAGCCTGAGGCTTTTCAATCTTTGCAATAACCGGAAGGAACTTACCTTCTTCTTTCATGATTTCGTGGACACGAACGATGTCTGAGGCATTTCTAACAAAAGACAAAGCAATCATGTCGACACCAAGGCGAATACCCCAGCGAAGATCGTCTTCATCCTTCTCGCTTAGTGCTGGAACGTTTACTGCAACTCCTGGAAGGTTAATTCCCTTGTTGTTGCTAATTACACCAGCTACTTCGACAACAGTGGTTACAGACTTGTCATCAACAGCAGTCGCTCGTAGACCAACTTTTCCGTCGTCAATTAGTAGGACGTCGCCTACCTTGACGTCTCCAGGCAAACCCTTGAAGGTAGTTGAACAAATGTTTACATCACCCTGGATGTCTTCGATAGTGATTGTGAAGGTGGCACCTTTGACTAGAGTCACAGGACCGTCAGCAAACCTTCCCAAACGAATCTTTGGGCCTTGAAGATCTACAAAGATGCCGATTGGCTTGTTCAAGTCAGCCGCAACCTTGCGTACTAGGTTGTAGACACCTTCGTGAACGTCGTAGCTTCCGTGGCTTAGGTTCATACGAGCTACATCTACACCCGCTTCAACAATGGCTCTAATTGATTCATAAGTTGAAACTGCTGGGCCTAGGGTCGCAATGATTTTCGCGCGTCTCATATTTTCCTTTTGTTCTTGCTTTATCTTTACAAGCCTACCGAAGGGTTAGGCGTGAATTCCTGTGTCGGTCGGTTTGACTGGTGCCGGAAGGGATGTTGATCCTTCTAGATATTCATCAATTGCAGCTGCCGCGGCTCTTCCCTCAGCAATTGCCCAAACAATCAGGCTTGCTCCCCTGCCAGCATCTCCAGCCACGAATACGCCATCGATGTTGGTTGCGTATTTTTGATTCCTGGCTAGGTTGGACTTTTCATCTGTTTCAACAGAAGTTGAATCAACAGAAATGTTTGACTCGGGACCTGTAAAACCAAGTGCCAGCAGGACTAGATCAGCCTCAATGATGGTCTCTGTTCCTGACTTTGGAACTCTTCTACCGTCAATAAATTCTGTTTCCGCTACTTCAATACCTGTAACTTTTCCGTTCTCTCCGACAAAGCGAACTGTGTTGGCTAGATATTTACGCTCACCAAACTCTTCGTGTGCGCTAGCTACTTCAAAGAGGTTAGGGAAGGTAGGCCACGGCTGGTTTTCAGACCTCTCAGTAGGAGGCTGATTGCCAATTGCAAGGGTGGTTACAGAGACAGCGCCTTGACGAGTAGCAGTTCCTAAACAGTCTGCTCCAGTGTCACCGCCACCCAGGATGATTACTTTCTTGCCAGTGGCGAGTGTTTGATTCTCAACTTCAAAACCTGAGACCACCTTGTTGGCCTGAGTGAGGTAATCCATTGCAAAATGAACACCTTCAAGATCTCGACCTTCAACATCAAGATCTCTAGGTCTAGGAGCTCCAGTAGCTACAAGGACAGCTTCGTATCTTCTGAAAAGGTCGTCCCAGCTGATGTCGGTTCCAATAGAAACACCAGTTCTAAATCTCGTACCTTCTGCTTCCATCTGTTCCAAGCGGCGATCGATGTGATACTTCTCCATCTTGAAATCAGGAATACCGTAGCGAAGTAGTCCGCCGATTTGATCATCTTTTTCATAAACGGCGACAGTGTGACCAGCTCTTGTTAGTTGTTGAGCAGCCGCCAAACCAGCAGGACCAGAACCAACAATCGCGACCGTCTTACCAGTCATACGTTCTGGTGCGTGAGCCTCTACCCAACCCTTGTCGAACGCTTGCTCAATGATTGAAGCTTCAATCTCTTTGATTGTTACAGCTGGTTGATTGATGCCAAGAACGCATGAACTCTCGCAAGGAGCAGGGCAGAGCTTTCCGGTGAATTCTGGGAAGTTGTTAGTCGCATGCAGACGTTCAATTGCTGATTTACCATCTTGACGCCAGGTTAGGTCATTCCATTCTGGAATCAGGTTTCCCAATGGACACCCGTGGTGGCAGAACGCAATACCGCAATCCATGCACCTACCAGCTTGGTTCTTCAAAACCGCAGAGTCAGTAGGTTCGTAGACCTCTTTCCAGTCCTTGATACGAACTTCGATGAGTCTTCTCTTTGCTGTCTCTCGCTCAGTTACTTTTAGAAAGCCTCTAGGATCTCCCATTGACGCTCACCTCCAAGATTCTCTTCCAAACTTCGCTGCCATCAAGATCTTCACCGTTGAGAGTTGCAGCTGCCTGAATCCTTTTCACGTTCGCATAGTCTCTTGGCAAAACCTTGGTGAAATGCTTTTGTGACTCACTGAAACTCTCTAGCAATGTGGAAGCTAGCTTTGAACCTGTCTCAAGTAAATGTCTCTCAAGAAGAGCTTGAACTACAGCAGCATCAACGTCATCAAGGGGAAGAAGGTCAATTTCTCCGTCAGTCAACGCGCTGTGATTCACAAGATCAGCTCGCAAGTTGTAGACGTAAGCAACTCCACCAGACATACCTGCGGCAAAGTTCTTTCCCGTTCTACCTAGAATCAGAGCAGTTCCGCCAGTCATGTACTCAAGACCGTGATCTCCCACACCTTCAACTACAGCTGTGGCACCAGAGTTTCTTACCAGGAATCTTTCTCCAACAATTCCACTCAAGAACATGCTTCCGCTAGTCGCACCATACCCAATGACGTTTCCAGCAATTACGTTCTGATCGGCTGGGAACACAGAGCTCTCTGATGGCTTCACAACAATCAGACCTCCAGATAAACCTTTTCCGACGTAGTCGTTAGAGTCTCCAGAAATTGTCAATTTGATTCCGCTAGGAATGAAAGCACCAAAAGATTGACCAGCTGAACCAGATACGCGGATGTCAATTGTTGCTTCAGCTAGTCCAGCAGCCCCATATCTCTTGGTAACTTCATGCCCAAGCATGGTTCCAACTGCTTGAGCTGTGTTGTTGATGGGCAGATCAATGATTACCTGCTGAGCGTCTTCGAGTGCTGAGGTACTTAACTTGATTAGCTGATGGTCGAAGTGCTTCTCCAACTCGTGGTCTTGGTAAGTGAATCGACGAAGTGGTCCTGTGTTTGGCTTAGGGGCAGACAATATCGGAGTTAGGTCTAAGCCATCAGCCTTCCAGTGACTTATCGCTCTGTTCGCATCCAGTAGTTCACTATGACCGATTGCTTCATCTAAAGACCTGAATCCAAGTGCAGCTAGATACTCTCTTACCTCTTGAGCTAAGAACATGAAGAAGTTAACTACGTGCTCAGCTTGTCCTGTGAACCTAGCTCTTAGGTCAGGGTTCTGTGTTGCAACACCAACAGGACAGGTGTCTAGATGACATACGCGCATCATTACACAACCTGAAACAACTAGTGGTGCAGTAGCAAAGCCAAACTCCTCAGCCCCGAGTAGAGCTGCAATTACTACGTCTCGTCCCGTCTTCATTTGTCCATCAACTTGGACAGAGACTCTATCTCTAAGCCCATTGACCATAAGTGTCTGTTGAGTTTCAGCAAGACCTAGTTCCCAAGGTGTTCCAGCGTGCTTCAAAGAGTTCAGTGGAGAAGCTCCTGTACCACCATCGTGACCCGAAACCAGAATAACATCGGCCTTAGCTTTAGCAACACCTGCAGCCACAGTTCCGATACCAACCTGGCTAACAAGCTTCACATGCACTCTGGCGCTTGAGTTAGCACGCTTTAGATCGAAGATAAGTTGCTTTAGATCTTCAATCGAATAAATGTCGTGATGAGGTGGTGGAGAGATAAGACCAACGCCTGGAGTTGAATGTCTGATGTTGGCAATCCACGGATAAACCTTGTTCGGAGGTAGTTGTCCACCTTCACCAGGTTTAGCTCCCTGAGCCATCTTGATTTGAATATCGTCTGCATGAGTTAGATACATGCTTGTGACACCAAAGCGACCAGAGGCAACCTGCTTTATAGCGCTTCGTCGTGCTGGGTCTAGTAGTCGACCAACTTCTTCTCCACCTTCACCGGTGTTTGACTTGGCACCGATCATGTTCATAGCAATTGCTAGTGTTTCGTGGGCTTCCGGTGAAATAGAACCGTATGACATTGCACCTGTTGAGAATCTCTTTACGATTTCAGTTGCTGGCTCTACTTCACTGATTGGAACAGCAGGTCTTACACCTTCTCTAAGAAGGAATAGTCCTCTGAGAGTCATTAGCTGCTCAGCTTGATCATCAATGAGCTTTGTGTACTGTCTGAAGATGTCGAAACGCTTCGTCTTAGTAGCGTGCTGCAACTTGAAGACTGTTTCCGGGTTGAAAAGATGCGGTGGACCTTCTCTACGCCATTGATACTCGCCACCAACTTCTAATTGCTCATGTGGCCTGATAGCTCGTTCAATTGGATATGCACTTGAGTGACGAGTTGTAATCTCTTCAACGATTACATCGATCCCTATGCCGCCTAGCTGGCTTGTGGTGCCAGTGAAATACGCATCGACAAATTCTTGACTCAATCCAATTGCTTCAAAACACTGGGCTCCCGAGTAAGAGGAAACAGTTGAGATACCCATCTTCGACATGATCTTAAGAACGCCTTTACCAAGGCCCTTGATTATGTTCTTTGTTGCCTGCTCAATAGTCACACCCTGAATAGTTCCGTTGCGAACCATGAGCTCTACAGATTCGATTGCAAGGTATGGGTTTATAGCTGCAGCTCCGTAGCCAATCAAAGCAGCGACGTGATGCACTTCTCTGACATCACCTGCTTCAACAACTAGACCAACCTTGGTTCTGTTTCCTGTTCGAATCAGGTGATGGTGAACTGCTGACGTTAGAAGTAAGGAAGGAATTGGAGCAAGTTCTCTGTTGCTATCTCTGTCAGAAACAACAACGAATCTACAACCATCAGCTACAGCATCATCTAGTTCACTGCAGATGTCCTTGAGTCTTTGAACAAGAGCTTCGGCTCCCTCATCGACTCTGAAGAGACCTTTTACAATGTGAGATTTTCCGATACCGGAATCTTCTGCGAACTTAATCTTTGAAATCTCATCATTAGTCAGTACTGGAAAATCGAGAATAACCATCTGGGCGTGCTCAGGTGTTGCAGAGAGCAGGTTCTGCTCAGGACCAATTCCAACTCCTAGAGAGGTAACAATCTCTTCTCGGATGCTATCTAGAGGAGGGTTTGTTACCTGAGCGAACTGTTGAACAAAGTAATCAAACAGCAGTCTTGGCCTGTCGCTCAGAGCTGCGATTGGTGTGTCGGAACCCATGGCACCTAGAGGTTCTGCCCCAGCTTTAGCAATTGGCGCAACAAGGATTCTGAGGTCTTCCTCTGTGTAACCGAAGGTTCTCTGACGTCTGCCAACAGAACTCTTTGTGTAGGCAACGTGCTCGCGCTCAGGAAGATCCTTCAGGTTGATGCGGTTCTCTTCAAGCCACTTACCCCAAGGTTCAGCAGCAGCGATTTCTGCTTTGATTTCTGAGTCATCAATGAGGCGACCAGTTGCAGTATCAGCCAAGAACATACGACCTGGCTGCAGTCTTCCTTTACGAACAATCCGGCTAGGTTCAATGTCAACAACACCAATTTCAGAAGCTAGAACAACAAGTCCATCTTCGGTGACGATGTATCTTCCAGGACGAAGACCATTGCGGTCCAGAGTTGCACCAACTAGGTTCCCATCAGTAAAGATAACGGCAGCTGGACCATCCCATGGTTCCATCAGCATTGAGTGATACTCATAGAAATCTCTTAGTTGAGGATCCATGTCAGTCTGCTTTTCCCAAGCTTCAGGAATCATCATCATCATTGCGTGAGGTAGTGAGCGTCCCGACTGAACAAGAAGTTCAAGCACTTCATCAAACGAAGCTGAGTCGCTACCACCAGGAGTAATGATTGGCTTGAGCTGTTCAATGTCTTTTAGAGCTGGAGATTCAAGACGAGACTCTCTAGCCTTCATCCAGTTTCTGTTTCCCTTGACGGTGTTGATCTCACCATTGTGAGCAATCATTCTGAATGGATGTGCGAGCGGCCAAGAAGGGAAAGTGTTGGTTGAGAATCTAGAGTGCACGAGAGCCAACTTTGATTCGAACTTCTCATCACTTAGGTCAGGGAAGAACGGTTCAAGTTGAAGGGTTGTAACCATTCCCTTATAAACAATTGTCTTGGCAGAAAGAGAAGGGTGGTAAACAGATAGTTCTCGCTCTGATCTTTTTCTTAGGAAGTAAAGCTCACGCTCTAACTCTTGTTCGCTCAGCTTCTTTTCAGAAGAAACAAACACCTGAACAATCTGAGGCATAGCCGCTCTTGCAAGATCACCAAGCACGTCAGGTCTAGTAGGAACGCTTCTAAGACCTAGAAGCTTCAATCCTCTGGCGGTTGCCAGTTTCACAAAAGATGCTTCAAAGCTTCTGTAGTCATCTTCAATGTCTAGAAAGACTAATCCTGCACCGTACGAACCTTGAGTTGGTAAATCGAAATCGACAACTGATCTAAAGAATGTGTCAGGAATTTGAGTGATTATTCCAGCACCGTCTCCAGTACCAGAATCCGAGCCCACTGCTCCACGGTGTTCTAGGTTACGAAGGGCATTAAGAGCGGTCTCAATGATGTCGTGACCTGGTGTTCCTCGCAAAGTAGCGACCATAGCCAAACCACAGGCATCTTTGTCGCGGGCAGGGTCGTATAAGCCTGTTGCAGCAGGAGCGGTATTAAACCGCTCAAACGGCGACTGACCAGACATGACGTACTCCATTCAAAAGTGTGATGGGGACGGCAATGGCCCTGGGGGTGGAAAGAGTCTATTTCTTTTCCGTTGACTCGGTCAATCCTACTTCAGTGGCCTTAACATCGCTGTTTTGCTCGACTTCGGACGGCTCTGTAGCCCCTTCAGGGCTTGATTCTTGGGCTAGCTGCTTGTTGAAACGGCCTGGTAGATACCCAGTAGTTTCCACGCCAGTGTGTCTAGACCTTTGAATCATGAATAAAGCCAAACCGACCAAGATACCGGCTAGGGCCGAAATCTGGTTAGTTCTAAGGCCGAAGAATACATCGCTTGGATCTAGACGAATAGATTCAACGAAGAAGCGACCGACTGAGTACCACATTAGGTACGCTGCAAACATGCGACCCCAGCGGAGGTTGAATCTTCTCTCTAGAAGCAAAAGCACTGCTATACCCAGAAGTGACCAAAGTGATTCATACAAGAAAGTTGGGTGAAAAGCTAAGCCGTCTGGGAGACCTTTAGGGTAACTATCGTTGCTAGAAGGAATGAGGATTCCCCAAGGGAGGTCCGTTGGAGCTCCAAACAACTCCTGGTTGAAGTAGTTACCCCAACGCCCTAGAACTTGGGCAGCCAGTAATCCTGGTACCAGTGCATCGGCGAAACTAAGGAATCTGATCCCCGCTGATTCAATCTTTAGAGGCTTGATGTCTACTTGACATGCAATGTATGCACCAACAGAACCAAGGATGATGGCTCCATAGATAGCAAGTCCACCCTCCCAAAGTCTGAACATCGCAGTCCAGTCCTTACCTTCACCAAAGTAGTCATTCACGTGAGTGCCAACATGGAATAGTCGACCGCCGATGATTCCCATCGGGACAGCCCAGATAGCAATGTCAATTGCCAATCCTGGTTCCATTCCTCTTGCTTTCATTCGGCCCGCTGTTAGAACAACGGCAACAATGATTCCAGCAAGGATAAAGAGTGCGTAGAAGTGGATGACTAATGGGCCAAGCTGAATGGTCGAGATTGTTGGTGAAGGGATTGCATAGAGGAACGACACTTAGTTACCACCTTTTAGTTGTTTGACTGTCTTCTTTAGTTCTTCGATTCCGCCATCGCGATAAGCCTTTATAAAAACGCTTCCGACAATTGCACCATCTGCATAGGAATTAACTTCGGTAACCTGTTCTGCTGTGGAGATTCCGATACCAACACAAACAGGAACTTCCGTTTTCGTGCTCTTTACACCAGACACAACGCCTCGCGCCTTCGCATCTAAATCTTCTCTTGCTCCAGTGATTCCCATAGTTGAGACTGCGTAGATGAATCCTCTGCTCAAGCGAGCGACTTGATCTAGACGAGCCTGAGATGAAGACGGTGTTGCCATGAAAAC
>Ga0208788_1000142_pt1 | contig 36808 bp, 26 predicted proteins | sample Wag4_2014_7_11_3_FD_187363 | JGI IMG/M metagenome (GOLD analysis project Ga0208788, IMG submission 187363) | Fresh water mixed with fracking chemicals microbial communities from Ohio, USA - Utica-2 Time Series FC 2014_7_11 (SPAdes) (version 2) ...
AGAGGCGGACATGGCAGAGCGTGCCCACCGGCTCTGCAAGCAGTTGAGTCTTGAGCATCTCTTGGTCACGCGAAGCGAAGATGGCATGACCCTCTTCACGCCCGGTCAGCCGGCTTTCCATGTGGCTGCCGAGGCACGAGAGGTGTTCGATGTTACGGGTGCAGGAGATACCGTGATTGCAGTGCTTGCCGCCGCCTGGGCCGGGGGTTTGGAGCTTCCGCGTGCGGTCCGCCTGGCAAACGCGGCTGCAGGCATCGTCGTTGGGCGTCTGGGAACCGCAACCGTCTCATGGGCAGACCTTCAGCCGATGCTCTGAGGTCTTTGCTGCTTCTAGGCTCTGGGTTCCTCAACAACCCAGGAGATTCGTGTGATCCATACTTTTTCCCATCGTTCGTGGCTTATGGGCCTTGCCCTCGCAGCCCTGCTCGGTGTCTCGACTGCCGACGCATCGGTCAATGTGAATCAAGCCAGCCGAGCCGAACTCGAGGCGATTCGCGGCATAGGTCCATCGATGTCTGCTCGCATTCTTGAAGAGCGTGAGAAGCGGGGACCATTCAAGTCGCCCGCAGACCTTGCCAAACGTGTCTCAGGCATTGGTGAGAAGACACTGAAGAAGTTCCAAGATGGTGGTTTGGTTGTTCCCACTGCTCAACGACCAGAACCTCCGTATGCCAAGGGCGCGGATGCAGCTCAGCCTAAACAACGTGCGCACCTAACGGCCGAGAGGCCCGCTCGCCGAAAAGACTAGACGCCGGAAACTTCAGAAGACTGCCTAAAATGGGGAATGACCCTTGCGTCTTCCCCACCACCTCGGATTCCCCCCGCCTCGCCTGCGCGTTCCCGGGGGGCTCTCTTATCCGCCTGCTGGCGGCTAGCCCGCTTCGATAAACCCGTTGGGACGCTCCTATTGCTGTGGCCCACAGCCTGGGCACTCTGGCTGTCTGCCCAGGGCTTTCCGGATCCTCCCCGGCTTTTGGTGTTTTTTCTGGGCGTGGTCCTCATGCGGGCGGCTGGGTGCGTGCTCAATGACCTGGCCGATCGGCGATTCGATGGCGCTGTAAAACGCACCGCGCTCCGGGTCCTCGCCCAAGGAGAATTGCGCGTGCGAGAGGCCGCAGGCTTTGCGGTTGCGTTGTTGCTGCTTGCTGCGGCACTGCTCTTATTTCTGAATGCCTTGGCCATAGGGGTGGCCCTGCTTGCGGTCGTGACAGCCGCTGCCTACCCATTCTTCAAGCGGTTCTTTCCAGTGCCTCAGGCTGTCTTGGGTGTTGCCTTCGGGTTCGGAATTCCGATGGCCTTCGCCGATACGCTGAATGCCCTTCCTCTTTTAGCCTGGATCGTATGGGTTGCAAACGCGCTCTGGGTGCTGGCCTATGACACCGCCTATGCCATGGTGGATCGGGACGATGATCTTCAGCTTTCGCTCAAGAGCAGCGCCATTACGTTTGGTACCTGGGACTTGACAGCAGTTGCGATTGCGCAGCTCGGATTTCTGCTGCTGATGTTGGTCATTCCCCTCATGGCCCCTCTCGGTGCCATCTACCTCATCAGCTGGCTTGCTGCGGTGGTGCTCTCATGGGCCTTGCTCAAGCGGCTCCGGTCTCGCAGCCGTGAGGACTCCTTCTGGGTCTTTCGCCGGAGTCATTGGGTTGGTGCCATCCTGTGGGCGGGTATGGCTATGGACTTTGCGTTGCAGGCGCTGTTCTAGTCAATGGCCGAGCCGAATTGACTGAGCGTTATCGACTGAGCGCCTGGCCACGATTGCGGGCAGCCTCAAGGGCAGCGATCACCGTCTCGCGAAACCCCCTGGCCTCAAAGACTGCGAGCGCCGCAGCAGTCGTTCCCCCTGGAGATGTCACGCGAGTGCGAAGCGTCTCTGCCGAATCTTCAGACTGCGCCATGAGCATGCCCGCTCCTGCCGCGGTGTGGCGGGCCAGCAATGCCGCCTGAGCCGCACTCAACCCAAGAGTAACCCCTGCCTGCGTCATGGCCTCTGCAAGGAGAAAGAAGTAGGCTGGACCCGACCCCGAGACCGCAGTCACTGCATCGAGAAGGTCCTCATCCTCGAGCCAGAGGACCTCTCCGACAGACTTGAGTAGGTGCTCCGCCTCGAGCCTTCGATCTTCTGGGACCTCTCCACGGGCGAAGAGCCCCGTAATGCCCCGTCCGATCAGTGCGGGCGTGTTGGGCATGCTGCGCACGATTCGGGGATGCCCGACCCAGGTGGAGAGCTTTTCGGTATTGAGCCCGGCAGCAATGGATAACAGCACAGAGCCCGAGAGCCATTCGGGTCGCACGGCGTGGAGTTCTCTCAAGGCCGTCTGCGCGACCTGCGGTTTGACGGCGAGCAGCAGCCAGTCCGGTGGTTGGGCTCCCTGATCAACTGCGTGGAGTGGCAGCACGTTCAGGGCAATGCCCGCAGCCTGTGCCAGAACCTCGCTCTGAGCCAGAAGCTGCTTACGCACTGTCTCGTTGGGCTCTACGACAGTGACCCTTCGGAGTTGCAGGGGCTGATTGGGTTTTCGCAGGAGCCCTTGGATGAGCGCCTGGGCCATATTCCCGCCGCCCAGGAGCGCCAGGTGGAGCCCGGTTGGGTTGATGCCGATTGGGTTGGTACCGATTGGGTTGGTTGTATTCATGCCAGGGGTCCTTTGAGAAGGCTGCGCCAACGTACCCCGAGGAGGGTGAGGCAGAGCCCATAGCTGGTGAGGGCCAAGACGAGTAAACCAGAGAGTGCACCCACGCGCGTGAAGGGGGTGGACTGCCAGGCCGCCCAGGGAATAGGGAGGGCGAGCCACGCAAGGAGCGCCCCCATGACAGCGGCGGAAACAAGAACCCGAAGGCCGAGGAGCATCCAGCCGGGATGGAGTCGAAAGCCTGACTTGCGAATCAGGAAGGTGAGTAATAGCCCCGCGTTGACCCAGGCTGCCAAGCTTGTGGAGAGCGCGAGACCCGCATGCGCGAGGAAGGGGACGGTGATGACATTAAGCAGTTGAGTGACCACGAGCGAAACCAATGCAATCTTGACCGGGGTGCGAACATTCTGCTGCGCATAGAATCCGGGCGCGAGGACCTTGACCGCGATCAGCCCCAGCAGCCCAAAGGCATAGCTCTGCATGGCCCAGGCAGTCATAGCCAGGTCCTGTGCATCGAAGGCGCCGTAATGAAAGAGGCTTGCAGCGAGCGGTTCGGAGAGCACCCAGAGGCCCACCGATGCGGGTACGGCGAGCAACAGCACGAGCCTTAGACCCCAGTCCACCAGGGCATGCGCACGCTCAATGTCTTGCGTGCCAAATGCTTTGGAGAGCGTTGGCAGCAGTACAGTCCCCAGGGCTACGCCCAGCATGGCAGTGGGGAACTCCATGAGTCGATCTGCGTAAGATAGCCAGGAGACGCTGCCTGCCTCAAGCCGGGCGGCGATATGCGTATTAATGACCAGGCTGACCTGCGCCACCGATACGGCAAGGCTCGCGGGAAGCATGAGGGTGAGAATGCGGCGAACGGGCTCTGAGGCGAGTGCCGCTCGGGTGCTGCTGAGTGGCTGCCGGAGCAGGGCGGGGAGCCCTCTGAGGAGTCCGGCTCGATGAAGTCCATAGGCCTGAACCCCCAGCTGGAGCATGCCTCCAATAAGCACAGCAGCCACCAATGCCCAAATCGGCTCGTCGAGTTGAGGCGCGAGCAGAAGTGCGCAGCCAATAAACGAGAGGTTCAGCAGCACGGGCGTGAAAGCGGGCAGTTTGAAGCGCGACCAGGTGTTGAGCACGCCAGAGGCCAGTGCCACCAACCCAATCATCCAGATATAGGGAAACATCCATCGCGTCATATCGATGGTGAGTTGCTCGCGCGGGAGGTCTCCCCCGTACCCGCCAGTCATCAGCAGCACGAGGATGGGCGCAACGGTAATACCCATCAGCGTGATGACACCAAGCGCAAGGAAAAGAAGGATTGCAACTTGGTGGGCCAGGGCGAGCGCGACAGCCTCTCCGTCGCGGGCCTTGGTCTGCCCCAAGACAGGCACAAAGGCTTGGGAGAAGGCTCCCTCGGCGAAGAGGCGTCGCAGCAGGTTGGGCAGGCGAAACGCAACGAAGAATGCGTCGGTGGCCGCGCTGGCCCCGAAAAGGCCGGCCGTGATGACCTCGCGGATCAGCCCGGTGACGCGAGACAGGAGGGTGAAGCCACTTACCGTGGCAACAGTCTTGAGCAGATTCATAAGCTGAGCTATAGTCTAGGGCTTTTGCCGTTTTATGGAACCAAAGGATCAACATGGCCAACTCAGCATCCGCGCGTAAGAGCGCAAGAAAAGCTGCCGCCCGTCGTCTGTCGAACGCTGGACTTCGCTCGTCTTACCGCACCGCGGTGAAGTCGGTGCGCAAGGCCGTGGCCGCTGGTGACGCCAAAGCAGCCCTCGCAGCCTTTTCGGCCGCTTCCAGCGTGATTGACCGCATCGCGGACAAAAAGATCGTGCACAAGAACAAGGCCTCACGCCACAAGAGCCGTCTGGCCTCCGCCTTGAAGGCCATGGCTTCCGCCTAAGCTTTTTCAGGCGGGTGGGGTACGCGCACCGAAAAGCGCGGACCCCACACGTATCCAAGTGACCCCCTCCGGGTCACTCGCAGCAATGGCCTGTTCCAGGTCTGAAGACATGCCCATCGAAAGCACATCGAGCGCCATGGGCTCAACGAGATCCATCGAACGGTAGAGTTCCGCATTGATGGCTCGCTTGAGGGCCCTCAAGGCTTGGAACCGGGCACGGATCAGTTGGGCGTCCTCCGATGGCTCGGGAATGGTCATGAGGCCCCGCAGTCTTATTCTGCCTGTGGCCTCGGCGACTGCCGCCACATCCAGGGCCAGCTCAATTGCCTCGTCGGGGGATGCCCCAGACTTGGAGTCCTCACCGCTGAGGTTAATTTGCAGACAGACTTGCAAGGGGTCTAGCCGCTCTGCGCGTTGCTCAGCAAGTCTCTGTGCGATTTTGAGCCGATCCACGCTGTGCACCCAGTCGAAGTGGTCTGCAACCGTTTGAGTCTTGTTGCTCTGCAGCGGGCCAATCAAGTGCCAGGTGGGCCTTGCAATGGAGCAGTCCTCTCCCATCGCCTCTAGAGCGGCTTCAACCGCTGCTCTCTTGGCTACGGCCTCCTGGACATAGTTCTCACCAAAGTGCCGAAGGCCAAGCCGCCAAGCTTGTGTCACGGCATCGGCCTCAAACGTTTTGCTCACCGCCAGAATGGCCACGCGGTCTGGCGGCAGCCCATGGCTCGCGCATGCGCTCGAGACTCTGGCAATCAGCTGATCGAGTCGATCGCGGAGCAGTTCAAGGCTGGGGGCTGGATTCATCGGTTTTGGGGCGACGGGCAGAGCCCGCCACCATATCAAATCGCATCCACCGGCAGTCAAGGTCTCCGTTGTAAACCGGAATGCGCCGGGCGGCTTTCAGGCGCAGAGCGCTATCAAACTTGAGGTCATCGCTCAGCAGCCATACCGTTTGACCGGTGTAGCGCTGTTTGAGTACCTCTGAGACGCGACGTGCGTCCTCGCCGAGCTCAAGGCGTTTGCCATAGGGCGGGTTGCAGACCACCATGCCATGTGCACCCTTGAGTGCCTGGGGTGGATCGGCCTCAAAGAAATCGCCCTCGGAGAATGCGAGCTGCTGGGCAATGCCCTCGGGCAGGGCTCGGGCTGCGTTCGCCCTTGCGTGCATGACCAGTTCAGGGTCTAGGTCCCTGCCCACGATGGGTGGGAGCACTTTCAGGTTTGCCCGCTGCCAGGCTTGCGCACACTCCCGTTGAAGCTCTGGCAAGGAGACGCGACTGAAAGGGCTGCCTGACGCAAACTGCTCAAATGAGAAGGGCCGAGGCCTGCTTGGATGAAAGCCGGGGGCAAGGCCTGCGGCCCAGCTGGCCGCCTCGATGAGCAAGGTCCCGCTGCCACACATTGGATCGAAGAGCGGCTGGTCTGTATTGCCCGCACGCCACTCCGTCATTTGAATGAGGGCGGCCGCAAGGTTCTCACGAAGGGGGGCCTCGCCCTTTGAAAGGCGCCAGCCTCGCTTAAAGAGCGGCTCTCCTGTGGTGTCGACGGAGATGGTGGCTTTGTCGCCGTCGAGATAGGCCCAGATGCGGATGTCGGGGTTGCGTGTGTCAACGGAGGGGCGCCTGCCCATCTGCTGGGTGAGCCGATCGCAGAGGCCATCTTTGATTTTGAGGGCAGCCAGCGCGAGGCCAATCGGCGGGTGAAGCGGTCGCCCTTGGTTCACGTCCACCCGGATGGTCATGTCCGGGGTGAGCCATTTCTCCCAAGCAATGCGCTGAGCCGCCTGAAGCAGATCCTCGGGCCCGCGCAGACGAACCTGATCCACCAAAACCAGAATGCGCGTCGCCAGTCGGGACCAGAGATTCACGCGCGCGATGGCCGTTGGGTCTGCTCGGAAGGAGACGCCCCCTTTGCCTGGCTGGCTCTCTGTGATTCCCGGCATGGCTGCGAGTTCTGCAGCCAGTAGCGGCTCAAGTCCTGAAGGACAGACGGCAAAGGCCGCCAAAAGCGTCTTCAAAAGGGTTTCACCACAACCAAGACGACGGTGAAGAGCAAGACGATGACCGGCACCTCATTGAACCAGCGAAACCAGATGTGGCTCTTGGTGCAAAGACCTTGCTGGAATTGTTTGAGCATGCGTCCACAGACATGGTGATAGCCCAAAAGCCCAACCACGAGCAGCAGCTTGGCGTGCATCCAGCCGTTTCCAGGCCCCTTGCCAATGCCGTAGCCCAGCCAGAGCCACAAGCCAAAGACCAGCGCCAGAATCATGAGCGGACGCATGAAACGATAGAGCTTCTGGGACATCAGCAAGAGTCGCTCTCGCTCGGCGACATGGGCCTCACCAGGAGGCACCATAGCCAGGTTTACGAAAATGCGGGGGAGGTAGAAGAGCCCTGCAAACCAGCTGGTCACCATTACGATATGCAGCGACTTCACCCAAGGCATAGCCCCAAACCAGATTTCGTCCATGTCTGTTCCTAGCTGCGAATATGACCGTTGCCGAGCACCACCCACTTCTGGGTTGTAAGCCCCTCGAGGCCAACTGGACCCCGCGCATGGAGTTTGTTTGTGCTGATGCCAATTTCTGCACCGAGTCCAAACTCAAATCCATCGGCGAAGCGAGTGGACGCATTGACCATGACCGATGCAGAGTCGACCTCTCGCAGAAAGCGCATGGCAATGGTGTGGTTTTCGGTGATGATGCTATCGGTATGGGCTGAGCCATACTTGGCGATATGGTCGATTGCCTGATCCAGACCATGGACAAGGCGAACGGAGAGTATGGGGGCCAGATACTCGGTGCGCCAGTCGTCCTCGCTTGCGGGTAGGAGTTTGTCAGCCCAGCTGAATGACTGAAGTGCGGCCCGCGTTGCTTGGCAGGTGCGCAGTTCTACGCCCTTGCTGAGGTAGATTTCAAATAGGTGTGGAAGCACCCGCTCGGCTATGCCATGGTCGACCAGAAGGGTCTCCATGGCGTTACACGGGGCATAGCGTTGCGTCTTCGCATTATCTGCAATCCGAACGGCTTTCTCGGGGTCTGCCTGCTCATGGATGTAAACGTGGCAGATCCCGTCGAGGTGCTTGATGACGGGCACGGTTGCCTCGGCCGTAATGCGGCTGATCAGCGACTTCCCCCCTCTCGGAATGATGACGTCAATGAACTCGGGCATGGTGATCATCGCCCCCACAGCGGCGCGATCGGTGGTGGGCACGACCTGCACGCAGGCAGGAGGGAGCCCCTGCGCCTCAAGGGCGTTTGCAATCAGTCCAGCCAGGAATTGATTGGAGTGGTGCGCCTCTGAGCCGCCTCGGAGTACTGTTGCGTTTCCGCTCTTGAGGCAGAGTGCAGCCGCATCGACGGTTACGTTGGGTCGGGATTCATAGATGATGCCGATCACCCCAATGGGCACTCGCATGTGGCCCACCAGAATGCCGCTGGGCTGCTGGCGCATGGGCCCGAGCTCTCCGACCGGGTCGGGCAGGGCCGCAACCTGGCGAAGCCCTTCGGCCATCCCAGAGATGGCCTTATCGGAGAGCGCGAGTCGATCGACAAAGGCAGGATCTTGCCCCTGCGCTCGGGCAGCCTGAAGGTCCATTTCATTGGCTACCCTCAGTGCATCGCGAGAGGCCTCGATGAGGTTGGCCAAGTGGAGCAGGCACTGGTTTTTTTGTGCCGTGCTGGCTGCAGCCAGAGGGCGGCTCGCCGACCGGGCTGCTCTGCCGAGGGCGATGAGGGTGTCTTGAATCGTCATCGGGGGTTATCGCGTGCCTTGTGGGTGGGCCAGAAAAAGGGCGAGGCGCTCAAGCGCCATCCAAGGGTCTTGGCCATGCGCCAGGCCTTTTGCCATTGTATCGATCCGACTGAGCGCCTGCAGCGCTGGGCCAGCACGTCGGGCTGGCAGTTTTCTACAGGCCTGCGCCGCGCTCCAGACCAACATGGGCAGCGGCTCCCCTTCCTCGCGCAGTGTACGAATGACACGCAGGCTTCTGCGTGCATCACCGGCCGTGAGGACCTCGCCAAGGGAGAATGGGTTGAATCGCGCATGGTCGGAGATGGCGTCCTGCATCTCTTGCAGTGAAATTGGGGCATCGGGCTGGCTGCGGGGAAGTGCCCCGAGCTTCATGATTTCTTGGTGGGCAGCAGTGAGGTTACCCTCGCATTGCTGCACCAGCCATCGGATTGCATCTGCTGATGCGGTGCGCTTCTGGCGGGCAAGTCGCGATTGAATCCAGGCGGGCATGTCCGCAACGGAGAGCTCCCCCATCTGTGCCCAGAGTGCTTGGCTAGACAAGGCTTGCGCCCACGCGCTGCTCTGCCCAGCCCGATCAAGTCTTGGTAGGTGTAGGACCAGAAATCGTCCCTCGGGGGGCGCTTGCACCCAGGCCTGAAGTGCCTTTGCGCCCTCAACACCAGGGCGGCCTGTTGGTAGCCGAAGTTCCAGTAATTTCTGGTCGGCAAACAACGAACCCGTGCTCGCCTGAGCAAGCCACGAGGACCATGGAAAGCTTCGGTCTGTGACCTCCGATTCGCGATCTGCGAAGCCCTTCTGGCGAAGGACCTTGCGCAGCGCATCGGCGGCCTCTGTCATGAGCAGTGGGTCGTCTCCAGACAGCGCGCAGACACCGCGAGACTGGGGCAGCAGCCGCGCAAACTCCGACTCAAAGGCCTCGCTGCGCCTAGGATCGAGGCGAAGTTGCATCGGTACGGACCCCCTCGAGTCTGCGCAGCACCTCTTGGACGATAGCCTCCTCCATGGTGATCTGTTGACTGCGCTCGGCATCCTCGGTGGCGAGCACGTCGGATTCATTGATTCGAATGGTGCGTCGAATATCGAGCTCGTCGGCCGGCACGAGGGCCCGGCCTGCGCGGTCTTCAATGCGAAAGGCCAAACGCAGTCTCAACTCCACCTCGCGAGGGCGCCCTGTGCCGGAGTAGCCCACGACGATGCGCTGAGACTCGCTCTCGAAAATTCGCAAGATGACCTCAGCCTGTTCCGCGGAATTCACGATCTGACGCTGAAGCCGCCCGCCCAGTGCCTCACGCAGCCGCTGGGTAATTTGGGTCTGGCCGCGATCAAGGCTCGGTCTATTTGGCGCAGCGTTCTGAGGCTTATCCTCTCGAATATAGATGCGTTGGAAGGGCAGGTTCAGCCGGACAGGCCTCGGCTTAAAACCACAGCCTGCACCCCATACCAAGGGGCTCAGCGCGATGAGTTGGATGAGCGATCGTCGCACCTTAAATCACCAGATTCACAAGCCGCCCCGGAACAACGACGACTTTTTTGGCTGGCTTACCCTCGCTGAATCTGCTGAAGGCCTCACAGGCCAGGGCAGCCGCCTCGATCTCTTCACGCGACGCGCTTGCGGCGACCTGCAGGCTGCCTCGCAGCTTCCCATTGACCTGAAGCATGAGCTCGATCGTATCGCGCACAAGCGCTGACTCATCGACCGAGGGCCATGCCGCGTTGAGCAGGCTGCCATGTGCGCGCGCGAAACCAGTTGATTGCCAGAGCTCGAAGGTGAGGTGCGGCACCACGGGGTAAAGCACACGCAGAAGGATGCCCAGCCCCTCAGCAAATGCCGGTTGAAGATCCGATGACAGGCCCGAGGCATTCGCCTTCGCAAGATCGTCGAGCAGGTTGAGCATTTTCATGCAGGCTGAGACCACCGTGTTGTATTGGCGCCGACTCATATCGAAGTCAGCCTGCTTGAGCAGCTCATGGATTTGTCTGCGAAGGTCTTTGGCCGGACCTGTCTCTGCCTTTGCGTCACTGAGCACTGCGGGTGCTAGATGGGTGATCCAGGCGTTATGTTGACCGGCAAGGCCGTGCAGTCGCTTGAGGAATCGATGGGCACCTTCAACCCCAGAGTCGGACCATTCCAGCGTCTGCTCTGGCGGGGAGGCGAACATCGTGAAGAGCCGAGCTGTATCCGCGCCGTAGCGATCAATAATCGCCTGGGGGTCGATACCATTATTCTTGGACTTGGCCATCTTCTCTGTGCCGCCAATTTCCACAGGCTGACCATCCGTGCGAAGCAGCGCTGAAACGGGCCTTCCTTTGTCATCGAATGAGACATCGACATCTGCCGGGTTGAACCACTGGCGCCGCCCGCTGCTGTCCTCTCGATAGTAGGTTTCATTGAGCACCATGCCCTGGGTGAGCAGGTTAGAGAAGGGTTCATCGAACTGAACCAGCCCAAGGTCGCGCATCACTTTCGTCCAGAACCGAGCGTAGAGCAGGTGAAGGACCGCGTGCTCGATGCCACCAATGTATTGGTCCATGGGCATCCAGTAGGCAGTGCGCGCATCGACCATCGCAGTGGTGCTGTCAGGTGAGCAGTAGCGCATGAAGTACCAGCTCGAGTCGATGAAGGTGTCCATGGTGTCTGTCTCACGGCGTGCGGGCTTGCCGCACGACGGACAGTTCACACGCAGAAACGCATCCGATTTGTTAAGCGGGTTACCACTGCCGTCGGGAACCAGATCAACCGGCAGCACCACAGGTAGGTCTTGTTCAGGAACAGGCACCTCGCCGCAGGCGCCGCAGTGAATGATCGGAATCGGGGTGCCCCAATAACGCTGACGCGAAATGCCCCAGTCACGCAGACGGATCTGCACCTTTCGCTCACCCAGACCAAGTGCGCTCAGCCGAGCGGCGACAGCCTCTACCGCTTCGCTGTGAGAGAGGCCATCGAGATCTCCGGAGTGCACACAATGCACGCCGTCTTTCTGGCCGTACCACTCCTGCCATGCATCGGTTGAGAACACCTGCCCCTCGCGTGCCATGACCTGCTGAATGGGCAGGTCATACTTCTTGGCAAAAGTAAAGTCACGCTCATCGTGGGCGGGTACGCCCATGACCGCTCCGTCACCGTAGCTCATGAGTACATAGTTGCCGACCCACACGGGAATGGGCTGACCGGTCAGGGGATGCTGCACGAGCAGCCCTGTATCCATGCCCTCTTTCTCGCGCGTCGCGATATCGGCCTCGGCAACACTGCCAGCTTTGCAGGTCTCGATGAAGGCCGCCAGGGCGGGGTTTGTGCGCGCAGCGTGACTTGCCAGGGGGTGCTCAGGCGCAACTGCCATGAAGCTCACGCCCATGATTGTGTCCGCCCGCGTGGTGAAGACAAATACCTTGCCGTCTTGAATCAGCGTGTCATGGTCGTCTGTAATGGCATGGGGGAATGCAAAACGTACGCCTACGGAGCGACCAATCCAGTTTTCTTGCATGAGCTTGACGCGTTCGGGCCAGCCCAGTCCCTCGAGGCCGCTGATGAGCTCGTCGGCATATTGGGTGATGCCCAGGTAGTACATGGGAATCTCGCGCTTCTCGACCAGCGCGCCTGAGCGCCAGCCGCGCCCGTCAACCACCTGTTCATTGGCCAGCACCGTCTGGTCGATTGGGTCCCAGTTCACGGTGCCAGTCTTTAGGTAGGCAATGCCCTTCTCCCGCATCTTCAGAAAAAGCCATTGGTTCCAGCGGTAGTAGTCGGGCTTGCAGGTCGCAATCTCGCGAGACCAGTCGATGGCGAGGCCCATGGACCGCATCTGCCCCTTCATGTGAGCAATGTTGTCATCCGTCCAGGCCGCAGGCGCAACCCCATTGGCCATTGCCGCGTTCTCGGCCGGCAGTCCGAAGGCATCCCAGCCCATGGGCATGAGCACGTTGTAGCCCTGCATGCGCAGGGAGCGAGCCATGACATCGTTGATGGTGTAGTTGCGGACATGACCCATGTGCAGCTTGCCCGACGGGTAGGGCAGCATAGAGCAGGCGTAGTACTTGCCTTTGGGGTAGCGGGGGTCGTTTTCGGTTGCGCAGTATGCGTTTTGCGCGTCCCACTCGGCCTGAACAGCGGCCTCGAGGGCTTTTGGGTGATAAGTGTCCATAAGCTGAGAATTCTAGCCCGTAGAATGCACCCATGCTCGAGAGCCTCAACCCCCCACAACGCGAAGCGGTCACGCTTCCCGCCGAGCCTGCCCTGATTCTCGCGGGCGCAGGCAGTGGTAAAACCCGCGTGCTCACCACCCGCATTGCCTGGCTCGTGTCGACCGGTCAGGTCAGTCCTTATGGCCTGCTCGCCGTGACCTTCACCAACAAGGCCGCACGCGAGATGCTCACTCGGCTGGGTGGCATGCTTTCGGTCAATCTCAAGGGGCTCTGGGTTGGTACGTTCCATGGCCTTTGTAACCGTCTGCTGCGCACCCACCACCGGGATGCAGCGCTGCCAGCCACCTTCCAGATTCTTGACAACCAAGACCAGCTCTCGGCCATCAAACGGGTCATGAAAGCCATGGGCGTTGACGATGAAAAGTTTCCGCCACGCCAGGTCCAGTCGTTCATCAATGGCTCTAAGGAACAGGGGCTTCGGCCCGCTGCAGTCGATGACTCCGATGGCTACAACCGCAAGTTTGTAGAGATCTATCAGGCCTACGAGGATCAATGCCAGCGCGAGGGTGTTGTGGACTTTGGAGAACTCTTGCTGAGGTCGGTGGAGCTTCTGCAACGGCATACGGTTCTGCGCGATCACTATCGCCAGCGCTTTGGGCACGTCTTGATCGATGAGTTCCAAGACACCAATCCGCTGCAATACGAGTGGCTCAAGCAGCTCTCTACGCCCAGCACCGGAGTCTTTGCAGTGGGCGATGATGACCAGAGCATCTACGCCTTCCGTGGGGCCGATGTCGAAAACATGAAGCGCTTTGAGCGCGAGTTCGGTGTGCGTCACCTGATCAAGCTCGAGCAGAATTACCGCTCACACGGGCATATTCTCGACGCCGCAAACGCGCTTATTCGAAACAACAGCGACCGACTCGGCAAAAACCTCTGGACGGATGCGGGCGTCGGAGAGCCGATTCGCATCATGGAGGCCGCCACGGACCTGCTTGAGGCCCAGTGGCTCGTGGAAGAGGTGCGGCAGCTTGTTCAAGAGGGGCGCCTGCGCTCGGAGGTGGCGGTCCTTTACCGAAGCAACGCCCAGTCTCGGGTCATCGAGCAGACGCTCTTCAATGCGGGCATCCCGTACCGCGTTTTTGGCGGACTCCGGTTCTTCGAGCGTGCGGAGGTTAAACACGCCCTCGCGTACTTGCGGCTCATGGACAACCCGCACGAGGACAACGCATTCCTGCGGGTGGTGAATTTCCCGACACGCGGTATCGGGGCGCGCAGCATTGAGCAGCTCTCAGATCTGGCCAAGGCCCGCGGCTGCAGCCTCTACGAGGCCGCCTCTGCGCTCGACGGCAAGGCGGGAACCAGTGTGCGGGGCTTTGTGCAGATGATTGAATCCCTGCGCTTTGAGACCCAGGGGCTGCCTCTCCAAGAGATGGTTACTGCCATGCTCGATCGCTCGGGCTTGGTGCGCCACTTCGAGACCGAAAAAGAGGGCAGAGAGCGAATAGAGAACCTGCGTGAACTGGTCAATGCTGCTGCAGCCTTTGTCGCCGACGAGGGACTTGTTCTTGAGGCGCCAGCCAATTTGGGCGTAACGGGCGCTGCCATTGACGATTCGGGCGAAATCTTCTCGAGTCCGCTCTCGATGTTCCTGGCACACGCGTCGCTCGAGGCGGGCGACAACCAAGCCTCCGAGGGGCAGGATGCGGTGCAGCTCATGACCATCCACTCAGCCAAGGGTCTCGAGTTCAATGTGGTCTTCATTACAGGGCTTGAAGAAGGCCTATTCCCCCATGAGAACAGCCTCTCAGAGCTCGACGGTCTGGAGGAAGAGCGCAGGCTCATGTATGTGGCGATTACGCGTGCTCGTCGTCGGCTCTACATCTCGTTGGCTCAGACCCGAATGCTGCACGGCCAGACCCGCTACAACATGCGCAGTCGTTTTCTAGACGAGCTGCCTGAAGGGGCTCTGAAATGGCTCGCCCCCCGTATTGCACAGCGGACTGCACAGCAGGGATTCTTTACGTCGGGTCGCTCTTCGGTGAGCAGTTTTGACCCCGATGCCTCCATGCATGCCAAGCGCGTCTCCGCCGACACGCCATACCTGGGTGGTCCTGCAAGGCTCTCTGGGCAGACCCATGACAGCGGGTTTCGCATTGGGCAGGCCGTGAGTCATGCGCGTTTTGGTGAGGGGGTGGTCACCGCGCTCGAGGGCAGTGGCCAAGACGCGCGCGCCCAGGTTCAGTTCAAACGAGCCGGCAGTAAGTGGCTCGCGCTCTCGGTCGCTAAGCTAGATCGGGCGTAGTGGGCGCTGCTGAGCTGTCGGCGCCAAGCACCTCGCGGGTGCTGATGTAGGCGCTTGCATGGCCGATGGCCATCAGCAGCAAAGAGAGTGGCAGTACGGCCATGAGCAGCCCACCACCGCTGAATCCAATCGCCGTGATCAGGAGCCCAAGGACTACGCTTGAGGCCAGAATGATCCCCACCCAGAGCAGCCCGTATCGCAGAAAGGCACCTTTATTGAGCCAGACTGCAACGAGGGAGAAAAACAAGGCTTTGAGCGGCGCAAGCTGCTGCCAGACGACCAACTGAGGTGCGAACCAGAAGGCCATCAGGATGGGCACATAGAGCAGGGCCAGTAGGAAGAACGAGCCCGGGACGCTTTGGCTCATCTGCTCGAGAGCCTCATCAGGAGACTCGGGCGTTGGCTTAGGCTCCAACACCGCTTGGCCTAAGCTGGAATCAAGGCCAATCGAAAGGAGCAGCAAAAGCCCGAGCAGGGCGCCGTAGATCAGGCCTAACTGAACCAGGCGAATGGCGGTTTCGCGGCCCATACGAAGACCAGAAAAGAGGCTGGCAGGCGTTGCGGGTTGCTGGGGGTCGGCTCGGTCAATGGCGAAGGCGAGTGCCACCAACCCGAACGCCATCACTTGTGAGAGGGCCATCGAGATTGCAATGCCCACCATGGGAAGGCTACTCACCAGTACGAGCACCAGCCAGTAGCTCACCATGGTGACGAACCAGACTAGAGGCTGCTGGTGAAAGAGCCGGAAACCAAGGCCGACCCAAGCGGCCCCGCGCCGCGCAGGCAGGAGGTGCGGGCGGCTACTGAGCTTCATTGCCCGGCCCTGCGGGCGCGCAAAAGACGCTCGAAATGTCCTGGGTCTTTCGGCGTGAGCATGGCGGCCTCGCGAGGCAAGTGCCAGTCGTAGAGCCGGGAGATCCAGAACCGCAGGGCGGCCGCTCTGAGCATCATGGGCCACGACTCACGTTCGCCAATCGGGCGCATGCGGACTGCATCGTAGCCTTCGAGCAGGGCCTGAACGCGACCGTTGTCGAGGTGACCTGAGTCGCCTGTGGCCTGATCAACACACCAGTCATTAACCGTGACGGCGAGGTCGAAGACAAGCCGATCAACGCCTGCAAAGTAGAAGTCGATAAAGCCTCCGATCTGAGGGTCGGTTGGGCTGTCATGTTCGAAGAGCACGTTGTCTCTAAAGAGGTCCGCGTGGACTGCGCCTTGCGCTAAGCCTCGGTAGCACTCGGTCTGAGCGAATGCCGTTTGTGCTGCAAGCTCCTCTTGAAGCAGCCGTGCTTGGGGTTCTGCAAGCAGGGGGAGCAGGGTGGGCACGGTCTCGGTCCACCAGGCCAGACCGCGTAAGTTGGGCTGTTGGCCTGGAAAGTTATGCACCGCCAGGTGGGCCTGAGCCAAGGCACGGCCGAGCACTCGGCAGTGGGCTGCAGTGGGATGCTTCACGTCACGACCTGGGATGCGGCTTGCAATTGCTGCGGGCTTGCCGCAGCAGGAGGTCTGGAGTGCACCGTTTCGGGTTGACATCGGCTTGGCGCAGGCCACACCTTGATCAGCCAGGTGCCGCATGAGACTCAAATAGAACGGCAGCTGCTGGGCGCTGAGCTTCTCAAAGAGGGTCAGTACGAAGCGCCCCTCTGTGGTGTCCACGAAGTAATTGGTGTTCTCAATGCCAGCCGAAATCCCCTCAAACTGGGTTAGGGTACCGAGGGGGTACTCCGTGAGAAGTTGCTCAAGCGCCTCGGAGGACACGGGGGTGAAGACAGCCATGTCCGAGAGTGTAGCTGGGCTAGCGAAGACGCTTGATGAGGCTGGAGGTGTCAAACCGCCCACCGCCCATGGATTGCACATCTGAGTAGAACTGGTCGACGAGGGCTGTGACTGGGAGTTTGGCGTGGTTGCGTTTGGCTTCATCCAGGCAGAGCCCCAGGTCTTTGCGCATCCAGTCCACGGCGAATCCGAAGTTGAACTGGTCATCGACCATCGTTTTGCCCCGGTTATCCATTTGCCAAGACTGGGCGGCGCCTTTGCCGATGACCTCGAGCACGAGTTTCATGTCGAGACCTGCCTTCTGGCCGAATGCAATACCCTCGGAGAGCCCCTGAACCAGTCCTGCAATGCAAATCTGGTTAACCATCTTTGCGAGCTGACCTGCTCCACTTTCGCCAATGCGGGTAAAGGCGCGTGAAAACGCCATGGCCACGGGTCGGGCCTCCTCGAACCGAGCGAGGTCACCGCCCACCATGACCGTAAGCAAACCGTTGACCGCGCCAGCTTGTCCTCCCGAGACGGGGGCGTCCAGGAAGCCCAGGTTCTGCTTGGCAGCAATGGCTGCGAGTTCCCGGGCGACCTGTGCGGAGGCTGTGGTGTGATCGACGAGGAGTGCCCCCGGTTGCATGCCTGCAAAAGCGCCATCGGAGCCGAGGATTACGCTGCGCAGGTCATCGTCGTTGCCAACGCAGCAAAAGATGATCTTGGCGCCTTGAGCTGCCTCCCGGGGGGTGGGCGCAGCGCGTCCCCCGAACTCCGCAACCCAGGCCTGAGCCTTTTCAGGGCTTCGGTTGTAGACCGTGACGCTGTGCCCGGCCTTGGCCAAGTGCCCTGCCATGGGGAACCCCATGACACCAAGTCCAATAAATGCAACCGTCGTGGGGGTCATGGAATCGTAGGACTTGGCTTGGATGCTGGACATGGCGGACCTCGGGTTGGATCAAGAGAGGGCCATAGGATAGCCCGAGCTGGGGCAGCCTTCTATTAAACTCCCACTATGAGCTCAAACCACCCCTTCGTCTCCGTCTCCGAGATCCGGCAGAAATTTCTCGGCTACTTTGAATCCCAGGGACACACCGTGGTCCCGTCGAGTGCCCTGGTGCCTGCAAACGACCCCACCTTGTTGTTCACCAACAGTGGCATGGTGCAGTTCAAAGATGTGTTTCTCGGGCGTGAGCAAAGGCCTTACGTGCGTGCCACGTCGTCCCAGCGAAGCGTTCGCGCGGGCGGCAAGCACAATGACCTTGAAAACGTGGGCTACACGGCACGCCATCACACCTTCTTCGAGATGCTCGGGAACTTCTCGTTCGGCGACTATTTCAAGCGCGATGCCATTCGTCACGCATGGACCCTCCTGACCGAGGTCTACCAACTCCCCAAAGAGAAGCTCTGGGTAACGGTGTACGCCGAGGACGACGAGGCCTTCGCGATCTGGCGCGATGAGATTGGGGTCCCCGTTGCCCGAATCATTCGGATTGGCGACAACAAGGGCGCCCGCTACGCGAGCGATAACTTCTGGCAGATGGCTGACACGGGCCCTTGTGGGCCCTGCAGTGAGATCTTTTTCGATCACGGCCCAGAGATCTGGGGCGGGCCTCCGGGGTCCCCAGAGGAAGACGGCGACCGCTACATCGAGATCTGGAACCTCGTCTTCATGCAGTTCGATCGTGATGCGCAGGGCGTGCTCACACCACTGCCCAGGCCATGTGTAGACACCGGCATGGGCCTAGAGCGCATCTCGGCTGTGCTGCAGGGCGTGCACAGCAACTACGAGATTGACCTTTTTCAAGCCCTTATCCGCGCTGCTGCCCGAGAGACCGGCTGTGAAGACCTCGAGAACCCCTCTCTGCGCGTGATTGCAGACCATATTCGCGCCTGTTCCTTCTTGATGGTCGATGGCGTCATTCCAGGTAATGAGGGCCGGGGTTATGTGCTGCGCCGGATCATTCGACGTGCCTTGCGCCATGGCCACAAGCTTGGACAGCCCAAGCCATTCTTCTTCAAGCTCGTCCCCGACTTAGTCGAACAAATGGGTGCCGCTTACCCCGAGTTGGCTGCCGCGGGCCCCCGCGTGGCCGATATGCTGCGCCAGGAGGAGGAGCGATTTGGCGAGACCTTGGAAAAGGGCATGGCCATACTCTCGCAGTCGCTCGCTGGTTTGGCAAAGGGGCAGGCCTTAGATGGTCAGACCGCTTTCACCCTTTACGACACCTTCGGTTTCCCGCTCGATCTGACCGCAGACGTCTGCCGCGAGCGTGAGGTGAGCGTTGATGAGGCTGGTTTTCAAGCCGCCATGAACCGCCAGCGGGAGCAGGCTAGAGCCGCAAGCAAATTCAAGGCGGGTGCATCCTTGAGCTATGAGGGCACCGACACCCGGTTCGTCGGATACGAGCAGCTCACGCATGCGGCGCGGGTTCAGGCCATTTATGTCGAGGGCGTATCCGTCGACCGAGCGGTTGAGGGGCAGTCTGTCGTGGTGGTGCTCGACACCACGCCCTTCTATGCAGAATCCGGCGGCCAGGTGGGTGATGCGGGTCGACTCGTTGCAACCGGAGGGCAGGTGCGGGTAGACGACTGTCTCAAGGTGACGGGCCAGGTCTTTGGGCACTATGGCACGGTCGCGCTTGGCGGCCTTCAAGTAGGCGATTCGGTCACAGCCGAGGTTGACCTGCAACGGCGCGCCCGCATTGTCCGACATCATTCCGCCACCCACCTCATGCACAAGGCACTTCGGGAGACCCTCGGTGGCCATGTTCAGCAGAAAGGCTCCTTGGTCGATGACGAGAAGACACGCTTTGACTTTGCGCACACGCAGCCCATGACGGCGCAAGAAATAGCAACCGTTGAGGCGATTGTGAACGCAGAGGTCTTGGCCAACGTGGGCACGAATGCCCAGGTCATGTCCTTTGACGATGCGGTCAAGGGTGGCGCAATGGCTCTCTTCGGTGAGAAGTATGGCGATGAAGTGCGCGTGCTGGATATTGGCAGCTCGCGCGAGCTCTGTGGTGGCACCCATGTGTCTCGAACAGGCGACATTGGCCTGTTCAAGATCATCTCTGAGAGCGGTGTTGCAGCAGGCATTCGCCGTGTAGAGGCCGTCTGTGGAGATCGCGTCTTAGCTCGGCTTCAGTCTTTGGAGGCGCAGGTTCAGGAGGCTAGCGCCATGCTTAAGACCGCACCCGCTGAGCTCACCACGCGCCTGGCTCAGGCGCTTGACGCCAGTCGACAGACCGAGAGAGAACTTGCCCGTCTGAAGTCAAAAATGGCTGCGGCTGCAGGCCAAGATTTGGCTGCTCAGGCCCAGTCCGTTGCGGGTGTCACCCTGTTGGCCGCACGTGTTGAGGGCACCGATGCGGGAGGGCTTCGCGAGATGCTCGATGGGCTCAAAGACAAACTCAAGTCGGCTGCCATCGTGCTGGCCGCAGTCGACGGCGACAAGGTCAGCCTCATCGCTGGCGTCACCGCGGACCTCACCAGTCGGATCAAGGCGGGTGAGCTGGTTACCCATGTCGCGACACAGATCGGTGGCAAAGGGGGCGGGCGGCCAGACATGGCGCAAGGTGGTGGTACGCAGCCGCAGGCGCTTGAAGGCGCGCTCCAGAGCTTAACGGCCTTCGTTCAAGCGAAGTGTGGGTCGTGAGCGCGGCTGCGACTCAGTCGCTTGATGTGAAGGGACTGAGCTGTCCGCTCCCGATCCTTCGGGCGAAAAAAACCTTATCGTCCATGGCCTCCGGAGAGACGCTGGAGGTTCTCGCCACCGATGGTGGGGCATGGGATGACTTCGAGTACTTCTGCCAACACTCAGGACACGCGTTGATTCAACGGGACGAGACGGGCGGGGTTTACCGCTTTCTCATCCGTCGGAAATAACGTTTCATTTTCACGGTACTTTCCCTAGGTTTGAGGGTGTTGTCTCACCCTTCACCTGAACAAGTCATCGTCAAACGGGAGTTACTGCTGCATCGCAACTTGTGATGACGGGCGCCACGCCATAGCCTTGGAACCGTTGAGGAGGAGAGGCCGTGACGCAAGTCGATAAGCGGCCTTTTGGGGGCGAAGCAGGCGGTGCCTGCCTCGCCTTTTTTTCTGTCTTTTTTCGCTCAGAGGCCGTCAAGCTGGCTCTGAACTCGGGCAAGGCTCGACTGAAACTCGTCTAGCCGGGCGCGTTCCTGGGCCACCACGGCCTCGGGGGCTCGGGAGACGAAGCTCTCATTCGATAGCTTTCCCTGTGCCTTCTGAATCTCCGCAGAAAGCCGCGCCGCCTCCTTACCGAGACGCTCACGCTCGGCTTCTACATCGATCTCGACGACAAGCATGAGCTGAAGTGCGCCGACCAGCTGAACCGGGGCACGAAGGGTTTCCCCCGGGGCGAGCAGCGCGTCCACAAAGCCCACCTCACTGAGTTTACCCAGCGCCTTGAGTCCCGCAGCCATCCATTGGTGGGTCTCCTGTGCGGGGTTCGCGAGTCCGCTGACCCGCAGTGGGACACGCTCTGCCGGCGATAGGCCCATGTCTGATCGCAGGGATCGGACAGCAGCAACCATCGCCTTGAGCTGCTGCATCAGGGTGTCGCAGTCGGGGTCGATTTTTTGTGGTTCGGCCACGGGGTAGGGGGCCGTAACAATGCTGTCCGGTGTTCCGGAAGCAAGCTTTGTCGAGCGCCCAGCCAATGGAGCAACCACTTGCCAGAGTGCTTCCGTAATGAATGGAATGATGGGGTGAGCGAGGCGAAGCGTGGCCTCGAGCACCCGCAACAGGGTGCGGCGGGCTGCCCGGGCACGGTTCTCAGGCCCCGCTTGAATACTGACTTTCGCGAGCTCGAGGTACCAGTCACAGAATTCATTCCAGATGAACTCATAAATGGCCTTGGCTGCGAGGTCGAATCGATAGTCGGTCAGCTGGGTGTGCACCTCGTGTTCGACCCGCTGAAGCTCGGACACAATCCAGCGATCGACAAAGCTGAAATGCAGTGCGCCCTCCGGCCCGCAATCGCCGGCGCAGACGGAGAGCCCGTTGTCTTGGCCTTCGCAGTTCATCAGAACAAAACGGGTGGCATTCCAGAGTTTGTTGCAGAAGTTCCGGTAGCCCTCGCATCGCGAAAGGTCGAAGTTGATGTTTCGCCCAGGCGTGGCCAGGCTGGCAAAAGTGAAGCGCAGCGCATCGGTGCCGTAGGCCGGAATCCCCTGCGGAAACTCGTTACGGGTTTTCTTCTCGATTTGGGCGGCCTGCTTGGGGTTCATGAGCCCAACCGTGCGTTTTTGGACAAGGGCATCGAGTGCAATGCCATCGATGAGGTCGATTGGGTCAAGGGTGTTGCCCTTGCTCTTGCTCATCTTCTGGCCCTCACTGTCTCGAACCAGCGCATGCACATAGACGTCACGGAAGGGCACCTGACCGGTGAAGTGGCAAGTCATCATGACCATGCGAGCCACCCAGAAGAAGATGATGTCAAAGCCTGTGACAAGCACGCTCGAGGGCAGGTACTGCGCCAACTCGGGTTTTAGGCGCGGACCACCGAACCGCAGCCCTTGGTCTTGCCCCTGGTGAGGGTCCCACTCTTCGCCATTCGCGACGAGCGTGGAGAACGGCACCAGAGCGGATGAGAACCAGGTGTCAAGTACATCGGGGTCACGCACCAGTGGGCCGGTAAATCCAGCAGCATGGGCCTGCGCTTGCGCTTCTTCTTCGCTGCTGGCTACGAAAACTGCACCCCCTTCGAGCGGCTGCCCATGCGCGTCGGCGGCATACCACGCTGGAATCTGATGGCCCCACCAGAGCTGCCGAGAAATACACCAGTCCTGAATATTTTCGAGCCACTGGCGGTAGGTGCTGGTCCAGTTCTCGGGAAAGAATCGCACCTCACCTCGATCCACCACCTGAAGCGCCCGCTCCGCAATGGAGAGGCCCGGCGTGTGCGTTCCCTCTGGAGCGGGTTTGGACATGGCCACGAACCATTGGTCGGTGAGCATGGGTTCAATGACAACCCCGGTGCGATCGCCGCGAGGAACCATGAGCTTGTGGGGCTTCTCTGAGACCAGCAGGCCCTGGGCCTGCAGGTCTACCAGAATTTGGCGGCGGGCCGCGTAGCGCTCAAGCCCCTGGTATTCGGCAGGGGCCTGGTCATTGATGTGAGCATCAAGCGTCAGGATGTTGATCGGGACGAGCCCGTGGCGTTGACCCACGGCGTAGTCATTGAAATCGTGTGCGGGGGTGATCTTGACGCAGCCGGTCCCAAAGGCGGGGTCGACATAGCTGTCTGCAATGATGGGGATTTGGCGGCCCACCAGCGGCAGCACGAGCGCTTTGCCGACCAGGTGAGCATAACGGGCGTCTTCAGGGTTCACTGCAACCGCCACATCGCCGAGCAGTGTCTCCGGTCGAGTTGTAGCTACCACAAGTCCTTGCGAGGGGTCGTCCGCGAGCGGGTATTGAATCTCCCAGATTTTTCCGTCCTCTTCCTCGTACACCACCTCAAGGTCCGATACAGCCGTATGCAGCTTGGGATCCCAGTTTACGAGGCGCTTGCCGCGGTAGATAAGACCCTGCTTGTAGAGGCTGATGAACACCTGCTTGACCACCTCCGAGCAGGACGGATTCATGGTGAAGTATTCAAGTGACCAGTCGCAGCTCGCCGCGAGTCTGCGCATTTGCCCCGTAATGGTGGAACCAGACTGCTGCTTCCAGTCCCAGACCTCTTTGAGGAAAGCCTCTCGTCCGAGGTCGTGTCGGGACACACCCTTGGCATCGAGCTGTCGTTCCACCACGATCTGGGTGGCAATACCAGCGTGGTCGGTTCCAGGGAGCCAGAGCGTGTTGTCGCCGCGCATGCGATGCCAGCGCGAGAGGGTGTCCATGAGCGTCTGGTTGAAGGCATGCCCCATGTGCAGCGTGCCAGTGACATTGGGCGGCGGAAGCTGAATGCAGAAGCTTGTCGCTTGGGGTGCCAAGCCCGCGGTGTAAAGGCCTCGGCGCTCCCACTCAGGACCCCACTCGGATTCGAGGTTGGCAGGTTCAAATGATTTGGCGAGGCTATCCATTTTGGGTTTGTCCGAGGTCATAGCGTGTGAGGGGGTAGCCGCGATCTCGATAGAACGCGTAGCGCACGCGCGCTGCCTGACGATCGGCCTCATCGAGGCTTACGATTTCAAAGACACGATCGAACTGGCTAAAGATGTCAGGCACATGCGCATCGAGGTTGATCAGCAGGTGTGGGACCCGAGGAGGGGGGGGTGTCCAGAGTTGGCTGCAGAGGATGACAGGTGCTTCGTCTGCGAGCGGATGGTCGGCATGGACGTGCGGTAGGAAGTCGTCGTCCGAGAATGTGTAGAGCAGGTCGTCGAAGGCCTGCAGCTGGGCCTCATCCGCGCAGAAGACAACCAGTGGCTTGTCGTCACTGGCTGCACGGCTGCGCATGGCCTTGCGCACCAGACGGCAGGCGTGACTCAGCCGGTCTGGTGCATTGAAGTGGAAGTCAACACTCGTCACGCAAGGCCGTTTTTGAGGAACTCCACCAGCAGACCCACGGGCCGCCCGGTGGCTCCCTTCTGTGCTCCGCTCTTCCATGCGGTGCCGGCAATGTCGAGGTGAGCCCAACGGTAGGCTTTGGCAAAACGCCAGAGGAAGCATGCGGCGGTGACGCTGCCTGCCGCGCGACCGCCGATGTTTGCCATGTCGGCAAACGGGGACTTGAGCTGCTCTTGGTAGTCCTCTTCAAGCGGCATGCGCCAGGCGGGGTCGAGGCGCTTCTTGCCAGCCTTGATGAGCGCATCTGCCAAGGCATCGTCGGCGGAGAAAAGGCCCGAGTTCACATGGCCCAAGGCAATGACGCAGGCGCCCGTCAGGGTGGCCATATCGACGACACAGGCTGGCTTGAAGTGTTTCTCGACGTAGGTAAGTGCGTCGCAGAGAATCAGGCGGCCTTCGGCATCGGTATTGAGGATCTCAATGGTCTGACCTGACATGGACGTCACAATGTCGCCGGGTCGGGTCGCTGTGCCACTGGGCATGTTCTCGCAGGTTGGAATGACCCCGATCACATTGCGCTTGAGGCTCATCTCGCCGACCGCTCGCATGACACCCAGGACGCTTGAGGCGCCGGACATGTCGTACTTCATTTCGTCCATGTCGGCGCCCGGCTTCAGTGAGATGCCGCCTGTGTCAAAGGTAATGCCCTTGCCCACGAGCACCATGGGAGCCTCCTTGGCGGTGCCACCGTGGTGATGAAGGACGATGAACTGGGGGGGCTGCGCTGATCCCGCTGACACGGCGAGCAGAGAATGCATCCCGAGTTTCTCCATGGCGGCTCGATCGAGGACCTCGACCTTCATGCGGAACTGGCGGGCCAGACCTCGGGCAACCGTGGCGAGATGGGTGGGTGTGCAAATGTTGGGGGGAAGATTGCCCAGGTCCTTGGCGAGCTCGATGCCATTGGCAATAGCCACGGCGTCGGTGAGCACCTTCGGGGCGTCTGTTGGGCGCATATCGCCGGGCAGCAGCATCTCGACTTCACGCAGGGCTGGCTGATCGGACTTGACGGTCTTGGCCGTCTTGGCGTTTGAGGCCTTGTCTTCTGGTTGGTCCTTGCGGGTTTTGAATCGTTCGAACCTATAGAGCGCTTCGCGCATAGCGGTGACATGGGTCTGAGCGCGCCACTCACCGTCTTGGCTGTCCATGCCCAACTCAGTGAGGTAGGACGACACGCGGCGAACACCTTTGAGGCTCACCATGGCTTTCGATGCGGCCTTCACGGCGTCTGCATAGGACTTTTCGTTAAAGCCGTCTTTTTTCCCAAGGCCTACGAGCAGCACTCGGCTGATGCCCAGCCCTGGAAGGTCTCGGACCAAGAAGCAGTTCCCGAGCTTGGCGTCAAAGTCGCCAGCCTTTAAAAGCTTGGCAATGGCGCCATCCGACACCTTGTCGACCACGCGGGCCGAGGGAGAGAGCTCTGCCCCAGCAGCGGTGGCATACACACCAACCCAAGCGCAGTCTGCGTTCGAGCGGTCAACCGGCTTGTTGCTGGCGCTGAAATTGATCGACTCACGGGCTTCGCCGGGGTCTTTTAGGTCTTTGGTTTCTTTGGATTCTTTGGGGGTAGAGGTGGCGGTCATGACACAATGCCTTTCTTCAGCAAAGCGCCATTATAAAAGTTCGTGATCTTTCACAAATCTCTGGTGCGTGAGTTGCGTAGCACGGCAGGAATTGTCTTTGCCACCATCCTCGCGATCGTCATCACCTCGGCGCTCATCCGGCAGCTTGGCCGGGCCGCGGCGGGTAAGGCTGACGAGGCTTTGCTGCTGCCGCTCATCGCCCTGTCCTCGCTCAGCTCTCTGGGGCTCATTGCCTGCCTCACCGCGGTCACCTCCGTGCTCTTGGTGTTTTCACGGATGTGGCGTAGCTCTGAAATGGTGATCTGGCAGTCCAGTGGGGTGAGCGCCCTTGGCCTCATGACGCCTGTGGTGCGCTTCGCTCTGCCGTGGGTCTTGCTGACTGCGGCCTCAACCCTCGCCATTACGCCATGGACCCGCGATCAAACCGACAAGCTCAGGGAGGGCTTTGAGGCTCGTGGCGATGCTCAGCGCCTCGCTCCGGGGCAGTTCGGAGAATCCTCCTCGGGTCGTAGGGTTTTCTTTGTGGAGAATCCCGATCCAGGCTCGGGTGAACTGGGCTTGGTCTTTGTGCTTCAGCGCGAGGCCGATGGTGCCGAGATGGTGCTCATGGCCTCTGGAGGGCGGTTGGAGGTCGACTCTGATGGGCTCTCGTGGGCGAAGGTGCGGGATGGCATGCGCGTCGATCTGAATTCGCCGCAGTCACCAAACGCACTTGAGGTGGGTCGCATGTCATTTGAATCCTATGCCTTGCGCTTAGACATACCCCCGCCGCGACCAGCACTCGACGCCTCGGTTCGTGCCCGCTCAGTCGACGGCCTCTGGGCGGATTGGGGGCCGCAGGCGCAAGGGGAAATGGCCTCTCGGATCGGGCTTCCGTTGCTTACATGCTTGCTGGCCCTGCTGGCCATCCCGCTGTCTTTCGTGAACCCTCGTCTGGGTCGCTCTTTCCACATGGCATCGGCCTTCTTCATCACCATGGCAGCCCTGAACCTCCTCACGGTTTCACAGGCATGGATCGCGCAACAGAAGGTGGATTTCACCTGGGGGTGGTGGCCGCTTCACGCCGCACTGATCGTCGTCATCACCTTGCTGCTCTGGTGGCGGTATCGGCCCAGGCGTGGGCCTTTTGCGCGGCTTTCTGCCGTCCTGGCGGGCTTCTCCTCATCCGGGCCCCAAAACGCCCAGGGACAGGGGCGCTGAGCCACTATGGACCGGTTCTCTCGATACATGACCCGTCTGGTCTGGCTGCGCGTGGTCATGGTCTTGGTGGGCCTCCTGGGCCTCTTTGCGGTCTTTGAGATGGTCGGAGAGCTAGACCGCATCGGGCGCGGAGGCTTCGGATTTACGACCGCGCTGCAAGCTACCCTGTATCGACTGCCTGCGCTCGCGGTTGAGCTCATGCCCATCGCCTGCCTGATTGGGGGCTTGTGGGCTTTTGCGGAGCTTGCGGGGGACTCTGAATTCACTGCAGCCCGGGCAGCGGGCTATGGGCCCGCTCGTGCCCTTCTTGCGGTGCTGCTCATGGGGCTGCCATTTGCCCTTGCAACTGCCTGGGTCTCCGAGTGGGTGGTGCCATCGACGGAGGCAGAGTCGGCTCGGGTGAAGGCCTCAGCCCTGGGCGCCTCTGGTCGAAGTGCGCTGAAGTCTGGATATTGGCTGCGAGACCCAGCAGGTGCTTTGAGTGGTGCTGTCTCGGAACGCATGGTCAACTTTTCCAGCGTGCTCCCCGATCAGTCACTCTCACAGGTGGTGATCTACGAGTTTGGGCGAGATCGACAGCTTCAACGTGTGCTTCGTGCGCGCCGGGCTCAGATCCAGGTGGGCACCCCGCCGGTGGGCAGCCGTTGGCGCCTTGAGGCCGTCCAGGGCTTTATTTTTGAGCCGGATGGGCGTGTGGCCCGGTTTGAGGTTCCCGAGGCCCAACTCGAGAGCACCCTCACTCCCGGCGCGGTCTCGGCCTTGCGCGTCAAGCCCGAGCAAATGTCTGCCCGCGACCTCTTCGCCACAAGCACCTTCCTGCGGGAGGCGCGCCAGCAGTCGGTGCGTTATGAACTCGCCCTTTGGAAAAAAATCCTCTACCCGTGGACGGTCTGGGTGATGCTTTTGCTGGCCCTACCCGCTGCCTATGTAAAAGGCCGCTCGGGCTCGCTTGGCCTCAAGCTGAGTCTGGGCATTGCGGCCGGTCTGGGGTTCCATCTGGTCAATAGCCTCTTTTCGCACCTGGGTCTGTTAGCAGCATGGCCGCCCGCAGCAGTTGTCTTTCTGCCCAGCTTTGCCGCCTTGGTATTTGCAACCTTGCTCTTTTCCTGGGTCCAACGAAGGGGACTCTAGTGGCCCCGTCGTTACAATCCCTCACATCATGACCAAAACCTGCACCCTCACACCTTCCGGCCGAAGTTTTCCTGTTGACGATGGCGAGACCTTGCTCGCAGCAGCCCTGCGTGCGGGGGTTGTTCTGCCGTATGGCTGCAAGGATGGGGCCTGCGGCTCCTGCAAGGCCACGCTCATCGCCGGGTCCGTCGACCATGGCACCTACCAAAAGAAGGCGCTCAGCGACGCGGAGCGGGATGCGGGTGGGCTGCTGCTCTGCCAAGCCTGTGCAGAATCCGATGTCACGGTCTCAGCCCGCGTGGTTGCTGCAGAGGGCATGATTCCCATTCGAAAGCTGCCCTGTCGGGTTGCCAGTATTGAGCGCACAGCGCCCGATGTTGCAGTGGTAAAGCTCCAGCTTCCCGCCACCGAGAAGTTTGAGTTCTTGGCTGGCCAGTACATTGACATTCTGCTGAAGGATGGAAAACGCCGAAGCTATTCCATGGCCTCTGCACCCCATGAGCAGGGCCCCATTGAGTTGCACATCCGACACACGCCGGGGGGCGCATTCACCGACGCGTTGTTCGGCTCGGGTACTCCATCCATTAATGCGGTCAAGGAAAAAGACATCCTCCGATTTGAGGGCCCCCAAGGCACCTTCTTTTTGCGTGAGGACAGTGCGCGCCCCATGGTGCTATTGGCCAGTGGTACGGGTTTCGCGCCCATCAAGGCGGTGGTCGAACATGCGCGCTTTAAGCATATTGAGCGTCCCATGACGCTCTACTGGGGAGGACGTCGTCCGCACGACCTGTACATGATGGAGCTTGCCCAAACCTGGGCGCGTGAAATGCCCCACTTCACCTTCGTGCCGGTGGTCAGTGATGCCCTCGCGGAGGATGCCTGGACAGGTCGCACTGGTTTTGTGCACCAGGCGGTCATGCAAGACTTCCCTGACCTGTCGGGCCACTGTGTGTATGCCTGTGGGGCGCCGATTGTGGTTCAGTCGGCAAAAGCCGATTTTGTTGCCCAGTGCGGGCTGCCAGAGGACGAGTTTTACGCCGACGCCTTTACAACGGCGGCCGACCTCGCGAAGAAGCCCTCGTAAGGAATTCGTTCAGGCACCTGCCAGTTGGTGTGGGCTGCTGCGCCACGGTGCGAGGAGGACCGGACGCAACAACCTGTCCACCCGCCGCACCGCCCGCGGGGCCGAGGTCCACAAGCCAGTCGGCCTGTGCCCAGAGGTCGAGCTGGTGCTCGATGACCACCACGCTGTGCCCGAGTGCGACCAGCTGATGCAGCGCGTGGATCAGTCGCTCGACATCGGAGAGGTGGAGTCCAACCGTAGGCTCATCGAGCACATAGAGGGTGTGGCCTGTTTGACGGGTCTTGGCCAACTCTGCGACCAGTTTGATGCGCTGGGATTCTCCGCCTGAGAGCGTTGGGCTGGGCTGACCCAAGCTCAAGTAGCCAAGGCCTAAGTCCTGCATGAGCTGCAATGGACGCTTAATCTTTGAGACGCCATCAAAGGCCTCGAGCGCCTCGTCGACGGACATCGAGAGTACGTCTGAAATTGCATGTCCCCTCCAGCGGGCGAGGCGCGTCTCCGCGTTGAACCGACTGCCTGCACAGGCATCGCACACCACACGCACATTCGGTAGAAAACTCATCTCGATGGTTTGCCAGCCTTGGCCCTCACAGACCTCGCATCGACCTTGGCCCGTATTAAAGGAGAAGCGGTTCGCCGCCCAGCCGCGCCTTCGTGCATCCTCGCCATCTGCGTAGAGCTTACGAATGTCATCCCACAGGCCGGTGTAGGTCGCCGGTGTGGAGCGGGGGGTCTTGCCAATCGGCGTCTGGTCGACTTCCAGCACGCGGTCGATCGATTCCCAGTGCTCAATCGATTCGCAGCCAGCCCAGAGGACTTGCCTTGCGCGACCTGCGCGAGAGCGTTGCTGATCGACTGCGCGGCTTAGGTTTGACCTCAGTACATCTCGCACAAGGGTGGACTTACCAGAGCCTGATACCCCGGTGACCACGGTAAGTCGTCGCAATGGAATGGGAACGGTAATCCCCTTCAGGTTGTGAAGGTTTGCCCCCCGAATCTCGAGCCAGTCCTCGGCAGGCGCACGCAGTGGGGCCTGGGGTGGCTGCATGGGTTCACGCAGGTAGCGCCCCGTGACCGAGGCCTCGCAGGCCATGAGATCGCTCGCCTGGCCTTGAGCCACCACGCCACCGCCACGTTTGCCCGCACCGGGGCCCATATCAATGAGGTGGTCTGCAATGGCGAGGGTTTCCTCGTCGTGCTCGACCACCACCACGGTGTTCCCCTTCTCTTGAAGCTGGCGCAGCAGCAGCAATAGAGCCTGATTGTCTTGCGGATGCAATCCAATAGAGGGCTCATCCAAGACATAACAGACACCTTGCAGGTTCGAGCCCAACTGCGCGGCGAGTCGGATGCGTTGTGCCTCTCCGCCCGAGAGGGTGGGCGCTGCTCGGTTGAGGTTGAGGTAGCCAAGCCCAACGGAGCACAAGAAGGCCACCCGTGCCTGGATTTCTTGAATGAGCCCCTCAGCGATCGCCGTCTCGCGGGGATTGAAACCTGCTGCCGTCGCTGAGAGCCACGCGGGCAAGCGATCGAGCGAGAGGTCGGAGACCTCATGCAGCCCAGTCTGTGCAATGGTGACCGCACGGGCAACGGGATTGAGACGCGCACCCTCACAGGTCGGGCAAGGTAGCTCGGTGTCTTCCTCATCCGTGGGCTCGCGCTCGAGGTATTGGTCTTCCTCTCCACTCTCACCCTCTTTGAGGGCCTGACCAAATAGGCCGGTACCCGTGCAACCCGGGCACCAGCCAAGCGCGTGGTTGTAGGAGAACATCCGAGGCTCGGGCTCCGGAAGACTGGTCGTGCAGACTGGGCAGGCACGCTTGGTCGAGAAGAGTCGCGCCTGTGGGCTTGATGGGCCTTGCAATGGGGAGAGCACGGTGAGGCTGCCTTGGCCCTGCAATACCGCCTCGTCGACGAGCGTTCGCAACTGGGCCTCGTGCTCAGGCAGAACGACCAGGTCGCCAATGGGAAGCTCTATGGTGTGCACGCGATATCGGTCGAGCCGCGGAAACTTCTCGGTAGACAGGAACTCGCCGTCTACGCGCAGGTGCGTGTGTCCGCGCGAGAGTGCCCATTTGGCCAGGTCTTGGTAGAGGCCCTTGCGCTGAACCACCAGCGGGGCCAACACGCCAATATGCTGACCCTTGTAGTCTCGCATGAGGCTCGCTGTGATCGCCTCGGGGCTTTGAGGTGCAATGGGGCTCTGGCATTCTGGGCAGTGCTGCTGGCCGAGCTTGACATACAGCAGGCGCAAGAAATGATGAATCTCAGTGAGGGTTCCCACCGTGCTCTTGCGTCCCCCCCGACTGGTGCGCTGCTCGATGGCAACCGTTGGGGCAATGCCGTAAATCGCATCGACATCTGGCCGGGAGGCGGGCTGCACGAATTGGCGGGCGTAGGCGTTGAGCGACTCTAGATAACGGCGTTGCCCCTCAGAGAACAAGATGTCGAAGGCCAAGGTTGATTTTCCCGACCCCGAGACGCCGGAAATCACGGTCAGCTTGTTGCGCGGAATGGTGAGGCTGACATCCTTCAGATTATGTTCTCGGGCATGGTGAATTTCGATCGCCTCGGCAGGCTGCATGCGTGCCCTCGGAGCGGGTGTCTGCTCTTCGACCGTAAGCCCGCGCATGCGCGCCAACGCCCGTCCGGTATGGGAGTTAGGGCAGGCGATTAGGTCCTCTTGTTGACCCTGTGCCACAAGGGTTCCACCCGCTGGTCCCGCCTCGGGTCCGAGATCGAGAATCCAGTCAGCGGCCTCAATCAGGTCGAGGTTATGCTCGATCACCACCAGAGAGTGGCCTGCGCTCACGAGAGCCTGAAGGGCTCTGATGAGCTTGGCAATGTCATCGAAATGAAGCCCCGTGGTGGGTTCGTCGAAGATCAGCATCATGCCCTTCTTCGCCTTACCTCCCCGCTCATTGGCCTCTGCTAAGTGCCCTGCAATTTTCAGCCGCTGAGCCTCTCCGCCCGATAGGGTGGGTACCGGCTGCCCAAGTCGGAGGTAATCGAGCCCCACGTCCACAAGCGGCTGCAGCCTGCGCTGCACCTCTGGATCGGCGTGGAAAAACTTCAGCGCCTGCCGAACGGTGAAGTCAAGCACATCGCCGATCGAATGGCCCTCGAGTGTGACCTCTAATGTCTCAGGACGGTAGCGTTTGCCCTTGCAATCTTGGCAGCTCAGGTAGACATCGGAGAGGAACTGCATTTCGACCTGCTCGAAACCGCTCCCCGCGCAGGTAGGGCAGCGACCGGTTCCTGCATTGAAACTGAACGTTCCCGTGGTGTAGCCCCGCTGAAGTGAGAGCGGCGCCTCTGCGAAGCGACGTCGAATGGCGTCGAACGCGCCCACATAGACCGCGGGGTTTGACCGGGTGGTGCGCCCGATGGGCGATTGATCGACCAAAAGTGCATCGGCGATGAGGGCCGCACCTTCCATCTGACCAAACGGCCCGGGGGGTTCAGTTGCCTTGCCGAGGTGCTTGCAGAGTGCGGGGAAAAGCACATCCTGAATCAGCGTCGATTTTCCGGAGCCAGACACGCCAGTCACACAGACCAGGTGACGAAGCGGAATGCTAATGTCGAGATGTTTGAGGTTGTTTGCGTGGACATCGGTCAGCCGCAGCCGATGGGCCTGCAGCACACTTGCACGCGGCTTTGGCGGCTGAGCCTGGGTCTTTCGCTCGCCGCGCAGGTACTGTCCCGTGAGGGTGTTCGCGCGCAGCAGCTCCGAGTAGGGTCCATTGAAACATAGGCTCCCGCCCAGCTCTCCAGGGCCTGGACCCATATCCATAATCCGGTCTGCAGCCTGCATAACCTCTGGGTCGTGCTCGACCACCAGCAGGCTGTTGCCTGCATCACGCAGTCGGTGCATGACGCCAATCAGCCGTTGAAGGTCCCTGGGGTGTAGGCCGATGGAGGGTTCATCGAGCACAAAGAGCGTGTTCACCAGGGAAGTCCCGAGCGCAGTGGTGAGATTGATCCGCTGCACCTCCCCGCCAGAGAGTGTTCTGGACTGTCGGTCAAGCGTGAGGTACCCAAGCCCCACCTCTCGCAGGAAGCGCAGACGGGCGCGCATCTCGCGAAAGACCAGCTGTGCGGCTGCAGTCTGACTGGCGCTGGCTGAGGACCCACCCCACCCAGACTCCACCCGTTCAAGCCAATCCCACGCCTCGTCAATTGACATCTGCATGACCGCTGGGAGGTTCAGTCCCAGCACCCTCCAGTCGAGGGCCTCTGGTTTGAGCCGAGCGCCTTTGCAGGCCGGGCACTCGGTGTAGGACCGATAGCGCGAGAGCAGCACCCGGACATGCATCTTGTAGGCCTTGCTCTCGAGGTATTCAAAGAATCGGTTCACGCCATACCACTGCCGCTTCCAATCACCTGACCAGTCCTCATCGCCCTCAAAGACCCAGCTGCGGTCCTCTGGGGGCAGATCTCGCCATGCAATGTCATGGGCTACGCCCCGTCGGCGAGCAGCTGCTAAGAGCTCTTGTTGGCAGTCCTCGTAGGACTTGCTCTGGAAGGGTTTGATGGCGCCCTCGGCCAGAGAGAGGCGCTCATTGGGGACCACCAGCCCCCGATCAATGCCAATCACCCGTCCAAATCCACGGCAGCTTTCGCAGGCACCGATGGGCGAGTTGAATGAGAATAGGGCGGGCCGGGCTTCTTTAAATCCGAGCCCGCAGCTTGCGCATTGCAGCGCGCTGGAGAACCGAAGGCGCCGGTCCTGGTCGCTGGCTTCCTTGCCCGCCATGAGAATCAGTTCACAGTGGCCTTCGCCAAATCGCAACGCAGTCTCAAACGCCTCTGCGAGCCGACTGCGCTCCGTGTCGGGTTGGACTGAGAGGCGATCCACAATCACCCACACGCGCCCCGCTTCGCGGCTGTAGATGCGGGTGAGACCTTGCGCAGAGAGCCAGGCTTCGAGCTGCTCCTGCTCAAGCTCTTCAGGTACGTCGCGTGCGAAGACTATCGCAAGTCGTTGCCCCTCTGGCTGGGCGAGCGCGAGCGTGACCATGCCGTCGACATGATCCCGCTGCACGCTCAGGTTGCAGCTTGGGCAGATCAGTTCGGCGGCTCGTGCGAAGAGGAGTTTGAGGTGATCGGTGAGCTCGGTCATGGTGCCCACGGTGGATCGGGAGGTGCGAACAGGATTGGTCTGATCGATTGCGATGGCAGGGGGAACGCCCTCTATGGCGTCGACCTGCGGCTTGTCCATGCGGTCGAGAAATTGCCGCGCGTACGCTGAGAAGGTCTCAATGTAGCGGCGCTGTCCCTCGGCGTAGATCGTGTCGAAGACGAGCGAGCTCTTGCCTGAGCCAGATACGCCTGTGACGACGGTGAGCTCGCCGAGCGGAATGTCGAGCGAGAGGTCTTTCAGATTGTTCTGTCGTGCCCCTCGGACGCGAATGGTCATGAGTGGTGGTGATCGTGACCGCAGCCAGGACCATGCACATGCCCGTGGTCGTGCGCATGCCCGTGATCATGGTGCGTCAGCAGCGGTGCCACGCGCTCATGCAGATTTTCCGCAGTGTCTGGTGAGAAGCGATCCATGGAGGCAATGGGCTTGAAGCCAATATCTTTGAGCTGATGCGCGAGTTGGTCTGCGGTCTCTTCGCCACGCGGGAACTTCACAAAGTTGCCGCCGATCTCGCATGCGATGCCGGCCTGGGCAAGAAATCGGACTGCGCGAAGCAAGGCCAATGGTTCGGATGTTGTGATGATGTGGAGCTTGGTTGGGGTCGTCATGGTTGTACCTTGAGAACAATTTTTCCAACGTGTTGAGAGGATTCCATGAGGGCGTGGGCGGCACGCACCTCGGTGAGGTCGAACTCGGCGTGAACTATGGGGCGAATCCGCCCTGCGGCGACTTCGGGCCAGATCGCCTGCTGCAGGCTCTGAGCGATTCGGGCTTTCTCCTCGATGCTGCGGGGGCGAAGCGTAGAACCCGTGTAGGTGAGCCGCTTGCGCATGAGCAAATCCCAGTTCATGTCCACCTTTGCACCTGATAGAAAGGCAATCTGCACCAGGCGCCCCTCAAGGGCAAGGCACTTGAGGTTCTTGTAAATGTAATCCCCACCGACCATGTCGAGAATGAGGTTGACACCTTGGTCGTGCATCTCTGTGCGAATGACCTCGACGAAGTCTTCATCCTTGTACTGAATGCAACGGTCTGCGCCCAATGCGCGGCAGGCCTCGGCCTTGTCGGCGGAGCCGACGGTGGCGAAGATGCGTGATGCACCCGCCCAGCGTGCGAGCTGGATGGCTGTTGTCCCAATACCGCTGGACCCACCATGAATGAGCACCGACTGCCCAGGCATGAGCTGTCCGCGCTCGATCAGGTTGGCCCAGACTGTCATCATGGTCTCCGGCAGGCAGGCAGCGTCTCTCAGGGCCAAGCCTGCGGGCACCGACATGCAGTGACTCGCGGGCACCAAAACCTCGTCGGCGTAGCCACCCCCAGGGGTCAGGCTACAGACGGTCTGACCGATGAGCGCCGAGTCGACTCCCTCGCCGACTGCAGAGACAACCCCGCTGACCTCGAGTCCGAGGTAAGGACTGGCATCAGGCGGGGGTGGATAGAGCCCTTTACGCTGCAGCACATCGGGGCGGTTCACGCCTGCGTAGGCGACCTGAATGCGGGCCTCGCCAGGCCCAGGCTTGGGCATTTCAGCCTCGATCAGGTGCAGGCACTCAGGCCCTCCGCCGGGTTGGTGGTCGATACGTCTCATGTTGGCTGCTTCCCCCAGGAGTCTTTGAGCGTGACGGTTCGGTTGAAAACCAGATGCTCCGGACGGCTGTCGATGCTGTCCGGTACGAAATAGCCGTGGCGCTCGAACTGAACTGCTTGGCCTAGAACGGGCGCAACCAGACTTGGCTCAAGCATGGCCTGTATGGTGGTCAGGCTGTCGGGGTTGAGGTCGTCCATGAAGTGGCGCTCGAGGTCGGGAGGGTCTCCCTCGCGACGGGCGCCGGGGGTGGGGCTGGAGAACAAACGATCGAACAATCGGACTTCGGCCTTGACGGCATGGGTCGCACTGACCCAATGGATCACGCCTTTGACCTTGTACTGATCGGCTCCCGGCGTTCCACTTTTGGAGTCTTCCAGAATGCGAACGTGCACCGCATCGACTTGACCGCTGTTGTCGTGTGTGTGGCTGAGGTACTCGGCCACAAAACCATATTTGAGTCGCACACGCCCCCCGGGGCTAAGGCGGAAGAACCCTTTGCTGGGCACTTCCATGAAGTCTTCGCGCTCGATGAAGACTTCACGCGTCAGCGGCATCTCTCGATTGCCAAGCGCTGGGTGCTGCGGATGGTTGGGTGCGATGCAGGTGTGTGCCTCGCCCGCCTCAATGTTTTCAATAACGAGGCGAAGCGGGTCCAGCACGGCCACGCGACGTGGTGCGATCTCGTTGAGGTGATCCCGAATAGCCTGCTCAAAGACGCTGTAGTCGATCCAGGCATCGGACTTCGATGCGCCCGTGCTGTCTACAAATTTTCGGAATGCTTCAGGTGGGTAGCCTCGCCTGCGCGCAGCAACCAAGGTGGGCATGCGTGGGTCATCCCAGCCGATCACAACCTTTGATTCGATGAGCTCGATGAGCTTTCGTTTGGAGAGCACGACGTAGGTGAGGTTGAGGCGAGCGAATTCGTACTGGTGTGGTCGGTAAGGGCCTGCGAGGTGGCCTGTCTCTCGGACTCGGTCTACGAGCCAATCGTAGAGCGGCCTGTGGTCCTCGAATTCGAGGGTGCAAATGGAGTGACTGATGCCCTC
>Ga0208788_1000143_pt1 | contig 36749 bp, 38 predicted proteins | sample Wag4_2014_7_11_3_FD_187363 | JGI IMG/M metagenome (GOLD analysis project Ga0208788, IMG submission 187363) | Fresh water mixed with fracking chemicals microbial communities from Ohio, USA - Utica-2 Time Series FC 2014_7_11 (SPAdes) (version 2) ...
CAACATGTCCTGCGTGCACACGCATTAGATAAAATTGAAATGCTTGCTCGCATCTTGCAAGCAGATGGCCGTGGACCCACAATGGTTTTTTGCCGCACAAAGCGAACAGCTCAAAAAACAGCTGAAGATCTCATTGAGCGCGGGTTCAAGGCAGCTCCAATTCATGGTGACTTAGGACAAAGTGCACGCGAAAAAGCCTTAAGTGATTTCAAGGCTGGTAAATCAGATGTACTTGTTGCAACAGATGTTGCAGCGCGCGGAATTGATATCGATGGCATCACGCACGTCATTAACTATCAGTGCCCTGAAGATGAGAAAACATATGTACACCGAATTGGTCGTACAGCACGTGCGGGCGCACACGGAATCGCAGTCACATTTGTGGATTGGGATGAGCTTGCGCGTTGGAAAATGATTGATCAAACATTAGAACTTGGCTTGGCAGAACCTGAAGAGACTTACTCATCATCTGAGCATCTTTATGAAATGCTCAATATTCCAGCTGGATCTACTGGTCGAATGGTTAAAGCTAAGCCGGCGGTTAAAGTTGAAACAAAGCCAGCTCGTCAACCTCGACAAGATCGTCCAACACAGGATGCTCCAAAGGTTCGTACAGAGCGCACACGCACACGCACAAAAAAGTTTAAAGAAAGCTAAGCAGCTACAAAGATTCGGATTGCATCCACAAGCATCTGCACCGCAATAGCTGCCAATAACAAGCCAGCGATTCTGGCAACCAGTGTTACGCCTGACTCCTTGATTACCTTCAAGATCGTTGTGGAAGCCATGAGAACGGCTGCTATTGCGATGTGAACTGCAACAACTGCTGCAACTAAGCCCAGCGCCATCGTTGAAGTATCTGCCTGCTGAACGAAAATCATTGTTGCAACGATTGCGCCAGGACCAGCCAATAGTGGGGTTCCTAGAGGAACAAGTGCAACATTTGCATCCCCGTCATCGCCATGATTTTTGGAATTTCCGGTTAAAAGTTCTAGTGCAACCAACAAAAGCAATAGTGCGCCAGCTGCTTGTAAAGCCTCTAATGAAATATTTAAGTAACCCAAAATTGCTCGACCAAATATGGCAAAGATCGAAATAACTAGCAGTGAAACACCTGCTGCTTGAACAGCCAAGATCCGTCGCATGCGTGGTGATTTGTCTTTAACTAATCCCAAGAATATTGGCGCAGCACCTGGCGGATCCATAATCACAAACAAGGTAACAAAGGATTGAACTGCAAAAGTCAGTGCACTTATATCTTTCATGCGCTAATTACCCTTCGTGCATCGGCTTGTGATTCTAACTTCTCCCATTGTGCCCTACTTGTATGGTTTTCTGCTAAAGAATTAAGTTTTCCAGTCCCGTGATAATCGCTGCTGCCAGTAATTACTAAATCAAGTTCGGTGGCGATAGTGCGCAATATTGCACGCTCATCTGGATTTTGGTCACGATGATCTACCTCAATTCCATTTAAACCTGCCGCAACTAACTCCTGAAAATCATCCGATCGCAAAACTTGACCACGACGAGATGCGAAAGGATGGGCAATAACGGCCACGCCCCCTGCTCTACGAATCAGTGATATCGCTTCAATTGGTGTTGGCGCAGCATGAGAGACATAAAAACGAGATTCGTTGTGCAACAAATCTACAAATGCTTCATCCCGGGATTTAACGATTTTCTTTGCAACGAGTGCATCTGCTAAATGTGGTCGGCCCATTGTGGCCCCGACCGGCATGGCTTTTTCAACATCTTCAATCGAAATATCCATGCCTTCTAATCTCATCTTTTCAATCATTTTACGCATCCGAGGCAAGCGACCATCTCTAGTCTCTTCTAAAACCGTTTGCATTTCTTGATGGTCTGGATCAAAAAGCATCCCAAGCATGTGAACACTTATTCCATCATTTGTTAAACATGAAATTTCAGCGCCAAGTACAAGCTTGAGGGATCCCCGTAAAGCCTGTGTTGCTTCTTGCCACCCCGCTGTTGTGTCGTGGTCTGCAATACCAAGCACATCTAGCCCCCGAACGATTGCCTTGTTAACCAATTGATGAGGTGTATCGGTTCCATCACTACTCGTTGTATGGGTATGTAAATCAATCATTCTTAACACCTCGCGTTCGAGTAACGACTAGCACACATCCTATAAGAATCAACGTAATTCCAGGAATGATTCCAAGAGGTGGTTTTTGATTTAGCCACCATGCGGCAAGGAGCGCACTAACTGGAACTTCGAAGAAAACAATCAATGAAACAATGGCTGGGGAAACCCGCTTTAAAACAGAGTTAAACATTGAGTGGCCAAGCAATTGAGCACCGACAATTAAACCCACAACAATCCACCACTCTTTTGCCGAAAAACTAAAGATCTCATTACCCGCAATTAACGCAAATGGTAAGGCGGTGATTGAACAAACAAAGTAGCAAATTGTTGTGTAGGTCGCGGTTTCTAAAGTTCGTTGAGCCTTTGAACCAGCCATCATGTAGGCAGCGGCGAGAGCTGCTGAAACTAACGCTGCAAGATCTCCCAAAAAAGATTTAAATGAGATTTGTAGATCTACACCTGATACCAGTGCGACACCTATAAAACTTACAATCATTCCAAACCATGCCGCCGATGGTATATGTCCACCTGATAACTTCACAAAGATGGCGGCAAAAATCGGCTGCAATGCCACCAATGCCGTGCCTGCCGCAACCGATGTCATTCTCATCGCCAAAAAGAAACCTGCGAAATGAAGAGCCAAAACAACTCCAGCGATTATCGCCCACTTGATTCCTTCGCGGTCTCGCCCATGTCGTAGAGCAAATGGCAAAGTCACCAATGACCCTCCAAGATTTCGCCAGAAAATTAAGGTCATTACCGGCATTGTGCTCAGAGCAATTAAAGGACCAGAAGTCCCGATTCCGATGATGCCAATTCCTAATCTGACTAGATCAGGGCGCGCAGGTATTTCGGTATGTTCATTAATGCGTTCGCCTGCGCTCATAAGAGAAAGGTACCCTTATCTCATGAGCAGTAATCTCTTAAACCGAGTATTTCTTGCCCGTCTTGCAGGCACCGCGGTCTTTGACCCCAATGGTGATCCAGTAGGAAAGGTGCGAGATGCTGTCGCGACCCTTCGATCTACAAATCAACCACCTCGAATTCTTGGATTAGTTGTTGAAGTTCCATTGCGTCGTCGTGTATTTGTGCCAATTACTCGCGTTACTTCCATTGAAAGTGGAACCGTAGTTATAACCGGATTGCTAAACATGCGACGTTTTGAAACTCGTCCCGGCGAAGTTTTAGTCCTTGGTGAAATGTTAGATCGTTCAATCACCCTCATTGAAACTGGCGAAGATGTCGTTGTAGAAGATATGGGAATGGAAGAAAACCGCTCTGGGGATTGGTTGATCAATAAAGTTCACATCATGCGTCGCGGTCGTGGTCTTCGCCGCAAAGGTGCAACCTCAACCGTTGCTTGGGAAGAGGTAACAGGTTTTGCTACTACCGAGCAGAATCAAGGTGTTGCTAATTTAATGTCTACCTTGGCAAATTTACGCGCCGCCGACCTTGCAACGGTAATGCAAGATCTTGCTCCTAAGCGCCGTATTGAAGTTGCAATCGCTTTAGATGATGAGCGTTTGGCAGATGTGCTTGAAGAAATGGATGAGACAGATCGCGTAGAGCTACTTGCCCAACTTGAAGGTGAACGCGCTGCGGATGTTCTCGGCGAAATGGATCCTGATGATGCTGCAGATCTGCTGCGCGAAATTGGCGAAGAGCGAGCAAATGCACTTCTAGATTTGATGGAGCCTGAAGATGCTGAAGATGTCTTGCGCCTTATGAACTATGAAGATTATTCAGCTGGCGGAATGATGACAACGGAACCAATCGTGCTCACCGCAGACTCAACCGTTGCAGATGCATTAGCGGCGGTTCGTCAAAAGGAAATTTCTCCAGCACTTGCTTCACAAATCTATATCTGCCGCCAGCCCACTGAAACACCTACAGGTCGCTTTATTGGCGTTGTTCACTATCAACGATTATTGCGTGAGCCGCCTGCAACTTTGTTGGGCTCAATTGTTGATAATGATTCAAAAGGTGTTAATCCTGATGCCACATTGCATGAAGTTTCCTCTTATTTAGCCAGCTACAACATGCTTTCATTGCCTGTGGTGGATGCAAATGAGCGCTTGCTTGGTGCTGTGACCGTTGACGATGTATTGGACCACTTGTTACCTGAAAACTGGCGACATGATCACCGCGAAAAATCACCAGTAGCTTTTAAGTCAGAAACTTTGTAAGGAGGGAAATAACATGGCACGTAAAAATGGATTAGATACTCCACGCGAAACACGTCGTTCGCTACGCCCAAATTATGACCCTGAAGCTTTTGGTCGCCTGTCAGAGCGATTTGCGCGTTTTTTAGGTACTGCGCGCTTTCTTGTGTACATGACTTTCTTTGTTATGTTCTGGGTCTTGTGGAATGCACTTGCACCAGTTGGTCTACGTTTTGATGATTACCCATTTATCTTCTTAACTTTGATTCTTTCTTTACAGGCATCTTATGCAGCCCCCTTGATCTTGCTTGCACAAAATCGCCAAGCAGACCGTGACCGGATTCAACTTAATGAGGATCGCGCACAAAACGAACGCTCCATTGCAGATACCGAGTATCTCACTCGCGAACTTGCGGCGCTTCGAAACTCATTGGGAGAGGTTGCAACGCGCGACTTTGTACGTAGCGAACTATCGGATTTAGTAGACGAACTTGCAAAAGAGTTACGTCGAGATACCCAGTCTGACCCCGAGTAAAGATTTACTTCGCTTAACAATCTTTTCAGCCACTTCTGAGATTGCAACTGCAGATATAGAGGTTGGATCAGCATCAACAATTGGTGCTCCCTCATCCCCACCCGTGCGCAATGCTGGGCTAAATGGAATTTTACCGAGCAATGGAACATCGCTTCCCACTAATTGCGAAAGTCGACGAGCTGTTTCTTCTCCCCCGCCTTCACCAAACAGTGACATTGGCTCACCACATGCTGGACAAGGAAACTCAGACATGTTTTCGATAACGCCAATGACATGCTGATGAATTTGGTGGGCGATTCGACCGGCGCGTTCGGCAACTTCAGCTGCTGCGATCTGAGGAGTTGTTACGACAACAATTTCAGAGTTAGGGATTAATTGCCCAAGTGAGATTGCTAGATCGCCGGTTCCGGGTGGAAGATCAATCAAAAGTAGGTCTAAATCGCCCCAATACGCATCTGAAAGCAGTTGCTCAAGTACTCGGTGCAGCAACGGTCCGCGGTATGCGACAGGATCTGAGCGTTCAGGCTTAAACATCTCCATCGAAACTGTTTTAACACCGTACGACTCCAACGGAATAAACATTTGATCAATTGCAGTTGGACGCTGTCCCATTAACCCCATTAATCGTGGGATTGAATGCCCATATACATCAGCATCAAGAATTCCCACATTCAAACCCTTTTTAGCTGCAGCAACTGCAAGGTTAGCTGTTACTGAAGATTTTCCAACGCCGCCTTTTCCAGATGCAATTCCGATAACTCGAGTTAATGAATCTGGCTGGGCGAAGGGAATAAACTTCTCACGTCCCCCTCGAACAATCTTCTTTACATTATTGCGTTGATCCTCAGTCATGACTCCGAAAGTTAGATCCACAGAACTCACACCAGCTACCGAATTGATCGCAGCGGTTACATCATTGCGCAAGCGATCTTGCATCGGGCAGGCAGAAATAGTGAGCAAGATCGTAACTGTGATTGCGCCACTCTTATCCTGCAAATCTTCAACCATTCCAAGATCAGTAATTGGATGACGAAGTTCAGGGTCTTGCACCTTTGATAAGGCTTCAGTTACTTGCTCTAATAAACTCATAGGAGATCAGGATCAATCATTGCTGTTGGGCGATTTACTTTTGCTTTGGGTGAATCTTCATCTAATAATTCAGCGACTTGCTTTTTCACGAAAGTTTTTGGATTGAGGTCACTTGGCTGTAAATCTTCAAAGCCTGGCCCTAAAGTTTCTCGAAGTTCGGTAGTAGCAGTTGTAGCTAATCCACGAAGTTTCTTCACCCATTGGGCTGCTTCGACGGCAAGTTTGGGAAGGCGCTCAGGGCCAACCAAAACCATGCCTAAAATTGCAAGGCCCAAGATTTCGCCCGCACCAAGGTCAAAGAACATGGAGTCAGCCTACGGCAATTACTTCTTTGCGGCGATCAGAGTTAATGATGCGGATTTTTTCACCGAATCACGCAGAAATACAAGGGAAACTTGGTCTCCGACATTTTTTGATCGGACCAAAACAATTAGCTCCTCTGGTGAATTGATGCTCTTTCCCTCAAACTCAATAATGATGTCACCAGCTTTTAGACCAGCCTTTTGCGCTGGTCCCCCAGCCAAAATTCCCGTGCCCGCTGTCGTAATTTGAGCACCGCTACCTTGGTAGGTCATATTGAGTGAAACTCCAATTACTGGATATGTAGCAACACCTGTTTTGATTAATTGATCTGCAATCTTTCGGGCTTGGTTAATAGGAATTGCAAAACCTAACCCAATAGAACCTGCCTGGGCAGATGTTCCAAGTGAAGCAATCGCCGAATTAACACCAATGACTGCGCCTGTTGCATCTACAAGTGGGCCTCCAGAGTTACCTGGGTTAATTGCTGCATCCGTTTGTAAGGCGTTAATAAAAGAACTTTCGGCTGAGTTATCTCCGACTGTAACGGCGCGATCCTTGGCGCTAATGATTCCTGTCGTTACTGTTCCAGATAATCCGAGAGGAGATCCAATTGCAATAACAGAATCACCGACAGCTATTTTGTCGCTATCTCCAAACTGCAAAGCTCTTAATCCACTTGTGTTAATTTTTAGTACTGCCAAATCAAAAGCTGCATCCCGACCAATTATTTCTGCTGTGTATTCCGAACCATCATTGAGGGAAACTTGAATTCTTCCCCCAGTACTTGCAGCATCACTGATCACATGGTTGTTGGTCAAAACATAACCGGTGCTATCAATAACAAATCCAGATCCTGTTTCACCTCCCAGCAATCCACGTGTGCGAATCGAAACCACCGAAGGTAAAACTCTTTGCGCGATTCCGGCAACTGAATCTGGAGCACGTTGGATCGTGCTTGTTGATGAGACTAAATTTGTACCACGAAAAAGTGAACCGCCTCCGGCATTAACGCCTAAAAACCCACCCAAGCCTCCGGCAAGTACCGCGATTAAAACAAGGTTGCCCTTTGTGCTTTTTGCAGGTGCTGGTCCTTGCCACCAAGAAGCAGGTGGAGCTTGAACGGTTTTCTTTCTAGGAAATATCATGGTTCTATCTTTACACCTTTGTTGCTACGAGCAAGCCATCGCCTATGGGAATCAAAGAACTCATCCAATGATCTGTATCGTTTTTAATGATTTTCCCAGCATCTCGTAAAGCTACTGTCTTTGGATCTCTTTGGGTGGCATCGCTCACTTTGCCCCCACCATAATAATTATCGATTACGAGAGCGCCGCCACTTCGCAAAATTCTGTGAGCTTCGCTGATGATGTAGCTGAGATCTTCAGGGTTGTGGCGCAAAACGACTAGGTCGTATGCACGGTCAGTTAACTTTGAAACAACATCAACAACTGAATTTGTAATTAAGCGGTACCGGTTTGGAGCGATATCAGCTTCTGCAAAACCTAACTTTGCTATTTGGGTGTGTTCCATCTCGTCATCAATAGATGTCAGCGTTCCACTTTCCAGCATTCCATCTAGTAGCCACAAAGAGCCAACCCCTGATCCGGTTCCAACTTCTACAACAGATTGCGCCTTTAAGGTAAAGGCTAGGTAGCGAAGAAACGCACCTGTTCCAGGAGTTGAATCAACTGTCCCGAGTTCTACGCCTCGCGCACGAGCTTGGGATTTAAAGTGGTCTTCTGAAATAAAACCTTCGGCAAATGAATGTGGGTCTACTCTCATGAAAGTGAGGTAATCCATTCTGTTAACAGACGAACACCAAATCCTGTTCCGCCTTTTGAATTTTCACCTGCATCAACTTCGCTACGAGCAGTACCTGCAATATCCAAATGCACCCAACGTCTAGTGCCTACAAAGTTTTCAAGAAACAGGGCTGCTGTTACAGATCCGGCTGAAAATTTTCCCTTATCGGCGGTGTGATTAAAATCTGCGATATCGCTAGCAAGGGCATTCTTGTAATCATCAATTAGTGGCATGTGCCAAACACGATCACCAGATGCTTCACCTGCTTTTGAAAGATTGGATGCCAGTGCTTCATCACGCGTATACATCGCTGCATATTGACGACCTAAGCCAAGAGTTGCCGCACCAGTAAGTGTTGCAATATCCACCAAATAATCTGGATCAAGAGTTAGATCAGCAAAAGCTAATCCATCTGCAAGAACTAATCTTCCTTCTGCATCAGTATTAATTACTTCTACCGTTGTTCCGCCGTAATGCTTAATGACATCGCTAGGGCGTTGGGCGGTGCCAGAGATAGCGTTTTCAGCCATCATCATCAAAGCGGTTACGCGAACATTTGGTTGCAAATCTTCTAGAGCGGTTAATGTGCCCAGAATTGCAGCCGAACCTGCCATATCGCTCTTCATCGCCATCATGGTGTCATAGGGGCGCTTAAGAGAGACACCACCAGTATCAAAGGTAATTCCCTTGCCGACCAAAACTATGTGTGGCAATGCTTTTATTGATTTCTTAATTGATTTGGGTTGATATGACACTTGAATCATGCGAGGACCCGGCTTTGGGGATGAGCCACCAACAGCTCTTAATCCACCAAACTCTTTGAGATCGGTTCCTGCAAAAATCTTAACTTTTAATCCGGTTCCTTTAGCAAAGAGTTCTGCTTGCTTACCCATCCATGCAGGTGTCTTAATGTTTGCAGGGGTATGAACTAAATCGCGAGCGCGGCAAATAGCACGAGCAATCGAAGCCGCTTCATCAATAATCTTTGTGTCTTTTGTCCCAATAAGCAACTGTGGCTCTTCTTGTTTTTTGTCTGTCTTTAAATTCCAAACCCAGGCACCTAGTGCAATTGAAATTGCATGCGCTTTAACTTCTTTTGTTGCGCAAGCAGAATAAACACTAGTTTTTTTCCCACGCACTTTGCGGCCAATAGCTGCACCTGCAGCACGCAAAGCCGCAGCACTTTGATCTCCAACGCCAACTAGGAAAATACGATCAGATTGTGAGTCAGGTGCGCTCACTGGAATTTCGAAAATTTCACCGGCTTTTCCAGAGGGTGAAAAAAATGTTAGTTCATCGATTAAATTTAAGGCAAAATGTTTTTCAATTTCAGCAACGAGTGGGCCAACGCATTCAAAGGAACCTTCTGAATTTTTTATAAACCCGATTGCAATTGAGTTAGCCGAAGCTGCTGCTTTGATATCAAGCGGGGCGGCGACTGGTAGTGCTGACATGGTTGGTAAGGCTAGTGCCTCGGAAAAGAATTTACTTCTTAACTAGTGAAACCGCTGCATGTAATGCCGCGCTTAGATTGTTAGCCTCTTCAGCGTTCATTTCTACAACCAGACGACCGCCACCTTCTAGGGGAATTCGCATTACCAATGAGCGAGCTTCCTTTGTGACCTCCATAGGCCCATCACCAGTACGGGGTTTCATGGCTGCCATGTGGGGACTCCTCTAATCGGTTAAATAGCTGTGTGAAGCAAGGGCTAAGTATCTCGCACAATAGACCGTAGTGCGAAATCGAATTTGAGCGCTAAATGCCTAAGATCCCGCTCAATCTGGACTTTCCTTGCTTGATAATCGCTTCGACGGAGCGCTCTGGAACCCCCAAAACAGATGCGATCTGGCCAGGCGACATTGATTTAAGAAGGTGCATCGTCAAGATAATGCGCTCTTCTTCGGGCAGCGAGGCAAGCACCTCAGCAAGAGTCTGCAGTTGTTTGCCCATGGAGTTACTTTACTTCGTCGGAGTTACTTCCTAGCCCTTAAATGACGACTCAGCTTGGCCAAAGATAGACGCACGCCTATATATAAACCTGGGGCTAAAAGTAAGAAGGCTAGACGCGGGGCCACAATCTCTTCAGACCAATCAAATCGAGTTGTGTGATGGTCAATGGCGGTTAACTCAAAACGGCCAGTCCCCTTAATTATTTTTCCAGTATGTAGCACATCGCAGAGATTTGGTGGTTGCCATGATGTGACAACCATATGGTCCATTACTCCAAATTTTCCAACGCCGGTAAATGCGGCAATTGTTGTGCCCACTCCCTCGCGGATTTGTGATGTAACTTCAACTGAAGTTTGCAACATCCATTCGCCTTGCGATTCCCAATCGGCAAGAGAGGCCCACACTGTTTCAATAGGTGCCTTGATTACAAGATGCATCGCAATATGATTGCTTCTCATGCGCTACATACCTTCAGGGCTTCTTCTACCGTAGTAGTCCACTTAACAATATCTCGCATGCCTGGCTTAATAAAGTTTTCTTGTTCAAGGTGAATCATTAATTCGTGCAATGGGGCATAGATTCCAAATGGATCCAAGATGACGACTGGCTTTGTATGAAACTTTAAATAATGTCCTACCCAGATTTCAAAAAACTCTTCTAGTGTTCCTGCGCCACCGGGTAATGTAATGAAGGCATCTGAAATATCTGTGATCATATGTTTTCGTTGACCCATGGTTTCAACAACATGTAGTTCGTCATTGTCATGATCTGCAAACTCGATATCAACTAAAGCCTGTGGGATGACGCCAATTGTCTTGCCTTTGTTATCTCGTGCTCCACGAGAAACAGCCCCCATCATGGAAATATGCCCACCACCGGTTACCAATTCATTAGATGAGGCCGCGATTGCCTGCCCAAGATCGTAGGCAAGCTGTACATACTTATTATCAATTGTTGGCGAGGATGAGCAAAAGACGGCAATACGCATACTGATAACAATAGAGGCTAGGCTTAGCACATGACCACATTTGCATCTGGCCACGGCATCGCGACAATTTCTAATGGAACAACTCTTGATGTTTGGTTTCCAACTCCATCATTGTCACAACTATCTGGCTCAGTACCGGCAGAACTGACTGCACTTGCTGTTGCTGATCAAGCACGTGGAATAACCCGCGAAGTGGTGAGCATCGAAATTGATATTACGAAGGCACCAACTGATGTCGCAGATGCATACCTACGCTTGCATTTGTTATCGCATCGACTCGTAAAGCCACATGGAGTCGTACTAGATGGAATCTTTGGATTATTAAACAATGTTGTATGGACTTCAGTTGGACCATGTGCAGTCGAAGGTTTTGAAATTACCCGTGCCCGACTTAAGGCAGCACATGGGCATGTCAGCGTTTATGGTGTTGATAAGTTCCCTCGAATGGTTGATTACGTAGTACCAAGTGGTGTTCGAATCGCAGATGCGGATCGAGTTCGCTTAGGAGCACACCTTGCACCAGGAACAACTGTGATGCATGAAGGTTTTGTTAATTTCAACGCAGGAACATTAGGAACCTCAATGGTTGAAGGTCGTATTTCAGCAGGCGTTGTTGTCGGAGATGGCACAGATGTTGGTGGCGGCGCATCAATTATGGGAACCCTCAGTGGTGGCGGAAAAGAAGTAATTTCAATTGGTGAAAAATGTCTGTTGGGTGCAAATTCGGGTCTTGGAATTTCACTGGGCGATAACTGCGTAATTGAAGCGGGAACCTATATAACTTCTGCGGCCAAAGTTAAGCTACCAGATGGTGAAGTTGTAAAGGCTGGAACATTATCTGGTGCAAGTAACTTGTTATTCCGCCGCAATTCTTTAGATGGTGGATTAGAGGTTGTCTTGCGGACTGGCACTTGGGGTGGGCTCAACAGCATTCTGCATGCCAATTAAATCAAAGTAGGCAGAAGGAATTTTCGTTCTGCTTCTAAAAGTTTCACCACGCAAACTCTTTTGAATCCCGGTGCTAGAGGTTGCTTTAATTACTGCAACTGTTCCGCTTGCATTTCTTGAAACAATCTCTAGCTTCACAACATCAGATAGCACAAAAGCTGCTGCAACTGATGCCTGTGTGATTTCACGATCCCATTGATAAAAACGCGGGTTGTGCTTTGGATCCAAACTTCCCGGATCCGGAATTGTCTGGGTAAAAGTTGTGGCAGTACCCCACGCATTCAGGGAGGTTTCTGTTAGTCCGCCGTTAGAACTACCAAAATATGCACTAATAGGTTTACCTGCTTGAGTCAGCGTTAAACCTAGAGTGTTAGTGACAGCTGCTTTCCACAATTGTCCCCATCCCTTTTCGGTTTCTTTTGCATAACCCAAAAAGGATTGATCTGATATTTCGCCGTAAAGATCACAGTTGCATGCACTGCGATAAATTCCAGCTTTATTCAAGGCGTATGTTCTAGATGCAATCGCTTGTGCCTGCAGGGCTGCCTCTGGCCACGATGATGGGACTTCACTGATTCCCCATAAATATTCATCTGCCAAGCGAACATCATTTGTTATTTCAATTCGATACCCCAAAGTTGTCGCTTTTACCGCCTTGAACTGCATCTGACCATACCGATATTTTTTAGTTGTTCCGTTGTGAGTTAACGAGACAACACCTTCTACGCCGGGTAAATACCGTGTTCCGCTCCATCTGACTGTGAATGAGCGATTGCGAGCAAGGCTGAGGGTACTTTTTCCTGTAACGATACTTGGCACAACTGATGATCCAAGAATTGAAAAATTCAGTGAACTCTTTAGGGGAACAACTGCTATTGGAATCACACCTTGGGCATCCCCAATTTCTCCACTAAAAATCTGTAACTCTGCATTTGGCGTAGCTGTTGCTATTCGCGCACTTGTTAGTAGATGTCCAATGTTTACTTTTAATATCTTTGAATCATCCAAGGGAACAATCTCTACATCTTTATAGTAGAAAGTGAGGATTGATTGCGCTGTCTCTCCTGCTAAAGCCTTAACTTTTGCTCCAATTTGGCTCATTCCCACGCCATGGCCATATCCAGAACCTTTTATACCAAATGTAGCTGGAGCTGAAGCTGAAGTAATCTGGGAAGAACTAATTACTGAAAGCGCAACGATTAAAATTGCGAGCTTAGAAATCCTCATCAATTACTGCGCTCTTTCCAAGTTGTAAAAATTCTTGATAGGCATCAATGATTACATCTGGGTGTCCACGTTGAACCAACTTACCTTTATGTAGCCATGCAACATCGTTACAGGTGTCGCGCAAAGTCTGCATCGCGTGGCTTACTAAAATAAGGGCGCGATCATCGCTGCGCAATTCTTTAACTCGGTTGAGGCTTTTTTCCTTAAACTTTGCATCACCGGTACTTAGTGCTTCATCAATAATTAAAATATCTGGCCGCACTACAGCTGCAACCGAGAATGCCAATCGGGCATACATTCCAGATGAATAGGTGCGCATGGGGGCATCAATTGCATCGCCGAGTTCGGAAAATTCAGCAATCTCATCAAAATTATTCAAAATCTCTTCGCGAGACATCCCAGCGGCTAATCCACCAAGCAACACATTGTCCCGTCCAGAAAGGGATGGATTAAAGCCAACTCCCAGCGCCAACAATGTGCTGACAGTGCCAAATACCTCGATACGCCCCTGAGATGGAGGCAGAATTCCTGCAACACATCGCATCAACGATGACTTTCCAGCACCGTTAGTCCCAATTACACCTAACACCTGTCCGTATTGAATATCTAAATTAATGTCATCGAGTGCTCTAACAACTCGTGTTTGTTTTGTTCCGCGCCCTAGTGATTTCACCCGTGATTTGAGGGTTGGTTTTTTATCTATGGAAGTCGTATACGTCAGACCCACTCCACGGATTGAAACCGCGAGCTCATTAGTTAGGTGTTGGTTAGAGGCGGACAGCGAACTCACGCTCCCTCGACAAGAAGAAATATGTTCCTGCAAAAAAGATTCCGGTCGCCCAGGCCAAGCCCTGCAACATGCTTGATATCTCTGGCATTTCACCATGTACAAGTGCGCGCGACCATGAATCTAAAATTGGAAATAGTGGATTGACAATTTCAATCAGTCGCAGGTTTGGGTTTAACGCCGATGCTTCATAAAGAATTGGCGATAAGTACAGCAAAGTTCTGGTGAAGTAAGGCAAGAAGCTTGCGATATCTCGAAAATAAACATTGATACAAGAAATTGCGATTGCCAATGAAAGTGCAAGAAAGATTGTGATCAGTAAAACTGGAATCGCCCAAAACATTTCAAAGGTAAATGGTGATCCAACGACAGCCTTAATAATTAAGAACACCAACAAAGTCGGTATAAATTTAAATATTGCAATTACGACCGCTGATATTGGCAAAATTATTCGGGGAAATGCGGTGTTTAGAATTAATCGTTGACCCGCTGTAACTGATTTAACGCCACCGGTAAGACTATTTGCCACCAAATAAAAGAGGAAAAGGCTTGCGGTTAAATGGGCGTAGCGGGAACTATCTGTCGCGCCACCAATAATTACGATCAAAATAAAGTAAACCCCAGATAGTAAAAGTGGGTTTAGAACTAGCCATAATTGTCCGAAAAAGGAGGCAAAGTGCTGCTCTCGAAGTTCAGATTTTGAGTACTCCTTGATAAAAGTACGCCTAGACCATAATGATTTCCAATAGCGGCCTAACTTTGGCAGCCCCGCTCTAAATGGCTCGTAAACCTGCAGTGGGGTGCTCACGGATGCAAGGTTACCGCAGGGGCCAGAGACTTGGGCGAGGTAAGAAATCCAAATCCCCATGAAATGTGCATTGTTAGCAAAATTGTGGGCAAACACAGAATCTCACCCAGGCTTTTTCCAATTGCTATAGATGCGGTCACTATGAAGATCAAATATACAAGGGCGGGGATCAACAGAACCGGAGTTACAAGCCATCCCAATAACAATGACATGGAAGTGACAACAACAGTAAATGGTGGGGCTAAGTAACGGTAATTAATTGTTCCTAGGTGACGTCTAGAAACAACTCGTCTCCAACGACCATATTCGAAATACTGTTTTGCTAATGCTTTAATTGTTGAACGCGGGCGATAAGTAACAATTAAACGAGGGTCAAAGTAAACAACTCCACCTGCTTGTCGCAATCTAAAGTTGAGTTCCCAATCTTGTGCTCGTGTAAATCTCTCATCGAAACCACCAACAGCAAGTAATGCTTCTTTACGAAAAGCGCCAAGATAAACCGTGTCGACTTCGCCCGCACCGCCACCTGTATGGAATCGGGATGCACCCACACCGAGCGGACTGCGCATGGCGCGAGCTACTGATCGTTCAAAAAGAGATTGTCCTTCAGCTGCCATGACACCACCGACATTTACGGCACCGGTGCTTTCTAAAATCTCTGAAACCAGTTGGCAGTAATTATCTGGAATATTTGAATGTCCATCGACTCGAACAATTATCGAGTACTGAGATTGAGCGATTGCAAGGTTTAATCCCGCTGCTGTTCGACCCGTCGGATTATCAACTAGTACTACTCGAGAGTCCTTAGCGTGTAACTGTTGGGCAATTTCCAGTGTTCTGTCCTGCGAGGGGCCAATAGCAAGAATTACTTCTATTTTTCCGTCGTAGCGTTGAGCCAGGATTGCTGAGACCGCATCGGCTAAATACTTCTCTTCATTAAGGACAGGCAGAATCACCGAAATCTCTCGCTTCGGTGAGCCATATAACGCGTTAGCAGATGTCAACATAACGCGTACACGCTATCGCTGAAGTACTCTCAGACAGTGAAATCAACGCGGGCAATTCGGATTATTACCTCACTATCTCTGGGGGTCGTCCTAGTCTCTGCGATTTCTTGGTTGGGATTGGGCCAACTCAGCGGAGCTATCGATCGAATTGATGCATTCAATGGCTTGCAATCTCGTCCTGACAAACCAAATAAGGCTTTGAACTATCTGCTGGTAGGTGCAGACACCCGCGAAGGACTGACAAAAGAGCAGACAAGGTTACTTCGCGTCGGAAGTACTAAGACCGCAGCAGGTTCTAGATCCGACACAATGCTTTTGGTACACATCTCGAAGGCGCGAGATAAGGCAACAATTATTTCAATTCCTCGGGATTCTTTGGTGACTATTCCAGAACACCCCTCATCACTGGATAAAACGAAAATTGTTCCAGCAGCTAAAGGCAAAATAAATTCAGCATTTGCATTTGGTGGACCACCTCTTTTGATTCAAACAATTGAAAATGAATCAGGCGTGCGTATCGATCATTACATTGAAATTGGTTTTGCAGGTTTTGCAGGAATGGTTGACGCTCTTGGCGGAATTGAAGTATGTACCAAAAAAGATATTGATGATCCTGGCAGTCACTTAGTTTTGCCCGCAGGTATTCATACACTCAACGGCGTCGAATCACTTAAGTATGTACGTACCCGAGATTTTGATGGCATGGGCGACCTTGGACGCATGCAGCGCCAACAACAATTCATGGGTGCAGTACTTCGAAAAGTTACAAGCACAGGGGTATTGCTCAACCCAATTAAGTTAGTAAATTTCTTTAACGCTGCAATAGCTACAGTAAAAACTGATGCCGAGCTCAACGAGAGCGACCTGCTGACACTTGCCAAGCAGATGAAAAATTTAACTCCAAGCAAAATGAGAACTTTGACAATTCCACTCGGCAACGTAAACGCTCGAGTTCCAGGCGTTGGATCTGTTGTCACCTGGGATCCAGTGTTAGCTCCAGAACTATTTAACCGCTTGCGCGAGGATTTACCTTTAATTGATGAGGTAACCCCTACTCCTTCTGCGTCATCGAGTGCGAAACCAACCACTGTCTTGGTTGATAAATTTAAGACTCGTACCGCTGATGAAAATCCCTGCGGGGCTCTGAAGTAAACTCCGCCTTATGACTTTAACTCTCTCGGTTGTTGGCTGCGGTTATCTTGGAGCAACACATGCTGCATGTATGTCCTCGCTTGGTTTCACCGTTATTGGTGTCGATACAGATCCAGAGAAAGTTGCTCTATTACAAAGCGGAAAACTTCCATTTTACGAGCCAGGGCTAGACACGCTTCTCGAACAAGAGATGAAAACTGGTCGGCTCTCATTTACGACAGATTTTTCAGCGGTCAAGGATGCTGATGTGCACTTTGTCTGTGTTGGAACTCCCCAAAGCAAAGATGGCTTGGCTGCAGATCTGACATATGTTAAATCTGCCGTTGCTGCAATTGCCCCACATCTAAAAGATGGATCATTAGTTGTTGGTAAATCAACTGTTCCAGTTGGAACTGCCCAAGAGCTGCGCGCTGAATTAGCCAAGATTGCACCTCAAGCAGATCTTGCATGGAATCCGGAATTTTTGCGTGAAGGTTTTGCAGTTGAAGATACCTTGACGCCTAATCGTTTAGTTGTCGGTGTTGCTAATGATCGCGCGGAGGAAATTCTAAAAGAAGCCTACGCGCCCATTATCGAATTAGGTACGCCTTGGATACGAGCAGATCTACCTACCTCTGAATTAGTTAAAGTTGCAGCTAACTCATTTTTGGCAACAAAGATTTCCTTTATTAATGCGATGGCAGAAGTTTGTGAAGCTGCAGGTGGAGATGTAACCGTTCTTGCAAAAGCAATTGGATATGACCCGCGCATTGGAAGTCGTTTCTTGCAGGCAGGTATCGGATTCGGTGGAGGGTGTCTTCCAAAAGATATTCGCGCATTTATGGCTCGCGCCGAAGAGCTCGGAGCAAAGCAAGCCCTGGAATTCTTACGCGAAATTGATGCAATCAACCTTCGTGCCCGCCAACGTGTTATCGATGTTGTTCGCAACGAACTTTCTGAAGATCTCACCAAGTATAAAATCGCAGTCCTTGGTGCAACCTTCAAACCAGATAGTGATGATGTTCGCGACTCCCCTGCATTAGATATCGCGGTGCAATTACACGCAGCAGGTGCAAAGGTTGTTATACATGACCCACAAGGTATTGAACCTGCTCGCAAGCGTTTTCCTAATCTTGAGTATTCAGAAGCTATTAATGGTGCGATCAAAGATGCTGATTTGATTCTTCACCTTACTGAATGGAAGGAGTACCGCCAGATCGATCCAGCGGCAATTTCTTCAATCGTAAAGAGCAAAATAATTATTGACGGGCGCAACATGCTCGACCGAGAACTATGGCGCAAGGCTGGCTGGAAGTTCCATGCGTTAGGACGAACTGATTAATACCAAAGAGACCATCGATGCTGTTCTTGCATTGAAAACTTGGGCAATAGTTGGACTTGGTAACAATCCTGAACGTACGGCATTTGGTGTTTCAAAGCTATTGCAAGAACACGGCCATAAAATTATCCCGGTGCACCCAAAGGGTGAAGTTGTACACGGTGAAATTGGTTATACGAATTTGGCCCAAATTCCAGGATCAGTCGATGTTGTCGACTGTTTTGTGAACTCTTCTCTTGTGGGAGCAGTTGTAGATGAAGCAATAGCCATAGGTGCAAAGGCTGTTTGGCTGCAGTTAGATGTAATTGATCACGATGCCATTGCGCGAGCACAAGCCGCAGGCTTATTGACAGTTATGGATCGCTGTCCTGCAATTGAGTATCGAGCCAGATCCTAAATAGTTTTTAACTATTCATCAATCGTGCCGCTGAAGTAATCCAGTGCATGTTCGATTTCATCAATCAAGTGCTCTGTGTCTTCGCCCGCTAAAGATACATGCCCAACCTGTTGGCCAACCGAAACTTCGTGGTTGTATTGATGAAACTTTAACCCAGGAGTGCGAGCCATTAAATGCAGGTAAGGACGATACATATCCAACTTTTCGCCGGCAATGATGTTGCCTGTCACAACAAATGGGGCCGTCATTGATGGATCACCCAAAGGAAGATCCACTATTGCGCGGATATGTTGTTCAAACTGACTGGTAACAGAGGCATCGATACTCCAATTACCTGAAGCATTTAAGCCAACTAATATTTGTTTAATGATTAACTGTTGTTCGATGACAAAGATTTCAACTGTCATTACCCCTACTACTCCAACGTGTGCGGCAATTTCTAACGCTAACCTTTGAGCTCGTTCGCTTAAATCTGCTGAAATCCCGGGTGCTGGAGTAATTGTGATGACGTGGGCGTTTCTTTCAATCACTTGGGTAGGAGCCCATGATGTTGTTTGTCCGTGTGGTGATCTGGCAACCATGACAGATATTTCAAAATCAAAATCTTTTCCGTCGTCAAAGTTTAGATTTTCGAAAACGCTAGATGATGGTCGAACTACGACACCTTCGGCTTCTAGTGTTTTGATAGAACTCAGTGAAACTGATTTAGATTCGTATGAAATGACATCGCATTGCGCAGCAAAATCTCTCATGCTTGGTAAATCTTTTTGTTCAGCTCCAAATAGCAGTACACGGATACCTAACTCATTAGCTGGCGCAACCGCCATCCGTGAAAGATTTCCGGCTCCTATGATTCCAACTGTCGGAAAGGGTTTGCTCACAGCCCTTAGCCTAGATCAATGCGATCTCTTGGTTTAGCAATTACTGAACAAGCCAGTAATCTAGGCACATGAGCGCTAACCTGCCGACTATCGTTTTAGCATCACAATCAAATAGTCGCCGACGGTTACTCGAATCTGCGGGATTGTCCCCAAAGATTATTGTGAGTCATGTTGATGAAGAAACAGAATTTTTTAATTCAATGCCTCCTGCAGACATGGTGATCGCTCTTGCGATTACAAAAGCTCACACAGTGCGTGAACAGATTGATTTTCCGGCGATCATCATTGGCTGTGACTCTACATTTGAGTTTGATGGACAATCCTTGGGTAAGCCTGGCACCCCAGAAATTGCGACAGAGCGTGCCCAACGTGTTCGTGGAAACTCTGGGCTTCTACACACCGGCCATTGCATAATCGATACCGTCAATGACATTGAAATTTCAGATCGAGTTACTACTCGGGTCACCTTTGATCACATGAGTGATGAAGAAATCGCCGACTATGTTGCGACAGAAGAACCTTTACATGTGGCGGGCGGATTTACGCTAGATGGATTTAGTTCGCCTTTTATTCCATCTATCCATGGTGATTACACAAATGTTGTCGGTATTTCAATGCCATTTGTTCGAAAAGCTTTTGTGCAACTTGGTTACAGCTGGCCACAAGTGAAGTTGATGAAATGACAACATCTTCTGATTACTTTGATCAAGCTCTGATCACTGAAGTTCAGGCTTGGATTGCTGAAGATCCAGATCCCGCAACGGCGGCCCAACTTCAAAATTGGTTGGATGAACATAATGAAGCTGAGCTTCGAACTTCTTTTGCTGGCTTCTTGCAGTTTGGAACTGCAGGACTGCGGGGACCGATTCGCCCAGGTCCATCCGGAATGAATCGCGCCGTAGTTGCTCGCGCCGCCGCCGGCATTGCCGCATACATGAAGGAGCGGGATTTAAGCTCCGTTGTTATCGGCCGAGATGCTCGGTATGGATCTGAAGATTACACATTTGAAACCGCTGAAATTATGAGTGGGGCGGGAATGAAGGTGTTCATACTGCCTCGTCCACTTCCGACTCCTGTTCTAGCTTTTGCAACAGTTGAATTAGGTTGCGATGTTGGCATCATGGTGACAGCAAGCCACAACCCTCCTCAAGATAATGGCTACAAGGTGTATTTGGGCGGAACCGTTGATGGCATTGATTACCTGGGATCGCAAATAGTTTCACCTACAGATACTTCAATTGCACAAAAAATTGATGAGATCACCTCACTCAAAGCGCAACCTCGCGGTAAAGAGTGGACGGTATTGGGCGAAGAAGTGATCGAGAAATACATCGAGCAAACCGCCAGACTTGCATCAAATCCCGGAACTTTAAAAATTGTTTACAGTGCCATGCATGGTGTTGGTACTGAAACTTTGCAGCGAGTTTTCCACAAGTGTGGCTTTCCATCGCCAATCCTGGTTGATTCACAAGCGCTACCAGATCCAGACTTTCCAACGGTTGCATTTCCAAACCCCGAAGAGCCGGGTGCAATTGATTTGTCTCTGGAAACCGCAAAAACATTTGATGCAGATCTTGTTATCGCAAATGATCCTGATGCTGATCGCTGTGCAGCAGCGATCAAAGATCCAGAGACAGGCTGGCGCATGCTTCGCGGAGATGAACTTGGAGCAATCTTTGCTGAATCAATCGCCCGCAAAAAAGGTTCTGGAATCTTTGCGAACTCAATAGTTTCTTCTTCTGTAGTCAGAAAGATTGCAGAACATCACAAAATTGAATTCAATGAAACACTGACAGGCTTTAAATGGATCAGCAAGATTAAAGGTTTAACCTTTGGTTACGAAGAAGCACTTGGCTACGCCGTTGATCCAGCCACGGTAAATGATAAAGATGGCATTTCTGCAGCAATTGAATTGGCACAAATCGCTACCGATTTAGCAGCAGAGGGTAAAACCCTTTTGGATTTACTAGATGAAATTTGGTCGCGCCATGGATTTCATGCAACTGAGCAAATTTCAATCCGGCTTACCGATCTTTCAAAGGTTGCGGTAATTCTGGGAGCTCTTCGCAAAAATCCTCCTCAAGAAATTGCCGGCCGCACCGTTACATCTATCGATGATTTAGCTGTACCTACTGATGGATTGCCTCCAACTGATGGTTTAAGAATTTGGTTAGCTGGCGGCGTGCGAATAATTATTCGTCCCAGCGGTACCGAGCCAAAAATGAAGTGTTACATTGAGGTAATTGAAGGGGATTCCAAGACTGCCCAAGTAGTTTTGGACCAACTACGACCACCGCTTAAGGAACTTCTATCGTGAGTTTTTATGGTTTAGTCGATGGCACGGAGGCTTCACTAAAAAGTTACCTAGGTAATCTTTCGGGTGTAGACCAAGTCGGCGCAGATGCTCGCGCTGCAATGCTGGCAACAAGAAGCATCAAGACAACTTCTAAGCGCTGGGCGATCGATACCGCAATCACGATGGTGGATTTAACAACACTTGAAGGTGCAGATACTCCTGGCAAGGTTAAGGCGCTGTGCACCAAGGCTGTGCGACCAGATCCAACTGATCCCAGTGTGCCTAGTGTTGGCGCAGTTTGTGTCTACAACGACATGGTGGAAACCGCCAGAACCCATCTTGATTTAATTGGTGGACACCATGTTCCGGTGGCTGCAGTTTCTACAGCATTTCCTTCGGGGCGAGCATCAATGGCGGTAAAGATTCAAGATACGCAAGATGCTATTAATGCAGGAGCAGCTGAAATCGATATGGTCATTGATCGTGGCGCATTTCTTGCCGGTCGCTACATCGATGTCTTTAATGAAATTGTTGCGATCCGCGAAGTATGTGGCGATAAAGCACATTTGAAAGTAATCTTTGAAACTGGCGAGTTAGTTACTTACGACAATGTTCGCAAAGCATCATTTTTAGCTATGGCAGCTGGAGCAGATTTTATTAAAACTTCGACTGGAAAAGTGGCACCTGCTGCAACTCCCCCAGTTGTGCTGGTGATGCTCGAAGCAGTTCGAGATTTTTACGAAATGACCCAGGTGCGAATCGGCGTTAAGCCAGCTGGCGGAATCCGAAATACAAAGGATGCAATAAAGCAATTAGTTTTGGTCAATGAAACTGTTGGACCAGATTGGCTCAATCCGAAACTGTTTCGAATCGGTGCCAGTGCGTTACTCAATGATCTATTGATGCAGCGCATGAAGATGGATGAGGGTTATTACAGTAGCCCTCAGTATGTGACGATGGATTAATGGAGACGACTATGACCTTCGAATACGCCCCAGCGCCAGAATCTCGCGCAATTGTCACAATTAAGCCCAAGTATGGCCATTTTATTGGGGGAAAGTTTGTTGCAGGCAGCAAGCACTTTCCAACTATTAACCCAGCCACAGAAGAGGTACTAAGTCAGATTGCATTGGCCGGAAAGGCTGATGTCGATGCTGCGGTAAAGGCGGCACGAAAGGCTTACACATCGACCTGGTCAAAGATGTCAGGTAAAGAGCGTGGAAAGTATCTGTATCGCATCGCTCGAATCATGCAAGAGCGTGCTCGAGAGTTTGCAGTGCTTGAAACTTTAGATAATGGCAAGCCAATTCGTGAATCACGAGATACAGATATTCCATTAGCTGCGGCGCACTTTTTCTACCACGCAGGATGGGCAGACAAGCTTGAGTATGCAGGTCTTGGAACTTCTCCTAAGCCACTTGGTGTTGCTGGACAAATTATTCCTTGGAACTTTCCATTATTAATGTTGGCCTGGAAAGTAGCCCCTGCACTTGCTGCTGGAAATACTGTCGTGTTAAAGCCAGCTGAATCAACGCCTCTGACAGCTTTGTTGTTTGCCGAAGTATGCCAACAAGCAGAACTTCCAGCCGGTGTCGTCAACATTGTCACCGGAGATGGTTCCACTGGCGCGTTAATTGTTAATCACCCAGGAATCGACAAAATTGCATTTACCGGTTCAACAGAGGTTGGAAAGATCATTGCACGTGCTGTTGCTCCGACTAACAAAAGTGTGACCTTAGAGCTCGGTGGGAAAGCGGCAAATATCGTTTTTGATGATGCTCCAATCGATGAAACGGTCGAAGGTATCGTCAATGGAATTTTCTTCAACCAAGGACATGTTTGTTGCGCGGGCTCTCGTTTATTGTTACAAGAAAGCGTGGCGGATGAGGTTTTACATAAGCTAAAGAATCGAATGGAAAAGATTCGTGTTGGTGATCCAATGGATAAGAACACCGATGTTGGTGCTATCAACAGCAAAGAACAGCTTGCAAAGATCATTGAGCTATCTGCAGTCGGAGACTTAGAAGGTGCCGAGCGCTGGAGCCCAGCATGTGAACTTCCAGCCAAGGGCTTCTGGTTTGCGCCAACAATCTTTACCGGAGTTACTCAGGCTCATCGCATCGCTCGTGAGGAAATCTTTGGACCTGTTCTATCTGTGCTTACATTTAGAACACCCCAAGAGGCGATAGAAAAGGCTAATAACACCCCCTTTGGCCTATCTGCTGGCATCTGGAGCGAAAAGGGATCTCGTACATTGTGGGCATCTCAGCAACTTCGCGCCGGTGTTATCTGGGCAAATACATTTAATAAGTTTGATCCAACATCACCATTTGGTGGATACAAGGAATCGGGGTGGGGTCGCGAAGGCGGACGCCATGGCCTGGCTGCATATTTGAAGGGAGTTGGCCATGAGTAATCGCATCGATGTGAAAAAGACATACAAGCTATACATCAACGGTGCATTCCCGCGCACTGAATCTGGCAGAACCTATGAAGTCAAAAATGCCAAGGGAATCTTCATTGCAAACCCATGTCTTGCATCTCGTAAAGATTTAAAGGATGCAGTTGTAGCTGCACGCGCAGCACATGCTGGTTGGAACAAGGCAACTGCATACAACCGCGGACAAATTTTGTACCGGATCGCCGAAATGCTCGAAGGTCGTCGTGGACAATTTGTCGAAGAGATTGTTTCGGTTACTGGAGCAACAAAGGCAAAGGCGGAAAAAGAGGTAACGGAATCAGTCGATCGCCTAGTTTGGTATGCAGGCTGGACAGATAAAATTGCATCCCTTGCTGGTTCGACAAATCCAGTTGCTGGACCTTTTTATAACTTTACGATCCCTGAAAGCATGGGTGTTGTTGCAGCGATTGCACCTGAAACTCCATCGCTTCTAGGATTAATCGATTGCATTGCACCAATCATCACATCAGGAAATACAGTTATTGTTCTTGCAAGTACCAAGGCGCCTTTGTCTGCGATGACATTTGCTGAAGTTCTGGCAACAAGTGATCTTCCTGCAGGTGTTGTAAATATTCTGACAGGTAAAAAGGATGAAATTGCGCCTTGGATGGCTTCGCATATGGATATTGATGCACTTGATATCTCGGGGCTACCTTCGAAAAAGCATGCTGACATCAAAGCCGCCGGTGCTGAAAACCTTAAGCGAATTTATTCCTTTAAATCAGCAGATCCTGGGCGCATCACTGCATTTATGGAAGCAAAGACTGTTTGGCACCCAATAGGGCTTTAGGCAGCCAGCACTTTAATCAGCCTTAATTGCAACGGTCTCATAACCCCGCAGGACAAAGGTAGGTCGCCTTACGGCATCGCCGGCTAACTGCATATGTGGATATTTTTCCCACAGCGCAGGCAAAGAAACGCTCATTTCTAGCCGTGCAAGTGGTGCACCTAAGCAAAAGTGAATACCTGCGCCAAAACCAATATGTGGATTTGGATCTCGCGTTAGATCCATATCTTCTGGGTTTGAAAATACTGTCTCATCGCGGTTTGCAGAACCAATAAGTGCGGCAATCTTTTGACCTTGGGCAATTGCAACTCCCCCAATTTCGGTATCTGCTGTTGCTGTACGTTCAAACAAATGTAGCGGTGCGTCAAAGCGCATGAACTCTTCTACAGCGGTATCTGTAATTGCTCGAGGATTTTCACGCAACAATTCGACTTGATCTGGGCGTTGTAGAGCAGCAACCATTCCGTTGCCAAAGGCATTAACACTTGCTTCATGGCCGGCGTTGAGAAGCAGGATGCAGGTTGCAACTAGCTCGTGCATGTTTAACTTTTCGCCATTTTCTTCAACTGTTGCAAGATCTGTGATCAAATCTAATTGTGGTTGCTTTTTGCGGTGCTCAGCTAGCTCTCGCACATACTCCGCAAATTCACCTGCAGCAGCTTTGGCTTCACTTTGGTGCTCGGCGCTTGGATTTACTTCATACATTTTTACTATGGCTTGTGACCAAGGGCGGAGCAAATGTTCTTCAGATTCTGGAAAGCCCAGCAAATCGGCAATAATTTTTACCGGCAAAGGTTCGGCGTAATCTGCGATGAGATCAAAGGTTTCACCTGACTTCACTTTTTCATCAATGGCCTTTAGTAGCTGATCGGTTATTCGTGAAACCGCCGGACGCATACCCTCGATTTTTTGGCGATTAAATGCTTTTGCAACCAGACTTCGCAAGCGGGTGTGCTTGGGAGGTTCGCTATCTAAAATCGAATCGGCATGTAACCAGTTAAAGATTTCCCATTCAAACTCAGGTTTCTTTTCAACAAATATTCGGCCCAATGATTTATTGCGAAAGACATCATTGGCATCCACATGACGCGCCGCCAAAAACATCCCCATGCCTTCATGCCAAACAGGCATGCCCGCAGAACGTAGCTCTTGTAGCGCTGGGTAAGGATTAGAGACAAATGCTTGATCGTTGAAATCGATCATGAAGCAGATGAGACCTTTACATACCCTGGCTTGATGATCTGATCGATGATCTTTAACCGCTCTGGATACGGGATAAATGCGCTCTTCATAGCGTTAATCGTGACTCTTTGCAGCTCTGCAAAATCCCAGTTAAAGGCTTTTACCGCTTCTTCCATTTCAAATGACATAGAGGTTTGGCTCATTAAACGATTATCGGTATTTAAAGTGATTCTAAAACGCAGTTTTGCTAAAACACCAATGGGATGTTCTGCATAACTTGCAGCAGCACCAGTTTGTAAGTTGGAGGTTGGACATAGCTCAAGGGGAATTCGACGATCTCGAACATAAGATGCCAATAAACCTAACTTAGGTTCAGCACCCGAAAAATCAATATCATCGATAATGCGAACTCCATGACCTAGGCGTTCGGCTCCGCAGATTTGGATTGCTTCCCAGATCGAGGGGATTCCATACGCTTCACCAGCATGGATAGTAAAATGGGCATCTTCTTTACGAAGATAATCAAAAGTATCTTTTTGATCAGATGGCGGGAAACCATCTTCAGGACCAGCGATATCAAAACCTACAACCCCCTTGTTACGATATTTAACAACTAGTTCGGCAACTTCTTGTGAATTTTTATTTTGACGCATTCCACATAACAAGGAACGCACAACTATTGCATGTCCTTCGGCAGCGGCCTCTTTCATTCCGATTTCATATCCTTCAAGAGTAGCTTCGACAACATCGGACATCGTCAAGCCTTTATTGATAAATAACTCTGGAGCACCACGAACTTCGGCATAGACAACCCCATCGCGAGCAAGATCTAAAGCACATTCGCGTGCAACCCGAACAATGTCCTGTCGGCGCTGCATGACTGCAATTGTGTGGGAAAAAGTTTCAAGGTAGCGAACCAATGATCCCGAATCGCAACTTTCGCGGAACCAAGTTGCAAGCTCAGCAGCATCATGGGTAGGAAGGGCGGTATAGCCAATTTCTTGCGCGATATCGATAATTGTTTGAGGACGCAGACCGCCATCTAGATGATCGTGGAGCAACACCTTCGGTACCAGTTTGATTTGTTCCTTAGTAGGAATGTTGTTCATCGACATTTATTTGCCCCTATGTCCTTAATCAACGATTCGTTCAATGAGTAATGGCAAGCGATCAATACCTGCAGCCGGTACTTCACCAATTGTCACAGAGTTATCAAGTGACTCCAAAGCCCTGGTAAAGGCGGCCGGAGTGTCTGTATGGAGCGTATAAAGAGGCGATCCAGCTGTTACATGATCACCTGGCTTGGCATGGATTTCAATTCCAGCGCCAGCTTGGACAGCTTCTCCTTGGCGAGATCGGCCAGCACCTAATCGCCAAGCCGCCATGCCAACCTTCATTGCATCCATAGACAAAATTGTTCCAGTGCTGTGCGCAGTTACAACAGTGTTTTCTTTTGCAACCGGAAGTTTTGCATCTGGATCTCCACCTTGGGCGCTAATCATTTGGCGCCAGACATCCATTGCTTTTCCATTTTTTAGTGCAGCGGCTGGATCAGTTCCCTTAATTCCTGCTAGCTCTAACATTTCTTGTGCAAGCAAAACTGTTAACTCAACAATATCTGCGGGTCCCCCACCAGCTAATACTTCTACGGATTCCCGAACTTCAAGGGCGTTACCCGCGGTTAAACCAAGTGGAACATCCATCGCTGTAACAAGTGCCAATGTTTTGACGCCAGCTCTCTTGCCAAGCCCAACCATAACGCGGGCAAGTTCTTTTGCTTTTTCTGGATCGCTCATAAATGCACCCGCGCCGGTTTTGACATCTAAAACAAGTGCGCTGGTGCCTTCGGCAATCTTCTTACTCATGATTGATGAAGCAATGAGTGGAATTGCTTCAACCGTTGCTGTTACATCACGCAATGCATACAGTTTCTTATCAGCAGGAGCTAACCCAGCACCTGCTGCACAAATGACAGCGCCGCAATCTTGTAAAACTTTCAACATCTCTGCATTTGATAAAGATGCACGCCAACCAGGGATTGACTCTAATTTATCTAAAGTTCCACCGGTATGGCCCAACCCTCGACCTGACAACTGTGGAACTGCCGCGCCACATGCTGCAACAAGTGGTGCTAGTGGCAAAGTAATTTTGTCGCCGACGCCACCGGTTGAATGCTTATCTACTGTCGGACGAGAAAGTGCTGACCAATTCATGCGCTCACCACTATTGATCATGGCATCTGTCCAGCGAGAAATTTCGCGACCTTCCATACCGTTGAGCAAGATGGCCATCAACAGCGCAGACATTTGCTCATCGGCAACCGCCCCGCGTGTGTAGGCATCGATTACCCAATCAATTTGCGGGTCAGTTAGCGAATGGTGATCGCGCTTGGCTGCGATTACTTCTGCTGCGGAAAAAGCCTCAATCTGGCTCATTTAACGCTCGTTGCGATCAAGATCTTCTGGACCAAAGGCCCACGGCAACATTGCAGACATTTTTTGTGGCCCTTCATCTGTCATCAACAAAGCTTCGGGGCCGCCATGTTCAAACAACAATTGACGACAACGCCCACATGGTGCCAAGTAATTACCCTGACCATCAACACAGACAATTGCAACAAGGCGACCTCCGCCTGTTGAAATGAGATTAGAAACTAATCCACATTCGGCGCAGAGCCCAACTCCATAACTAGCATTTTCAACATTGCAACCTGTTGCAATTCGGCCATCATTTACTAGTGCGGCAACACCGACAGGAAACTTTGAATAAGGTGCATACGCATTTTTCATTGCACCGATTGCTTCCTTATGAATCAGCTCCCAGTTGATCTGGGTCATCGCATGCCACCACGGCGATATGGAATTCCATCTGCAGCAGGCATTCGCAGTCTTTGCGAAGCAAGTGCCATAACCAATATCGTCGCAATATAAGGAGTCATAGTTACCAATTGGCCTGGTAGTTCATCAACAGCGAAGAAGAACCACAAAGTAAATCCAGCTGATGCCAGACTAATGAGTGCGCTCAGTTGCTTGCCACCCTTAAACTTTCTAAAGGCAACAAATAATAAGATCGCAACAATAAATAGAAGTAGCGCATGAATTGAATCAGAGTCGCGTAACTGCAAGGCATCTGAGAAACCAAACAAGCCTGCACCGGCTAATAATCCGCCTGGTCGATAATTTCCAAAGATAAGTGCTGCAAGCCCAATGTATCCGCGACCTGCAACCTGATTTTCTTGGTAATTACTTGCTGCAACTATGGCCAAGAAGCCGCCACCTAAGCCAGCAAATCCGCCGGAAACAAGTACTCCTGCGTACTTCATCGCATAAACATTTACACCTAATGATTCAGCAGCATATGGGGCTTCTCCAGCGCTTCGAAGGCGTAAGCCAAATGCGGTACGCCACAGGATGAAGTAAGCAAGTGGAACAAAGGAAATTGCTACAACGGTTACATAGGAAACATTTCCTGTTAAACCACGCAAAATTGCTGCCATATCCGAGATAAAGAACCATTTATAGCCGGCAATAGTTCCCAAGATATCTGGACTCTTCCAACCAAAGTATTGACCACCTGAAAGTACTGGCAGTCCATTTAAGGGAATTGATTCAATACCAGGTGATTGCGATGGACCTGGCCATGAACCGCCCTTGTACATCAGGGTAGAAAGGTAGCGAACTAGACCTGCAGCAATAATGTTAATGGCAACACCTGATACAACATGGTCTACGCCAAAGCTAACGGTTGCAATCGCATGGACTAATGCGCCCACTGATCCAAAGATAACCGCGGCGATTAATCCTGCCCAGGGGCCATGTTGCGAGCCGATGACTCCACCAGCCCAGGCTCCCATGATCATCATGCCCTCTAGTCCAATATTTACCACACCAGCTCGCTCTGAAAACAAACCGCCAAGTGCAGCCAAAACAATTGGTACAGATAGCAGCAGGGCTGCAGATGCTGTTCCAGTACTTGTTAGCTCTGTGGCACCGGTAATCACACGGATTGAAGCAAGTATAAATACAAGCATGGTTGCATAGCGCAACATCTTCATGGCTTTCATGCTTGCACCACCTTAGCTAGCTCTTTGCTTTGTAAAGTTAATTTAAATCGTCGTACAACTTCGTAGGCAACAACAGAGCTCAAAAGGATTGAGCCTTGCATAATGACATAAGTTTCTGGAGCGATATCAACAAGCTCTAAAGAACGGGAACTGACTTCAAGGAATCCGAATAGTAAAGCGCTAATTGCCATCCCGCCTGCAGAGTTGCGACCAAGTAATGCAACAGCAATTGCTGAAAACCCAATGCCTGCTCTGAACCCAAAGTTGTAAGAATGGGTTTGGCCCAGAACTTCAGGTAACCCTGCAAGGCCAGCAATTGCACCTGAAATAACTAATGCAACAAATGTCATCTTCTTTGAATTTACTCCGCTGACACGAGCTGCAATTGGATTTAATCCAGAGGCTCGTAGTTCAAAGCCAAAACGGGTGCGATTTACAACAAACCAGAATATAAAGCCCAAAGCAACTGCAACAAAGAACATTCCATACACACCGCCGCCAGGCTGATCTTCTACTCCTAGTGTGCGCAAAACTGGCATGAGATCTGGAACTTGGGCAGATGGCGGAAGTTGTTTTGTCTGAAGATTGTTGGAGCCTTCTTCAATTACAGCAAAGTGTTTGGACAGTAAGTATGCGGATAAACCACCGGCAAGGCTATTGAGCATGATGGTTGAGATAACTTCATTTACTCCACGCTTTACCTTCAGGTATGCAGCTATAGCTGCCCACATACCGCCAAAAGTCATGGCAACAATAAATACCGCGGCAACATGTAATACCGGAGGAAGTACAAACATTGCGCCTAAGTAACAGCTAAAGAGAGCGCCAATTCGCAACTGTCCCTCAACGCCAATGTTAAATAGTCCCGCTCTAAAAGTTACGGCGATGGCAATTGCTGCAATGTAATAAGGCGTTGCAGTATTAATAATCTCCATTAAGGAAGCGGTTTCAGTACCAAATTGCAACATCGTAGAAAATGCCTCAATAGGAGATTTCTTACTAGCAATAACTGCAAGGCTTGAAATCAATATTGAGAAGATTGCGGCGGCTAATGGCGCTGCAACAGCTAAGCCAATTTTACTTAATGAGAATGTCTCAGATTGCTTTATGTTCATGCTGCACCTGTCATTGCTGATCCAAGTTGTTCAGGAGTAGTTTTTGCAGGATCTAGCTCAGCGGTTAACTTTCCGCGTAACATGACCAAGAGGCGATCTGACATTCCGATTAACTCTTCAAGGTCTGCTGATATAAGGACAATTGCCATTCCTTTATCTCGCGCACTTCGCAGAACATCCCAAATCGCACCCTGTGCTCCAACATCGACACCGCGTGTTGGATGAGATGCAATCAAAAGAGCTGGAGCTTTACTCATTTCGCGCCCGACGATAAATTTTTGCTGATTTCCACCAGATAAAGCAGCCGCCAAAGTATCCGGGCCAGGTGCTCGTACATCGAACTCTTGCATGATTGTGCGAGTGCTTTCCATTGTCGCTTTTTTATCGATTACAAAGCCGCGCATTACAGGCTTGCCACGTTGATGACCAAGAATTCTGTTCTCCCACAATGGTGAGTCCATCATGAGCGCCTGACGTTGGCGATCTTCAGGAATTAAACCAATACCCAGATCATGTCTGTCAGCCACACTTAAGGCATCAATAGATGAGCCCTGGAACTGGATATTTCCCGTGTAATCACGCAAACCCATAATTACTTCTACAAGTTCAGCCTGGCCATTTCCTTCAACTCCTGCAATTCCGATTACTTCTCCGGCATGTAGATCAAAGGAGATATTGGCCAACAAATCTCGGCCTCCAGTTGATGGCAGGCACACATCTTTCAGAGCCAAAGTAATTTCTTCTCGGCGCGTGTGTCCCACTGTAGAAGGCTTTGGCAGCTCGCTGCCCACCATGAGCTCGGCTAACTGTCGAGCAGTAACATCTTTGGACTTAACTTGTGCGACCGTTGAGCCTTGGCGTACGACCGTAACCTCATCTGCAACGCGCAGTACCTCGTCGAGTTTGTGCGAAATAAAAATTAACGCCATTCCCTCGGCACGCAAACCTTCTAAGGCGGCAAAGAGTTCATCTACTTCTTGCGGAACTAAAACTGCGGTTGGCTCATCAAAGATCAAGATGCGGGCACCGCGAAATAAAACTTTTAAAATTTCTACACGTTGGCGTTGGCCAACACCCAGCTCTTCAACCAAAATATCTGGATCAATATCAAGGCCGTACTGCTGGGCCATTTCGACAATCTTTTTTCGTGCAGTTATAAAATCTATAGTGGCTCCATGCTTTGGTTCAGAGCCTAAAATAATATTTTCTAAAACCGTAAAATTATCTGCCAACATAAAGTGTTGGTGGACCATGCCTATGCCAGCATCGATAGCATCATTGGGATTTCTAAATTGAGCCTGTTGTCCATTAACCAAAATTTCGCCGCTATCTGGGCGTTGCATTCCGTAAAGAATCTTCATGACAGTTGATTTTCCCGCACCGTTTTCACCAACTAATGCGTGAACAGATCCAGATTCAACTTTCAGTGAGACATCTTTGTTGGCAATAACTCCAGGAAAGCGCTTACTAATGTGCCGCAGTTCTACTGCTACAGACACTTGTGGTCTCCTTTGACTCTCTTGGTGAGAAAAACATTTGGCCCAACAAGGAGATCTAACTCCATTGTTGGGCCAAACGCTACTTTCGAACTACGTCTAGTTTACGTAGTGATTTAGCTCCACAAAGCTTATGGCTTTGTTGGAACCACAATCGCACCAGACTTGATGCCCTCGATTGCTGCATCGATTTGTGCCTTGAACTGGTCGATGTATCCACCAGAGTAAGAAACTCCGACACCATCGCGTGCTAGATCGTAGATGCGACCAACAATGCCATCGGCAACTGGGTCACTTACTGTCGATCCAGCCTTAGCAGCTGCGATTACATCGTAAACAGATGTACCGACGCCCTTAAGCATTGATGTAAGCATGTTCTTCTGCTCATCAGCTGATGCATTGAGGTACTGGTCAGAGTCAACTCCGATAGTCCATACCTTTTTGCCTGCTGCTGCAGCCTCTGTTGCAGCTGCGAAGTTACCCGCACCTGAACCACCTGCTGCTGAGTAAATAACATCGATACCCTTATCGATCATTCCCTTAGCAATAACCTTCGCCTTGGCTGGATCGTTGAAGCCACCGAAATCAGGTGGCTCAGTGATGTACTTAACTTCAACTGTTGCTGACGCCTTTGTTGCCTTAACACCTGCTGCAAATCCTGCTTCAAACTTCTGAAGTAGAGGAGTACGTACTCCACCAATGTATCCAACCTTGCCAGACTTTGAAGCAAGAGCTGCTGCAACGCCAACTAGGTAAGAGCCTTGCTCTTCAGCAAATACAAGGGCTGAAACGTTTGGTAGTGCAACTGATGAATCATCAATGATTGCGAAACTAATATTTGGGTAATCAGTTGCAACTAGCTTGATTGGTCCTGCATACAGGTAACCAACTGCGATAATTGGGTTGTAACCTGCCTTAGCAAGCAAACGCAACTTATCTTCGCGCTCTGAATCTGAACCAGTAGTTACTGTTACTTCCTTTGCTTCAATTCCAAACTCTGCTTTCGCGCGGTCTAGACCTTCTGCAGCTGAGTCATTGAATGACTTATCGCCACGACCACCGATGTCATAAGCAAGACCAACCTTGCCACCTAACGCTGCTTCATCTGCACTACTTCCACATGCAGATAATGTTAAAGCTGCAACAACTGCCAAAACAGCTAATGCACTTTTACGGAAAAATTTCATACAATTTTCCTCCAAGGAATCAATTGGACCTCAGTAACTGCCAGTCACGGCACATACGGAAGTTTTGTGTAATTGGGAGCCTATTACTTGCCTGAGAGTTTGATCAATAAGCCATCAAGAATTTTAATTGCGGGGATGTAACGTTTTGGAAAACTCTAAAGGCTGGGTTGAGGAATAAAGGGATTACTTAACAAGTCCCAGGTTTTTATAGGCATCTTGAAGGGTGGCCGAGGCGACTATTCGCGCCTTATCAGCGCCTTTATGCAGCAGATCTACCAGGTGAGCTTCATCATCTAGGAGCTCTAACGCGGTGGCACGGATCGGCCTCAAGAATTCGACCACTACTTCGGCAACCGCGGCCTTGAAATCCCCATACCCCTTGCCCTCAAACTCGGCTTCTAGGGCAGGGATTGAAACTCCTGAAAGTGATGAGTGAATTGTTAGCAAGTTACTGATGCCTGGTTTTTCTTTTTCATCAAACTTTACTTCACGACCTGCATCAGTTGCCGCGCTCTTAATTTTTTTAGTGTTGGCTTCAGGCGTATCCATTAACTCCAAAACACCTGCTACAGAACCAGAAGATTTGCTCATCTTTGAAGTGGGCTCTTGCAGATCATAAATCTTTGCACCTGATTTTAAAATGTGACCTTCTGGCAATCTAAATGTTTCACCGAAACGTGAATTAAAGCGTGTGGCTAAATCGCGGGTTAGTTCAATGTGTTGACGCTGATCTTCACCCACCGGAACATAATGCGCCTGATACAAAAGAATATCTGCAGCTTGCAACATTGGATAAGTAAAGAGACCAACCCGTGCGCTATCAGCTCCACCCTTTGCAGACTTATCTTTGAACTGAGTCATTCTGCTTGCCTCGCCAAAACCAGCGAGACATTCCATTACCCAACCCAATTGATTGTGCTCTGCAACATGTGATTGAACAAAGAGCGTTGATTTCTCAGGGGAAATACCAAGTGCGATTAATTGCGCAGCCGAAGCAAGTGTGCGCTTTCTAAAGAGTGCGGGTTCGATCTCACCAGTTAGGGCATGCAGATCAACGATGCAATAAAAAGCATCATTGCCATCTTGAAGTGCTACCCACTGCTTAAGTGCGCCAAGATAATTACCAAGGTGGAAGGAGTCACTTGTTGGCTGAATGCCCGAAAGAACCCGCTTCTGTGTCATGGCCGCAATTGTTTCACAATTAGGCAGATTGCGAGATCAATAACCGGCCCGCGCGCTTGCCTTCCATTGTTAGCACCGTGATTCTGATTCCATTGATGCTTACAACATCATTTTCATGTGGAATTCGACCCAAGAAATGCATCACAAATCCGCTCGCTGTTTCATATGGTCCTTCAGGAATATCTAGCTTGGTCTCTTCAATTAAATCCTCAATTGAAATCAAGCCATCTACCTCAAAATCACCAGTGCGCTCTTCTATCGATACTTCGTTTTCCTGGTCATCGTATTCATCCCGAATGTCACCAATTAATACCTCGACCAAATCTTCAAGTGTCACGATTCCGTCGGTGCCACCGTATTCATCGAGAACAATGGCAAGGTGTTGGCCCTGAATACGCATCTCTGAAAGTGCAGGCAGGATGCCTTTTGTGCCGGGCAAATACATAATGTTTCGAACAAGTTCAACGATCTTTGTTCCCTTGCTCGCAAGTGATGTGTCCAGCAAATCGCGCACGTGAATAAACCCAACAACTTCATCTGAAGAGCCGCGTACAACTGGGTAGCGTGAATGTGCCTTATCAACGGCAAGTTCGATCGCTTTGCCTACAGTCAAAGATGCATCCATGAAATCAACTTCGGTGCGTGGAACCATAACTTCGTGAACTTGGCGCTCGGATGCGTTGAAAACTTCTTCAACAATGTCGCGCTCTTCATCACTCAGCGCAGCGTGACCTGTGACTAGATCCAACAACTCTTCTTCAGACATTTGACTGCGTTGCTCTTTTGGATCAACACCAAATGCACGCACCACAAAATCTGTTGATTTTGATAGCAACCAAATTATTGGGCGGAAAACATTTGCAACTACATCGATGATTCCAGCGGTTTTCATGGCAATTTCTTCAGCCTTGAAAAGTGCAACGCGCTTTGGAACTAACTCACCAAATACCAATGAGAAGTAAGCAATTACTAATGTGACACCGATCAAGGAGATCGTTGTGCTCCAACCATTTGAAACACCAAGGGATTCGAGCCAAGGAATTACATAATCACCAAGTTGGTCAGCGCCGAGTGCTGCAGAAAGGAAACCGCTGACAGTTACGCCAATTTGAACAGCTGCCAATAAACGGTTGGGATGTTCGGCAAGGGCGGCAACGCGAGCGCCACGCTTTCCACGTCCTGCAATCTGGCGGACCTGACTATCTCGCAATGAAATCAGGGCTATTTCAGCCGCAACGAAAAATGAGGCTAGGACAATCAGGCCAGCGATTGTTGCTAAGTCAGCAAAGAGTGAGGCCAACGAGGGAGGTTCCATTATGTGAGAAGTATATTCCAGATTTTTCAGAAGGGCTCCGTGCCCCGAAAGACACCGTGCCCCGAAAGACACCGTGCCCCGAAAGGCTCCGTACCCCGCATTTTCAACTTTCCTTACGCCTGATTTGCCCGTAATCTTTCGCCGTTGGCCGACCGGCCATCACCTTCATCCTCGGACCGTCGGGCACGTACCTGCCCGGAGC
>Ga0208788_1000145_pt1 | contig 36603 bp, 37 predicted proteins | sample Wag4_2014_7_11_3_FD_187363 | JGI IMG/M metagenome (GOLD analysis project Ga0208788, IMG submission 187363) | Fresh water mixed with fracking chemicals microbial communities from Ohio, USA - Utica-2 Time Series FC 2014_7_11 (SPAdes) (version 2) ...
TTGGGATAAGAGCTTCGTTGGCGCATGGAAATCCTGGCGATTAAGGGTGATCGCGTCCGCTTAAAAATACGCGGACACCATCGCCCTTAATGCTGGAGTTTTGAAGGTGACATGGCCGGACGCTTACGGATAACCGCCCAATCCGCAATCCGCTTGCTTAAACGGCCCATCAAAATATCGTGGTCGACCCGGTCGAAGAACTTCTCCAGATCAACATCCACCACCACTTTGCGCCCCGAGGACACATACCGCTGAGCCGCCAAAACGGCGTCCTGCGCGCAACGTCCCGGGCGAAAGCCGTAGCTGTGTTCACTGAAAGTTGGATCGAGGAGTGGCTGCAAGACTTGCAGCAGCGCTTGTTGGATCAAACGGTCGGTGACCGTCGGAATACCCAACTCACGTTGACCGCCGTCAGGCTTGGGAATCACCACACACCGTACCGGACTGGGCCGGTAGACACCCGAAAGAAGCTGTTCACGAATCGCCGCCCATTGGCTCAGCAGATGTTCGGCGGTCTGTTCAATGTCCAGACCGTCGACGCCCGCAGCACCCTTGTTGGCCTTGACCCGCTTCCATGCCCGTTTCAGGTTTTCTCTCGCAAAGGCCCGTTCCAGCAGCCCTTGCCCTGCGTTGTCGGATTCATCTTCCGGGCGATTGACCTCGTCGCTGACGGAGCTTCTCACGGCTTCACCGTTCGCAGTCTCCATCCGCCCCGCGTTTGGCAGGCATCTGACTTCCGGTCGTTCGCATCAACATGGCCTATAACGCTTTCTCTCGTTCGGCCCTTCGTCAGAAAAAAAAAGATGACTACTACGGCCTCTGCTGACTTCTCGCTCCGGCTTGCACCGTCGCCCTTTCAGGCACGAGGCGAGATCTCCCCAGGTAAGAACGCATCCTTCCCCGCACATACGCCGGATTTACGCAGTCTGATCTTTTACCACAAGAGCTTCGCGGTTTATGGCCCGCTCGCCCTGATCGGCTTCGCCTTATATCCGGTTCTTGTCCATCGGCTCGCGTTTTTGATTCACGCTTCCTCCCCACACTCGGTCACCCTCATGCAGTTGCGCTTCACTTCGTTCGCTGTGGTCAGCTCACGGAGGGACTTTCACCCACAAGCTTGCGCCCATGCTGGGCGCACAACAAAAACTCGCCACCGATTATCAATGACGAGCTTTTTATCATCGATACTACTATCTATCTTTAGTTGTCTTATCATTAGCATCACCTGACACCACCGGGGCCTTCTTCCCTTCTCTCGCTACATACTTCTCCATCGCCAGATCCTTCGCCGCCATCATCTTCTCAAAAGTTCTATCCCCCCCGCCTTCCGCCAAAGCGAACGAAGAAAGGACCAAAGCGCCTGCGAGAAGAAATATTTGAGTAAGTTTCATTCTGACACCTCATATAGATAACGCTAATAGGGTATCAATCCGGACCTGTCATCATGGTGACGCTCAGATTACATATCCGTAATTATTACTAGTATAAAAACTCGCTACTGAATATCAGCAGCGGGCTTTAAAACCAAAAGAACTATTCGGTTGTTGTGTTTTCTTCTCCTGCTTCATCCTCATCTCGACGGTGCGCCCAGTGATATAGCGCAGGCAGTATTAGCAGGGTCAACGCAGTTGAGGACAGGATGCCCCCGATCACAACGGTAGCCAGTGGTCGTTGGACCTCTGCCCCGGTACCGGTGGCCAGAGCCATAGGAATAAAGCCAAGGGAGGCCACCAGAGCCGTCATCAAAACTGGGCGTAGCCGTGTTAAGGCTCCCTCATTGATTGCAGAGCCCAACGAATACCCCTCCTCTCGAAGATTGCGGATGAAAGCGATCATCACCAAACCGTTCAGCACCGCCACTCCCGACAAAGCAATAAAACCAACACCCGCCGAGATCGACAGCGGAATATCACGTAGCCACAAAGCCATGACTCCACCCGTCAATGCGAATGGAATCCCGGTGAATACCAACAGACCGTCCTTGAGATTGTTGAACATCATGAACAGTAGGGCGAATACCAGAAGCAGAGCCACCGGGACTACGATCTGTAGGCGTTTGGCCGCTGATTGGAGTTGCTCGAACTGCCCACCCCAGTTGATCCAATAACCGGCCGGTATCTGCACCTCTTGATCAATAGCGCTGCTGGCTTCCTGTACAAACGAGCCGATATCTCGTCCACGCACGTTGGCGCTGACGATCACCAGACGCTTTCCGTTCTCACGACTGACCTGGTTCGGCCCCAGCACCAGATCGAGAGTTGCCACTTCTGAAAGGGCAATGAAACCAATCTGATCGTCATTGCCGTTGAGCAGCGCCGGTACTGGAATCAGCAGTGTGGACAATTCCTCGAGATCCTTGCGCATGGCGTCGGATAAACGCACCACCATGTCAAAGCGGCGGTCTCCTTCATACATCGTGCCGGCTTGGCGGCCACCGACCGCCACCGCAATGGTGTCTTGTACATCGCCAACGTTCAGGCCGTAACGAGCAGCTTTGTCACGGTCGATGTTGATGGTCAGTACCGGCAACCCCGTCGTTTGCTCAACCTTGACCTCGGAGGCGCCATTGATCTTCTGCATGGACGCGGCAATTTTCGCGGCGGTGCTGTTAAGCACCGCCATGTCATCACCAAAGACCTTGACCGCCACATCACTGCGCACGCCTGAAATCAACTCGTTAAAACGTAGTTGAATAGGCTGGGAAAGCTCATAGTTGCTACCGGGCATAGCGGCCGCAGCTTTCTGGATCTCGGCAATCAACGTCTCCCGGGATTTATCCGGATCAGGCCATTGATCCTTCGGCTTGAGCATCACATAACTATCAGAGATGTTCGGTGGCATTGGATCGGAGGCAATCTCTGCGGTACCGGTACGAGCGAACATCCGCTCGACTTCAGGCACTTTTGCCAGCACAAGCTTCTCCAGACGCTGCTGCATTTCTACCGATTGCGTCAGACTGGTACCCGGTACGCGCAATGCTTGCAGGGCAAAATCCCCTTCGCTGAGGCTCGGCACAAACTCACTGCCCATTCGACTGGCGACGACCCCGCATCCCGCAATGACGCCCAGTGCCATGGCGAATGCCAGCGATCGATGGCTCATGACCCAATGCAGTGCGGGTGCATACGCCCGACGCGCCCCACGCATGATCACGCTCTCCTCTTCCTTGACCTTGCCAGTCACAAACATGGCAATCGCCGCAGGAACAAAGGTAACGGACAGCAGCATGGCGCCCAACAAGGCGATCACGACGGTAAACGCCATGGGATGGAACATTTTCCCTTCGACGCCGGTCAGGGCAAAAATCGGCAGATACACGACCATGATGATCAACTGACCGAAAATCAGCGGGCGGCGGGCTTCCTTGGCTGCGGCAAACACTTCATGCATGCGTTCGGAGCGTGTGAGGATACGGCCATGATGCTGTTGAGCATGAGCCAGACGCCGGATTGCGTTCTCGACAATCACCACCGCACCGTCAACGATGATGCCGAAGTCCAGCGCGCCAAGACTCATCAAGTTAGCGCTGACTTTGTTGGTGAACATGCCGGTGAATGTGAATAGCATAGCGAGCGGGATCACCATAGCAGTGATCAGCGCCGCGCGAATGTTGCCCAAGAACAGGAACAGAATCGCGATCACCAGGATCGCACCTTCAATCAAGTTCTTCTTGACCGTGGCAATCGCCTTGTCCACCAAATTGGTACGATCATAGACGGTGACCGCCGCCACCCCTTTAGGCAGCGAACGATTGATTTGCTCCAGCTTGAGAGCAACATCCTGAGACACGGTTCGGCTGTTCTCACCGATCAACATGAACACCGTACCGAGCACGACTTCACGACCGTTCTCGGTAGCCGCACCCGTCCGCATTTCACGGCCGATATCCACGGTCGCAACGTTCTTAATGCGAATAGGAGTGCCGTCGACGTTGGCCATCACGATATTGGCGATGTCGTCGGTGGTCGCTACTTGGCCGGGCGCACGAATCAGTAACTGTTCGCCGCTATGTTCGATGTAACCGGCACCGACGTTGGCGTTATTCCTCTCCAGCGCTGTCACGAGGTCAGTCAGCGTCAGCTTGTAAGCAGCCAGACGTTTTGGATCAGGCGCAATCTGGTACTCCTTGGCGAACCCGCCAATGGTGTTGATTTCGGCGACGCCGGGAACGTTGCGTAACTGAGGTTTGATAATCCAGTCCTGGATCACTCTCAGGTCCGTCGGCGTATAGGGACTACCGTCTTCCTTGACAGCACCTTCTTCGGCCTCGACCGTCCACAGGAAAATCTCACCCAGGCCGGTAGAGATCGGCCCCATGACGGCTTCCACGCCCTCGGGCAGTTGTTCCTTGGCCACCTGCAATCGCTCATTGACCAATTGCCGGGCGAAGAACAGGTCGGTGCCTTCCTTGAAGATCACCGTGACTTGCGACAGGCCCGAGCGTGAGAGCGAACGCGTCTGCTCAAGAGCGGGCAGGCCGGCCATGGCGGTTTCGATGGGGAAAGTGATGCGCTGCTCGGTCTCCAGCGGTGAGAAACCTGCAGCACCCGTGTTGATTTGCACCTGGACGTTGGTGATGTCGGGTACAGCATCGATCGGCAACTTCTGGTAGCTGGCGATGCCGAGGCCAGCCATGAGTAGAACCGCGAGCAGCACGATGATGCGTTGCTCGATGGCAAATTGGATCAGGCGTTCGAACATGAGAACCTTCTCGTGGAAATGGCGGATCAGTGGGCGTGTTCAGCCGAGGCTTTACCCAGCTCTGATTTCAGAATGAAGCTGCCGGCAGCAGCGACTTGAACACCGGGCTCCAGGCCCTCTGTGATCTCGACCAGCCCCGCCGCACGGCTGCCTATTTCCACCGGCTGCGCCTTAAACCCGTCATCAGTTCGAACGAAAACAGTTGGCTTACCCTCGACCGTCTGGATTGCGGCTTCTGGCACTGCGACTTTCGCTTGCCGGGTATCGGTGTCAACGAGCACGGTTACGAACAGCCCGGGACGCCAAGCGCCTTGCGGATTGGCCAAGGTCACACGGACCGTGGCGGTACGGGTCTGCTCGCCCAACAAACTTCCGACGTAGGCCACGGTTCCCGTGACTTCGGCGTTCAACTCAGGGGCACTGACCGTGACTGCCTTGCCCACCAGCACCTTGTTCAAATCCTTGGGGGAAACGCCGAAAGTTACCCACACACGCGACAAATCCGAGAGGGTGAAGGCATTGGTGGTTTCGCTGACAACCTCACCGAGGCCCAAGTGTTTCTCGACCACGACGCCGTCGAACGGCGCACGCAGCTCATACCGGTTGCCACCGCTGGCCACCGAGCTGCCACTGAGTACACTGATTTTTTGACGGGCATTGCTGAGGGCGATTTCAGCTTCTTGCAGAGCCTGACGGGCTTGAAGGAAATCTTGTTCGGCAGAGATTTTGTCCTGCCATAACTGCCGCTCACGCTCGTAGGTGGTGCGCGCCAACTCCAGACGACGTTGCGCTGCGGCTTGCTCACTACGCTGATCAGAAATTTGTTGGCTGGCGATCACGGCCAGTAGCTGACCTTTTTTCACCGGTTGGCCAAGATTGACATGTACCGACTCGACGACACCCGGCACCCGGGGCACCACATGCGCAGTGCGGTCTTCATCGAAGCGGATTTCTCCAGGAAAGGGCAATGAGAGGCTGATGTTCTGTGCCTTTGCTTCGGCCAACTGGATGCCGGCCGAGCTGATCTGCTCATCGCTCAGTGTCAGGTGACCTTCTTCCGTTTCGCCTTCGGCATGTTTGCCTTCAGCTGACTCCTTGCCAGCACCTTCGTCGCCGTGATCGTCGTGGCCCTGTTCCTCTTGGGCCAGAGCTTCGGTGGACGGTGCCGACGTGTTACCCATCCAGAGCGAACCGATTCCTATGCCCACCGTCAAGGTCAGTGCGGCGACAAGGATTTGTTTTTTATCCATGGAGACTCCCCACGCAGCTCAGTCGGCATTCACGGATTACCGTGGCACTGCCATGCTGAGCAGCGGTAAAAAAAGCGTTATATGAAATTCAAGGGGTACGAGTGAGCTGGGTGACATCACCGAAAATTCGCTCAATGCGCACCCAGGCGTCTGTCGCCTCTGCAATGGCCTGGATGTATTGGGTGCGGGCGCTGATCAAGGTGCGCTGCGCATCGAGTACGTCCAGGAAGTTGAACTTGCCCATTTCGAACCCTCGGGTTGCGGTGTCGACGGCACTTTGCGCGGCAGGCAGGATGGTTTGATTGAACGACGTGACTTCAGTGTTCGCGGTCATCCACTGATCCAGAGCGGTCTGGATTTCTGTGCGCAGGCGTAACTCACTGGCATTGCGAAGGTCGCGGGCCTGATCAGTTCGGCGGGCGGCTGCCAGTACATTGCCCTGGTTACGGTTGAACAACGGAAGGGGCATCGACAGCCCCACGACATTCACCCGCTCGCGTTCCCGTTCATCGTATTGGCTGCCCGCACTCACGGTGAGGTCCGGAATACGCTGAGCTTTCTCCAGGCCAAGGGAGGCTTCACGCTGATCGATTTTCAGCTTTGCCAACCGTAGTTCTGCGGTTTCACCGATGCGATTAAGCAGCAGTGAAGGTTCCGGAACCGTTGGCATCGACCGGCCTGAATCACCCACAGACGCGAATGCAGGCAACGGTGCCCCCATGACCTGAGCGAGTTGCTGATAGGCACGGGCCTCATCCCGCTCGGCTCGCCTCAATTCCAGGCGCACCTCAGACAGCTGGACCTCTGCTCGCGTACCTTCCACGGGAGATGACTTACCACTATCGATACGCCCCCGAGCAACACGCAATCCTCGCTCGGCGAGCTCAAGGGACTGACGTGCCAACAGCAACCTTTGCTGCGCCGTCGATGAGCTGTAAAACGCCTGGATGACATCGGCACGCAAAACATTACGTTTGCGCTCCAGTTCAATTCCAGCCGCATCCTGGGCTCGGGTGGCAACGTCGATCCTGGCCCCACGCTTGCCACCGAGTTCAATCGGCTGGTTGATCATAACCGTCGTAGTCCGCGAGTTTCGTCGAGTATCTTCAGCCTCCCAGGACAGCTCGGGGTTAGGAATCAAGCCCGCTTGTTGTCGATCTCCTTGAGCGATACCAATTTCCCACTGTGCTGCCGCCAAGTCGGGATTGTTCGTAAAAGCCGTTTCCAGCGCTTGATCTATGGTTAGCGTCCGCGAAGACGAAACTGCGGCAAAACAGGTGCCTGCCAGTGAGAACACACCACTTAAGCCTACTACCAATAAGGCCTTTTTTATGCTCAAGGGTGCAGTTAACTTTCTATGCCGACGCAATTTCATAATTCCTTTCACGCTAATATTCTCTATGCATAAATGTAGAGTTTTCCACTTATCAGCAAGGTGACTGAAAAATTACAAATACGTTATCTGACGATCCGTATATGTTTTTATGCACTAGGATAGGGAAATCAAAAATAAACGCATATGGCTGGCAATATGACGAAACAAATATCTGCTGAAAGGACTTGCTAAAAATCTACAATTATGGCAGACCATCAACCCATGGATAAGCTTAGTTACATTTCATGTGACATCTCGTCGCGATAAGTTGCCTGGACGGCTAAAAAACGAGGCCTTGGCTTGACCCTATAGCAGCTACAGGCTTTAAGGTGATGATCGTTACCGAGCGGCTGGACATTGAGGCCACGAACAACTGAAGAGGTTCAAAGTCGGATCATTTCGGTCAGAAACCTAAAAAATACTAACTTTTCTGAATTAACTAATTATTTTCCCTATTAAAAATGGTGACATATCATGCGAATCCTTGTAATTGAGGACGAGCCTAAAACTGCCGAATACTTGCATCAAGGGCTGACTGAAAGTGGCTATGTTGTAGACCGTGCAGTAACTGGCGCAGATGGACTTCATCTGGCACGTCAACATGCCTATGACTTGGTACTACTTGACGTTAATCTTCCAGAACTTGATGGTTGGGGTGTCCTTGAACGTCTGCGCCAAAGCAGTAATGCCCGGGTCATGATGTTGACGGCCCGAGGGCGCCTGGCGGACAAGATCCGCGGATTGGATTTAGGCGCCGATGACTATCTGGTCAAACCGTTTGAGTTTCCTGAGCTATTGGCACGGGTACGAACCCTGATGCGGCGCAGCGATCACATTCCTGTCCCGCAGGTACTCAAGGTAGCCGATCTGGAGCTCGACCAAGCACGCCACCGTGCTTTTCGTGGTGATCAGCGCATAGAGCTGACGACCAAGGAGTTTGCGCTTCTGCACCTGCTGATGCGTCAGACTGGCGAAGTACTTTCCCGCACCCAAATCATTTCATTGGTCTGGGACATGAACTTCGACTGCGACACTAACGTTGTCGAGGTCTCAATTCGTAGATTGAGAGCCAAAATCGACGACCCCTTCGATACCAAATTGATCCATACGCTACGCGGTGTTGGCTACGTACTGGAGGCGCGTAAATGAAGCCGGTCAGCCTGTCAATGCGACTAGGTTTGACGGTGAGTATTCTGGGGGCTTTGCTGGTAGTGTTTTTGGCTGTCCTGGCTTTTTTCGCGTTAACGCATGAGTTGGACAAGCTGGCGAAAAACAGCCTGGACAAGAAAATGCAGCAGGTTGAACACCACCTCTCACTATACGAGGACACGGCCCACGTAAACTCGAAACCGCACTCGTTGCTGGACCAAGTCATGGGGCATGACAATCTGAACCTGGCCATCTATGACCTGACAAACCTCAGGACGCCCTTACTGAAATTCGGGTCTGGCTTGTCGGATCTGCGGATTGAGTTGAAGGCGGCGAGTGCTACCGTCGACAAAATTTCATATTCCACCAATTCCGATGGTGAGGGTCGGAACTTTCTTACCGCGTCCAAGCTCATTCAGTTAAAGAACGGTGTCGGCGTTCCCGTATTGCTGTCGATGGATTCTGCAAACGATGAAACGCTGCTCAGTGCGTATCTTCGGTCGACGATTATTGCACTGCCGCTTTTACTGATACTTATCGGTATAAGTGCCTGGGCCGTGGTGCAGCGAGGACTTTCTCCACTGAGAGAGTTCCGGAAGGTCGCCGCCATGATCTCGGCTCAAGACCTCAGCCATCGCCTCTCTGTGGTCAAAATGCCTCAGGAGCTCAGTGAGCTGGCCCATAGCATCAATTTCATGCTGCACCGACTCGACAATGGTATTCAACAGCTGTCTCAGTTCTCCGATGACTTGGCCCACGAACTGCGATCCCCCATCTCCAATTTGATGGGCAAGGCCCAGGTGACACTGTCTAGGGAGCGATCGGCCGAAGAGTACAAAGCGGTGCTGGAGTCATTCACCGAAGAGTTGGGCCGTGTCACTCGAATTGTCTCGGATATGCTCTTCCTTGCTCAGGTCAGTCACCCCGCGGCGCTCGCCCCGCTCGAGACAATTACTTTAGAAGATGAAGCAGTGAAGGTCGTCGATTTGTTTTCACTGTCTGCGGAAGAGAAACGGATCAGCCTGAGCGTCACCGGAAACGGCAAGGCCATTGGCGACAGGTTGATGATTCAGCGAGCAATATCAAATCTGTTATCCAACGCGATACGCCACTGCCCGGCAGGACAATCTATTTCAATTGTTATCGAAAGCCATGCCGAACAGGTCTCGCTACTGGTAGGCAACCCAGGCGCAGGGATCGAACCTCAGCATCTGGCGCACGTGTTCGACCGCTTTTATCGAGTCGACACCAGTCGCTCGCGTGCGGAAGGTGGTACCGGTCTTGGCTTGGCGATTGTTCGATCGATCATGAGCCTTCATCAGGGAACTGCGGAGGTTCAGAGCATGCCTGGCAGCATCACCGTTTTCAGGTTGAGTTTTCCAAACCTCGATGGACAGACCACCTGGCAGCAGGCAAAAAAGACTCAGGGGTAAATTTCTACATCATGCTTGCATAAACCGCGGTCAATATTCCCCTGTACTGCTGGAAATGCTCCGGTGGTTCAGGGGCATATTGTCCGCTGAGATTTCAGCACACTGCGACCCCTGCCCTGCCCTGACATGGGATGTTCGCGAGGTACCTTTCTAGTGTTGCATGCCTTCGTTTTCTTCGAGCCTGGCATGAAATTGCGAGTTCTCTAATTGAAGAGTCGTTTGGCTAATATGGAATGCCTCGCTCATCAGTCGTGTCACCTCAGCCAAAATATCCTGCTCGTTGCGGGAGGAACGTTGGACGACAAGGTGTGCACTCATGACATTTTTGCCGCTGGTCAAAGCCCAGATATGCAGATCATGGATATCTTCAACGCCTTCAACCGCCCTGATTCTCGCCTCAACTTCAGCGATATCGATACCCTCTGGAACCCCTTGCAACAGGATATTTATGCTTTCTTTGAGCAGAACCCAAGTTCTGGGGAGAACCCACAGCCCAATAGCCGCGGCAACGATCGAGTCAACCCAAGTCCATCCGGTAAAACGAATGATCAATGCCGCCCCTATTACACCTATGGAGCCCAACATGTCGCTCCAAACCTCCAGGTACGCGCCTTTGACGTTGAGGCTTTCGGCACTGGCAGACATGAGCAAGCGCATTGAAGCAAGGTTCACAAGTAGCCCTATCACAGCGACGATCAGCATGCCTGTCGATTGGATTTCTGTCGGAGTTTTAAACCGTTGATAGGCCTCGTACAGAATGTAGACCGCCACCATGAACAACAAAATCGCGTTGAAAGCAGCCGCAAGGATTTCAAATCGTGCATAGCCAAACGTCCGTTTTTTATCCACAGCGCGTTTGACGATCTGAATAGCAACCAATGAAATAGCCAGGGCAGTGGAATCGGTCAGCATGTGAGCGGCGTCGGATAACAACGCCAAGCTGCCGGAAATGAAAGCCCCAATGACCTCCGCGATCATAAAGCTTGTCGTTAACGCCAGAGCAATCCACAATTTTTTCTCGTGTCCTGCACGTGCTTGACCGTGACTATGACCAGCGCTCATAAGTCTCTCCATGTGTGTGAGCGGATGCGAAACAACTCAGAAGTCGCCCAGGGGGGGAGCACTCTTCGCTAAGAAGAGATTCCAGTTCTTGAGAAAGAGGCATCACCTGAAAAGCACTGACTCGGGCTCGACCAGTATTTCCTGAAGGCACCCATACTTGAGAAAATAGCAGTGCTGGGAGGAAACGTGGTATTTGTCCCAAAACCTCCCGAGGATCTTGTGCCCTGATGCCCAAGTACAACATCAAGACATGGGATTTTGCATGTAGCAAGGTGCGGCGTTGCGTAAGGATGTGGGTGCGCTCGAGCCAATGATAAGCGCGCCCGTAATCTCGGGACCGAATCGCTACACGAGCTTCGTCGAAGCCCTCAAGAATTGCACTATGCAACATCTCTTTCATGCTCAGCCCCCGGACTATTTTTTCAGCAAGCGCAGCCCATTCAGCACTACCAACAGGCTGACACCAACGTCTGCAAACACTGCCATCCACATGGTGGCCAAGCCCATCAAGGTGGACACCAGAAACACTGCCTTGATTCCGAGCGCGAACCCAATGTTTTGTTTAAGAACCGATGCGGTCTGTCGTGACAGACGAACAAAGGCCGGGATCTTTCGCAGGTCATCATCCATCAGCGCGACGTCTGCCGCTTCAATGGCTGTTCCTGTACCCGCAGCGGCCATTGCGAAACCGATCTGCGATTTGGCCAAGGCCGGTGCATCGTTGATGCCGTCACCTACCATGCCGACCACGTGGTTACGGTTCTGCAACTCACCAATGGCAGCCAGCTTGTCGGCGGGCAGCAAGTTTCCTCGCGGCTCATCAATTCCGACCCGTTGAGCAATGGCCTGCGCCGTGTGGGCGTTGTCCCCCGTGAGCATCATGGTTTTGATGCCCAGCTCGTGCAGTTCTTTGATCGCGGTCTGGCTGGAATCCCTCACTGTATCGGCCACGGCAAACAGCGCAAAGACCTGAGTGGCGCTGGTCAACGCCACCACGGTTTTGCCCTGACGCTCCAGCTGATTCAGTGAAGCCTCCAGCAGCGGCGTAGCGAGCCCCAGTTCATTGATCAGTCGATGGTTTCCAAGGTGATAGAGCTGCCCTTCAATCATGCCCTTCACCCCACGACCGGGAAGTGCCTCAAAATTATCTACTTGCTTGAGCGTTGATGCGTGCAGGGCCTCGTGCTTGGCTATTGCCTGCGAAACCGGATGATCCGAGCGCGCACCGAGACTGGCGGCAATGATTTGTGGCGCGACGTATGAAGTCTCGGAGAGCGGGAGGTAATCGGTTTGCACCGGTTTGCCGTGGGTGATCGTCCCGGTTTTATCGAGCGCGACGAAGCTCAGCTTCGCGCCAATTTCCAGGTAGACGCCACCCTTGACCAAAATCCCCTTGCGAGCCGCTGCCGCCAGACCGCTGACGATCGACACCGGCGTGGAAATGACCAGCGCACAAGGGCAGGCAACCACCAGAAGTACCAGGGCGCGATAGATCCAGTCAGTCCACACTCGTCTGGAACTGAAGGGAGTGGGGTACGGGCCCGACGGGTGCTAGGTGCGGGAAACCATTCATCGTTGAACGCCGCAAAAAGCTTCAACCTGGTACAAACTCATTTAACGCCATATGCCGCAACGGTCAGGAACGATGCCGCAAACCGAGCGAGTTCTCGCACTGGATTCCATGACTTGAAGGAATGCTAGGAGAGCATTTTCACCTTCCAGTTCTGCCAAAAGGAAATGCCGCTATGACCACTATAAATTCAAAAAAAACGCAAAACTCCCCATGGCCTGAATCCATAAACCTCAGCAATCAGCTCTTCGTTGAAGCCGATCAGCTCAGCGAAGCGGCCTATGCGATCTTGAGTAACCAACCAGTTTCGACTCAAACCCTTCATGAGTTCTCGGAGCTCAAAAGGCGTGCGGACAAAAAGTACATCGAAGCCCGCCAGAAATGGCTTGGCACCAAAGACAAGACCAACCGATAAACGTGTTCAGTTGGCAAAGCCGGTGAAGGAGCCTCGCTGCAGGTCACGCTCTTGAAATCGGTTTTTTTGTGTACTCCAAGGCTGTCCGATAAGCACCGCCGAGAGCAGGATCAGACGCATAAACAAGAACGGGTCAATACAAAGGGTGCAGCAATGAATGATTCGAGGATTTCCGATCAAGCCACGGCATGTCTGAACCTGGCACTTGAACGTAACAACCAGCTGTTCAGCGAAGCACATAGCTTGAGCTGCACCGCCCTTGACCTTCTCGACCGGCCCTACATGGATGCGGAAGTTTTCATGCAGTACCAAGAGTGTAGACGGCATGCCGATCTTAAATATCATGACGCCATCGAGCACTTGCGATCGCTCATGACCGAGTATGACTCTCCTCCCTCCTCGACAGAGATCCGCTAACCAGGCCGCAACCGTTAAATTCGTCTGAGTGGAAACGGAAAAATTCAGTACCAGACCTCTGAGTCGAGCAGTTCGCCAAAGACCTTCACAACCCTGGTACTCAGCCTTCATCTACGCTCTGATAATTTATCGGAGTAGAGAGCGAGATGGCTCAACTTGAGACTACCGGCACCCCTTGGATCGAGGCAGCATCCGCTGACGCCAAGACTGACCGTGACGGTGCCTTCAGCGCTTTCGTCGTGTTCGACTCCAGCTTGCTGAACCGCACGCCGAATTTTCTCTGCAACCAGAAACGCCCTAAACATAGCCCGTGCCAGGCAACACTACGCACTGCCATAACGCGCAGCGAGGTCACCAGGTCGTTTGCCAAGAGTGCGCTCACTCAAGCGTGTCAGGGGCTGGGTGATAATCCTTTCGCTCAGCAGTTTGAACGGAGCAATCCGCCGATTGGGCGGCATGGATCGCTGACAGTCCAGCCTCACAGGCATAGCTCACGGCTCGTCGGAATAGTTCGTTTGCGCTTGCATGTGGGAGATCGCCTGCTTAACTCTGAACCTCATGTCGATTAGTGACTGCACGGTCACATCGAGCATCTGAGAGTCCTCGCCCTTCTGTGCTGCCTGGTTGAATTGGGGGAAATCCTCTGCTTTGGCGCACGAGCATCACTCGATTAATCTTGGTAACTATTTGAAAGAAAACAAGTTATTAATTTATTTGTCTGGTGCTCAACTGTTGGGGCCGGGCGTTCTGCAATCTACTGTATGGCCCTGCGACCAGCCACTCACGCTGTTCTCTGAGCCAGACTTGTGCCAGAAGGATAACGACATGAAGCCAGTAACTGCCATCGTCGAGATTTTCAACAAGTACAAGGTTTATACCGAACGCTATCTCAACAACGCCGCTGACAAGACCATCATTCTGGTCAATGGCTCGCTGGCAACCACCGCATCCTTCGCCCAAACGGTGCGTTACCTGCAGCCGCGGTTCAATGTGGTTCTCTACGATCAACCCTACGCCGGCCAGTCGCGACCGCACAACCGCTACGGTCCGCCGATCTGCAAGGAGGACGAGGCAGAGATACTGCTGGAGTTGGTCGAACACTTCCGCGCCGACCATGTGCTGTCCTTCTCCTGGGGCGGCGCGGCCACCCTGCTGGCACTCGCTCAGCGGCCGCGACGGATCGAGAAGGCAGTGATCAGTTCATTCGCAGCGCGGATCAATAAGCCGATGCGCGACTACCTGGAGAGCGGCCTGAGCCTTCTCCAGGCCTGCGACCGCTTCAACGTTGGCCGCTTGGTCAACAACACCATCGGCAAGCACCTGCCGTCGCTGTTCAAACGCTTCAACTACCGCCATATCAGCAGCCTGGCCGAGCACGAATACAGGCAGATGCATTTCCACATCAATGAGGTGCTGACCCAAGACACCCAGTGCTACGTCGACTGCGCCGATGCCATCGAGGTTCCGCTGCTGTTCGTCAACGGCGAATGGGACGAGTACACCTCGGCGCAAGACGCCCGCCTTTTTGCCGGCCATGTCCGTCAGTGCCAGTTCAGCACAATCAAGAACACCGGACACTTCCTCGATATGGAACACAAGGCGGCCTGGCACGACACCCAGCAGGCCTTACTCGGCTTTCTGCTGCCGGCCTCCAGCCTGGTCATGCCGAAGAGCACGCCGCCGCTGGGCAGCCGGCACCGCTACGCAGCCAGTGACCGTATCTTTAGTCCCAGTGCGACGCATAGCCACTTGCCCCGCTAGAGGGGCCTGGCTCTGGGTTGATGCTTCGCGCGGCAGTTTGGCGTGCCTTGGTACAAGTCTTTTCTGTTTGGCTCTATGACGATACGACGATGGAGTTTGGTCCATGCGAAAGAAACCAGCGGCGGGCGCCTTGCCCGTACCCGCGTCCTTTGTGAATGCAGAACAAAGCGCAGTACTCCGCCTGCGTGGCCGCAATCTGTTCCCCACGCTGCGTACCCTGGCTCTGCAGGGCATCAAGCAGCCGATCCACAGCGCCCGTCATGCTCTGGCCCTCGGCGGCCAACTGGGCCGCGTGCTGCGCGGCGATACGTCGCACCAACCCCCCGCCCAGGATGCGCGCTTCCAGGACCCCTCCTGGCGCCTCAACCCCTTCTACCGTCGCAGCCTGCAGGCCTATCTGGCCTGGCAGAAGCACCTGAACGCCTGGGTCGACGAGAGCAACCTCGCGGCCGACGACCAAGCCCGCGCGCGCTTCATCTTGGCCCAGCTCGGCGATGCACTGTCGCCGTCCAACAACCCGCTCAATCCGTTGGCGGTCAAAGAGCTGTTCAATACAGGCGGCGCCAGCCTGCTCAAGGGGATTGGTCATCTGCTCGACGACCTGCGGCACAACGGCGGCATGCCCAGCCAGGTCAGCAAGCAGGCCTTCGAGGTCGGTCGGAATATCGCCACCACCCCCGGCGCCGTGGTGTTCCGCAACGAGCTGCTGGAGCTGGTCCAGTACCAGCCGGTGAACGAAAAACAGTATGCCCGCCCGCTGCTGATCGTGCCGCCGCAGATCAACAAGTACTACATCTTCGACCTCAGCGCGGAGAAGAGCTTCGTCCAGTACGCGCTGAAGAACGGCTTGCAGGTGTTCATCGTCAGCTGGCGCAACCCGAACGCTAGCCATCGCGAGTGGGGTCTATCGAGTTATGTACAGGCCATCGAAAAAGCCCTCGATGTGACCCGCGCCATCAGCGGCAGCAAAGAGGCCCACCTGATGGGCGCCTGCACCGGCGGCCTGAGCATCGCCGCCCTGCAAGGCTACCTGCAAGCCAAACGACAGCTGCGCAAAGTCGCCAGCGCCACCTATCTGGTCAGCCTGCTGGACAGTCAGATCGACAGCTCAGCCATGTTGTTTGTCAATGAGCAAACCCTGGAAGCCGCCAGGCGCCGCTCCTATCAGCAAGGCGTGCTGGATGGCCGCGACTTGGCCAAGGTCTTCGCCTGGATGCGCCCGAATGACCTGATCTGGAACTATTGGATCAATAAGTACCTGCTCGGCAAGCAACCCCCGGCCTTCGACATCCTTTACTGGAACAACGACAACACTCGCCTACCGGCCGCCCTGCATGGCGATCTGCTGGACTTTTTCAAATACAACCCGCTCACGCACCCTGGCGGCTTGGAGGTGTGCGGCATGCCGATCGACCTGCAGAAAGTCACGGTCGACAGTTTCAGCATCGCCGGGATCAACGACCACATCACGCCCTGGGACGCGGTATATCGCTCGACCCTGCTGCTCGGTGGCGAACGGCGCTTCGTGCTATCCAACAGCGGGCATATCCAGAGCATCCTCAACCCGCCAGGTAATCCCAAGGCTAGCTACCTGGAGAACGACAAGTTACCGTCCGACCCGCGTGCCTGGTATTTCGACACGCAGAAGCACGATGGCAGCTGGTGGCCAGAGTGGTTGGGCTGGATTCAGGCGCGTTCTGGTGAACAACGCGAAACTCAGCTGGCGCTGGGCAACCAGAACCACCCCCCGATGGAGGCCGCACCTGGCACCTACGTGCATGTGCGTTAAACCCGGACTTGAACATTGAGAAGACTGGCCGGGGATTTCCCGGCCAGTTTCCGTAGTCTTCCAGTGGATAGGGGATTTACACCAGTAGTGTCCTGGATGAGCGAAGGATGCTTTTTCCCGGTAGCCCAAGGCTTCGTGGGAAACCACGCAGTTCGAGTGCAACGAGTGCGGTGCCTTCAAAGGCATCGTCCGCCACCTTTGAGCTGCACTTCTGCAGAGCTTTTTTCGTGTCTTGTGGCCACTGCTCAATCAGCGGACAAGCCGCAGCAAGCTTGATGAGAAATAGTAGTCATCGCTACTATGGCTGGCAGCAACGATCTTGGGCCTCTTCAACTGGCCCTCCCACATAGTCACCTACCGGTCCTCAACAGTCACGTATCGAGGTTCTGCGCTAGAAAGCCCACTAGCTCGAGCGGGTTACGGCTATTAATCACCGTGTACATGAGATCACGTTTGCCGCGCGGCAACTTCTTTACACAGATCTTCGCAGAGGCCCTGACAGCCTCATCCGTCCCATGAATGCGCGCCGCCAAGAGCAACACGAGAGTAGCGTCAGTGAGTGTCATAGTAGTACCCATGAGGTTTTCCAGAGTATACCGACTGATTCGAAGCCTGCTCTCACCCGACCCTGCATAGTTAATCGACGCGCAGCCGTAGAGCGGTTTCGCCGTGCACACCAATGGACATGAATCAGCGAGAATAAGATTGAAATGAACCTTCAACGACAAAACGCTCACCAGTTTCCTGTTTCCCCGCAGACACTCAGTTGTGCTTGAAAGCCAGCCATGCGCCTGCTAACGCGGCCAATCAGACCATGACGATGAGCACCGGCAGCTACCTTGTTTAAGCGAGCAACCGGAGGTGAGAGTGTATCGACCAGAAATAATGCGTACCACCCGCCAAGCACTCAATCTGACGGCACAGGGAGGAGTGACATTTCATGAAGCCACCCTGCGAATTCGGGATCAGAACCGTCATCTTGGGCGGCCTGTCTCTCGCAGAGCTGTCGGCAGTACATTAGATCAGATGGACGCAAACCACTTGTATGTGGCACTCACCCGCGGGGCCAGACAGCAGATTGTCTGCTCTCAAACGCCAGTGCTGAATCCAGCCTAGCGAGCTATGAGCTTACCTGAAGCATCCCTCGACAAGCGCGTAGCAATACGCGCATCAGCGTAGGCTTAGTAAAAATTCCAGATTTGCACCCAACCGGCGACCGCCTCTCATCAAGACATAGACAGTGTTTTGAGTTTCGAATAGGCATCCGTGAGTGAACGAAACTCCGTAGGAGCTTTTAACCCAGTCTCCTGGAAGAAAATGCCCACGACTGTCTTCAATGACACAAAGCGCATAAACGACGCTGGCCGCGTGGCCCAGCGTCGCAAGCATTTTGGCCTGCTCGTCGGAAACGGACACATCGATCACGGTCCCGTCAGCTACCAGGCAATACGCTCTGCCCGGAAAATTCGCCTTAACAAACGCCACCGCCTCGGCATCTCAGAACACTGCCGATCAAGCTGTTTCCTTTGCCCGCCAACAAATCAATCAAGCCTGACATTTCCATACACCGGGTCTGTCTCAGAGGAAACACACCTTCACTCTTGCAGTTAATCCGCGTCGAGAATGGCCTATTAGCCCCTAGTATCGATCTCTATCAGCCGTGTTTTGACGCAATGCCGATAGAGTTCGATCCCCGATTGATTGTAAGGGTCGTCCCCTGCCCTACCAGAAAACCAGACCGCTGGATGATGTTGCGCAGGCAATCAGGGGTCGTGCAGTGACGGCACAGGCAGTGGCGGACACAATCACTTCATAGCCTGCTTCCTTCCGCGGGTATGGACTCGACAACAAGGCGTCGGCGGCGCATCAAGCGGTAAGCTGCCGGGATGACAAACAGGGACAGTAAGGGCGCGGTGACCATGCCACCGACCATGGGCGCAGCGATGCGGCTCATCACTTCGCTACCAGTACCGCTGCCCAATAGGATCGGTAACAGGCCAGCAATGATGACCGCCACCGTCATGGCCTTGGGTCGAACCCGCTGCACGGCTCCTTCGCTAATTGCTGCGATTAGCCCACGTTCGGTACTGTCGCCGGCCTCTACACGTTCGGCCCAGGCGTTTTTCAAGTAGAGCAGCATGATCACGCCGAATTCGGCAGACACACCCGCCAGAGCGATAAAACCGACGCCAGTAGCCACCGACAGGTTAAATCCCAGCAGGTAGAGGAACCACGCCCCACCGGTAAGGGCGAATGGCAAGGTGGCCATGATCAGCAACGCCTCGTCGAATCGGGAAAACGTCAGGTACAGCAGCACGAAAATGATTAACAGCGTGGCTGGCACCACTAGCTTGAGCCGTGCGTTGGCTCGTTCAAGAAACTCGAACTGTCCCGAGTAACTCAGGCTCATGCCTGGCTGCAGCTTGACCTGCTCACTCACAACCCGACGCAGATCGGCAACCACGGAAGCAATGTCCCGGCCACGCACGTCGATATACACCCATCCGGAAGGTCGGGCATTTTCGCTCTTGAGCATCGGCGGGCCTTCACTGACTTTGACCTTCGCCACGGTACCAAGAGTGATCTGACTCCCCAAAGGGGTGTAGATTGGCAATTGCTCCAGGGCGCCGAGCGAGTCACGCCACTCACGGGGATAACGTACGTTGATCGGGAAGCGTGCGAGCCCTTCGATGGTCTCGCCAACGTTTTCACCGCCAATAGCACCGGCCACGATCGACTGCACATCAGCGATATTCAATCCGTAGCGGGCAGCGGCTTTGCGGTCGATATCCACATCGACGTAACGCCCACCGGTTAATCGTTCGGCCAGTGCCGAACTGACACCGGGCACGTCCTTGGCCGCGCGCTGGACGGCCTGCGTGGCTGCATCGATCTCCGTCAAGTTGCTGCCGGCAATTTTCACTCCGATCGGACTCTTGATCCCGGTAGCGAGCATGTCGATGCGATTGCGGATCGGTGGTATCCAGATATTGGTCAGGCCAGGGACGCGTACCACTCGATCCAGCTCTTCCACCAATTTTTCCTGGGTCATACCAGGACGCCATTGCTCGCGAGGTTTGAACTGGATAGTGGTCTCGAACATCTCCAGCGGCGCGGGGTCGGTGGCAGTTTCAGCGCGGCCGGCCTTACCGAAGACGTGTTCAACTTCGGGTACCGTCTTGATCAGACGGTCTGTCTGTTGCAGCAACTGCGCTGCTTTCTGCGCCGACAATCCCGGCAGAGCCGAAGGCATATAGAGTAAATCGCCCTCGTCCAGCGCAGGGAGGAATTCGCCACCCAAACGGGAGATCGGCCACAACGCGCTAAGGAAGACCAATAACGCGATTAACAGGGTGACTTTTGGCCGATGTAACACCGCATCCAGGGCCGGTTGATAGATCCTGATCAACCAGCGGTTTAGAGGATTCCGGTCCTCTTTGGGGATCCGTCCACGAATCCAGTAGCCCATCAGCACCGGCACCAGGGTTACCGATAGTCCTGCCGCCGCAGCCATGGCATAGGTCTTGGTGAAGGCCAATGGACCAAATAGACGACCCTCTTGGGCCTCCAGGGTGAACACTGGAATGAACGACAGGGTGATGATCAGCAGGCAGAAGAACAGCGCCGGTCCCACCTCCGCCGCCGCTTCGGTTATCACATGCCAGTGACGTTCGCCCTTCAACTCTTCCCCTGGATGGGCCACATGCCAGGCCTCAATCTTCTTGTGGGCGTTCTCGATCATTACCACCGCGGCATCGACCATGGCGCCGATGGCGATGGCGATCCCGCCCAAGGACATGATGTTGGCGTTGATCCCTTGGTAACGCATAACGATGAAGGCAATCAGCACCCCCACCGGTAAGGAGATGATTGCCACCAGGGATGAACGCAAATGCCAGAGGAATACTGCACAGACCAACGCGACGACGATGAACTCCTCGAGTAGCTTGTAGCTGAGGTTTTCGACGGCGCGATCGATCAGTTTGCTGCGGTCATAGGTGGTGACGATTTCCACCCCAGCCGGCAAACTGCTTTTCAGGTCGTCCAGTTTGGCCTTGACCGCCGCAATGGTCTCACGAGCGTTCTTGCCGCTACGCAGAATAACCACGCCGCCGACAGTCTCACCCTCGCCGTCGAGCTCGGTGATACCACGACGCATCTCCGGGCCCAACTGGATCGTTGCCACGTCGCCGAGGGTCACCGGCACCCCACCGGCACCGAGCTTGAGCGGAATCGAGCGAAAGTCATTGAGCGTCTTCAGGTAACCGGAAGCGCGCACCATAAACTCGGTCTCCGCCATCTCCAGTAACGCACCACCGGTTTCCTGATTGGCCTTGCCGATAGCCTCAGTCACCGCTGCTTGAGTGATGCCTAGGTTGGCCAGTTTCAGTGGGTCGAGCTGCACCTGATACTGCTTGACCATGCCGCCCACGGTGGCCACTTCCGCAACATTCGGTAGGGTCTTGAGTTCGAACTTGAGGAACCAGTCCTGCAAGGCGCGCAGTTGCGCCAAGTCGTGTCCGCCACTGCGATCCACCAGTGCGTACTGATAGATCCAGCCCACGCCTGTGGCGTCGGGTCCCAAGGACGGTTTGGCGGAAGCCGGTAGGCGGCTTTGGACCTGACTCAAGTATTCCAGCACCCGCGAGCGGGCCCAATATAAGTCCGTGCCGTCTTCGAACAACACGTACACGAAGCTGTCGCCGAAAAAGGAATAGCCGCGTACGGTCTTAGCCCCCGGCACCGAGAGCATGGTGGTGGCCAACGGATAGGTCACCTGGTTCTCAACTATCTGCGGCGCTTGTCCCGGATAAGGGGTGCGGATAATCACCTGAACATCGGAAAGGTCTGGCAATGCATCGATGGGCGTGCTCTGAACCGACCAGACGCCCCAGACCGTGACGAAGATCGTCGCCAGCAGCACCAGAAAGCGGTTTGCCACTGACCAGCGAATCAGGGCGGCGATCATGGCTGGCCCCCTAGTTTTTCCAGGTGTTCAACGCGCAAACCATCATCGGTTTGGCTAACCGAGACCCTAACCTTCTCGCCAGTCTTGAGACCTTGAATGAGAGCAGGGTCAGCCAATGGGAAGGTCATGGTCATACCAGGCATGCCCAGCGTCTTGAACGGACCAAGGGCAATTGTTACGTCTTGGTTATTGATCTCGACGATCTGCCCATCCGCCTCATGAAAGCTGGAGGCTGCTGCGCTGGGTGGTGACATTTCCAGCGTGCTCGCAACAATGCCCTTGAGACTGGCCTCAGAGTCGAGCAGAAACTGTCCAGAGCTGACTACCTGCTGGCCTTCTTCCAACCCCTTTAAAACCACCGTCTTGCCTTCGTTTTCCTGCCCGAGTTGCACTTCTATGGGGCGGTAGCGACCAGCGTCTTCGGCGAGCATCACCAAGACTCGTCGGCCGGTGCGAATGATTGCCTCGCTCGGCACCCACAGCACACTTTGTTCGGTCGAACGATTCAGGTGCACCTGGGCCGTCATACCCGGCCTGAGTCGCCCATCCAGGTTGGGCAGTTCGACGCGCACACGCACAGTTCGGCTGTCGGGATTGGTTTCGGGCAAAATCGCACTGACCGTGCCCTTAAGCACTGTGCCCGGAAAGGCTGGCAGACGTGCTTCGACCGCTTGCCCCATGATGATCGATCCAGTCTCCGACTCTGGAACGGCCACTGCCAGCCAGACGCTGCTCAAGCCATTGACTCGAGCCAGAGTCTCGCCGGCCGCCACGGTCATACCCGAACGTACATTCAACTCTTGCAGCACACCGCTTATGGGGCTGGTGAGCGTCAGGACCGGCTGGGTCTTGCCGCTTCGCTCCACTTGAGCAATCAACGTCGCTGGCATCCCGGTCAAGCGCAAGCGTTGGCGCGCTGCCGCCAGCAAGTCGGCATCGCCACTGCGTTTGAGTGCGAGAAACTCTTCCTGAGCAGCGGCCCACTCCGGGACCAGGATATCGGCTAAAGCCGCATGGGCTTTGAGCACATCGCCTGGAGCACGGGCATACACCCGCTCCACAAAGCCAGCAGTACGCGATTGAATCACCGCAACATCCCGCTCGTCGAATGCCAGCACACCGACCACGTCCAGGCTGGAAGCAAGCACGCCGCGAGTGACTGTGGCCAGTCGTAAGCCGAGATTCTGGGTCAGGCTGGGGTCAATACTGATGGCCGCACTGTCCGCTGCAGCATCAGCGTAGCGGGGCTTCAACTCCATATCCATAAAGGGAGATTTGCCTGGTTTATCGAATTTCTGTTGCGGCTGCATCGGGTCGTACCAATACAGTACTTTGCGTTCGTCTTGCGTTTTAGGGGCCTGTTCGGCGGTGGTCTCAGGCATTGCACTCATGCGCTGCTGAGCGAGCCAGTAACCGCCGGCAGCGCCCAGGGCAATCGAGAGGCCTGCCAGCACAGCCCCTTTCCAGATTCGAGCGCTCATTGATTGGTGTCCCCATAAGCAAAATACAAGCGAGCACTGGTGAGGGCTCGCTGTTCTTCGAAGTCGATCTGTTTGAGGCGGGTCTCGATGAGTTCACGTCGGGCAGCGATGACAGCGGCCAAGTCGCTTTTACCGGCGCGGTAGCTGGCCATGGTCAGCCCAACCTTTTCCTTGGCTAGGGGTAACAGGCTGTCCTGGCTGCGGCGCACAGCACGGTTCAGACGCTCGTATTCGGCCAAATCGTCCTCCAGTTGCTGGGTATGTTCACGTGAAAGCGCTTCGCGCTCGGCCTCCAACTGATTCAGTTCGGCGTGTTTGGCGGCGATCTTCGGGTTTTGTCGGGAGTCGGGGAACAGTGGCAGGTCGAACGTGAACTGCACGCTGACCATGTCGCCGAACTGACGGTCGCGGCGCTGGTAATCAAGTTCCCAACTCCAGTCGGACTGCTTTTCCGACTCTGCTTCACGGACCTTGGCCTGCGCTTCGCGAGTCATTGGGACGAACGCCGCCAGTGCGGGGTGATGCTGCAGCTTATGCGGATAACCCGAGGCGTCGATGGGCCACTCGGGCAACCTACCGACGGGCTGGTCATTTGCGGCCGGACCTATCCAACGTCGGAGAGCCGCTCTGGCCTGTGCCCGCAGGCGGATCAGGTCGTCTTGTTGCTCCGCCAACTGAGCCGCCTCCTGTTTCGGCGTTACTGCATCGGCAGGCTGAGCACGACCACCGGCGATCTGCGCCCGGACGGTATCAGCCAACAGACGGTTCTCACGGTAAAAATCCTGAAACAGCGCCTCTTTACGCTCGACGGAGTAGCTGCTGATCCAGGCCAATGCTGTGGCCTGACGAACGTTCAGGCGCTCGACACGGCCTTCGGCCGCGGCTCGATCTACGGCCGCCTCGGCAACTTCGATGCGCGCCCGACGCTTGTCACGGTTGGGCACCTCCTGCATGACGCCGACCATCTGCATGGTCATGAAGTCCTGCTCGAGGCGCCAGCGGTCAGGGCCGCCGATGGGGTAGTTTTGTACGCCCAGCAGGAGCTTCGGGTCGGGTAGTTCGCCGGCTGGAATGGCGGCGCTGCTGGCGGCTTGCAGTTTGGCCGCTTGGGCGGTCAGCGATGGTGCATTGTTTTCAGCCAACCGTAAGGCTTCGTCGAGGGTCAGGGGCGCAGCAAGGCTTGGCAATGCCAGCACGCTTGCCGCCAGGGCAGCCACGAGGGGCCAACCGGTGCAGTAGCACTTGGAATTCATGTTCACGATTCCTGTGATGATCCACTGCGCGCCTTGTGAAGCATGCGCGCAGATATGCCATCCCGCGCCAGAGCAGGATGAGACTCAGTGTCGTACAGGAATCAAGCGCGAGGCGGTCGCCACACCCCGGACGGGGCCTGAGTAGGCAGGGAGTCGCTGAAGATTGTTAGCATCTGCGGACTGGACAAACGGGTGGCAGGTTTCCCAAACGACACTTGTAGCAGACTGGCGCTCCTGCATTCCTGGCCAGGTTTGCAGGGTTTGCCGTGATCGGCGGAGCTGCTCAAGTCAAGGCAGCAGTCCTGGTTCATATCATCCATCATGGTCATGCCCGTCGTTTGCATCGGGCAAGGTTCTGTCGGTGACTGAATGCCCGCCATCCCGCTCAGGGGAAGCGCCAGACTGATCAGGAAAATGAGACAACACCGCAGATAGCGTTTCATGCGAGGGAGTCTAGTCGCTGGTGACGGGCTATACCATTACGAATCTGTCAGGAAGAGCCTGCCAGACAGCATTTGCAGATCAACATGAATTCCCTCTCTTAGAAACAAGGACTCGCTAAACAACGACGCCCAATTCCCTGAGCATGGAAGTAGTTACAGCTCACAGCATGCCGCTCGAATCATGTTAGATCGGTTTTGCCTTTAGTGTGGCCTCGGTAGCTGCCGTAGCTACAAAGTGAGGGAGCCCACTAGCCTTTGTTTACCCGGCCATGATCAAAGGGTTCGATGAGCTGTCCAAGGTAGTTTGGGGGGTAATCCTTTTCATGCAATCCGACCTCAGCTTGGCCTAGTTTCCCCACACTGTCGTAGAACGTGCCAAACAGTCGGTCCCACACCATCAGAAACTCACCAAAGTTGACCTGGGCGTCCTCAAAGTCGCGCTTGTGATGCCAGCGATGAATTTCGGCAACCCCAATGATGTGGCGCAACCATCCCAGCCGGTAGTCCAGGTTCGAATGCTGAAAGGCCAAGTGCACTGTTAGAATTCCAAACCAGATGGCCACAACTGCGGAGGGTGCGCCTGATACGAACAGAATCACCAGCCCCGGACTCGCCATAAGCACCGCGTGCAACGGATGTCGTCGCTCCCCGTTCATCCAATACAACCGCTCGGCGCTGTGATGAGGCATGTGAAAACGCCACAGCCAATGCACTCGGTGACTGATCCGGTGCATGGCATACAGGCTCAGATCGAGCACAGCGATGACCAGTAGCAACTGTAACCACAGCGGGCTCTCGATCGGGAAGAGACGAACCGAAGCTGGCACCGCATCACCAAGCTTGACCAGGATTCCAGCTGTGAATTGAATGACGGAAAGGTTCACCAGCATGTGCAGCAGGTCTGTCGCGGTGTCTTGATGATCCTCAAGCCAGGCTTCGCGGAAAGGTTGGATGCGCTCCAAACCAGCAATGATCAAAAGTCCCACTGCAGCGACAAGGGGAATCGTGGGCCAATACGGTACGCCGGTATACAGCGCACAGATCATGAAGGCAGCAGAGCCGCCAAACACGAGTGGATAGCTCACCCACCGTAAGGCGAATCGGAGAAAGGAAGGCATTGCTCAGCTCCTGGATATGGAACCATCACAATATGTCAAGAGGCCAGCTTTCGACTTGAACGAAAGAGCTAAACCTCCCGGAGATGAACTTCAGCCAAGGCGGATGACGGATCGACACCCAGTAGCGCCCGGAATGTCCGGGAGAAATGAGCAGAGTCCGAAAAGCCCGCCTCATGAGCCGCGTCGGTCAGCCGTACACCTTTGGCCAAATGCTGCAGGGCTTGCGTGAGACGTAACCATCTCGCGTAACTGCGAAGCGGCAGCCCCGTCTGCTCCACGAACCAATGAGAAAACCGTGTGGGGGATAGATGCACCACCGCGGCCAATTCTCTGCGTCCCATTTGGCCTCTGCGCAGCCCCTCAATGACCTTGATCAGGCGAGGATCTGGGGGCGGGAGATCGGGGAGTCGCAGCGCCTGGCGCACCCCAGTCCTAACCTGGAGATCAGTGTGTCCTGTCGTGTGCAGCGCGTCGATAATCGGCGCTACGTCCGCTGGAGTGATCCCAATCACCCTCGCTTCTTCGGCACCATGCAAAGCACGAGCTTCCTCGGACAGCGCATCCACATAGATCGACAGGACGTGAGCGCCGCCCAGCCGGTGTTTCAAGCCGGCCGGAATGAAAATGGCGCCCCCTGCTTGAATACCCATTGGGGTTTGAACCGATACAGTTGAGTCGAGGCCAACTGATATCTGATGCGCTTGATGAAGGTGCCATTCCTGGTGACCGACGCGGCCATGAAAGACGCCGATACCGGGACCTACCCATGCATGACCTGCCCAGCGCACGGTATCTGCTGTAACCCAGCTTTTCATTCTCTAGCTCGGCCTACTTCCGCTTATGTTCGTGCCGACTGCACACGTACAGTCATTCGGCATCTGACGGCGGCATCGTATTGATGCTGGGCCATGATGGGCTATTCGTACCGACATTTGAGCGTTTTGCCGATGCCGGATCGATCGGTTTACTATCGTTCGGGTTATGAACGTTTGTGATTAGTTTGCCGGGTACTCGGCAATCACTTGGTCGGTACCTGCTTTGCTCAGGCCGATGACCTGATAAGCATCCTGCTTCCCATCGACCTCCATACCAGGTGAGCCTGCCGGCATGCCCGGCACAGCAATCCCGATAAGGTCATCGCGTTTGCTCAAAGCAACTATTTGCTCGGCAGGAACATGGCCTTCAACAAATTTTCCGTTGATCACTGCGGTGTGGCAGGACGAGAGACGCGGAACAACACCCAGGTCCTGCTTGATCGCGCTCATGTTGGTTTCTACATGATCAACGACGGTGAAGCCGTTAGCTTCAAGGTGCTGGATCCACTTCTTGCAGCATCCACAGTTAGCGTCACGATGGACGTCGATCGTCAGCGACTCTGCTGCATGACCAACTGAACTGATAAACAGAGCCGCGAACGCAGCGAGGCGAAGTGCCCGACCGGGACGAAGAAAGTTATTTCGCATGGGTATGCTCCTTCCCATCAGCGTGGGTATGAGTTTTTGGCTGAACGGCCGGAGTTGCAGGAGCGTCATGTGAAGCCTCCACAACCTGAGGATGGGCGTGTTTGGTACTTTCATCCTGAGTAGGTGCTGCGGCGTCCTCATGAGCATGGGCGCTGTTTTTCTCGCGTTGATGGTTGCCTACTTCAGCTACCTCTTTAGCTTCATCAGCATGTCTAGTCCTGAAATAGGTTTACACCTGTTTCACCCTAACGCCCGATGCACCGCATCGGGCGTTTTGTATTTCAAAGACAGGTGCGGTCGCTCGCCGTTGTAGATCGATACCGACTCACTCACCATCTTCTTCGCTTGCGTCAAATCCTGCGGCCGCTGAAGCATAAGCTCTGTCTTCAGTATCCCGTTGACCCTCTCTGCCAAGGCATTTTGGTAGCAGTCATAGCCATCCGTCATTGAACATCGAATGCCGTATTTCGCGTGCAACGCTTGGTACATCCCCGAGCAATATTGGATACCTCTATCTGAGTGGTGCACCAACGGCTGCTCTGTCCGACGGTGCTTTACCGCCCAGCTCAGCGCGTGTGCTACCGACTCGGCATGAAGGCTTTCATGGACGTGATAGCCCACGATCTTTCGCGAAAAAGCATCCGTCACAAGGCTCAGATAAGCCACACCTTCCTGAGTTGGCAAATAGGTTATGTCAGCCACCCAGACTTGTTCCGGGCCGCAGGGAACAACCTGATCAGGCCCTGGTTTGAGCAGGTTCGGGTGGCGGTGAAAGCGATGATGACTATTGGTCGTCTTGTGATAAGCCCGCTTGCGAGCCACCAATAAACGCCGTTCACGCAGAATCGAAAACAGCCGATCTCGCCCCACTTGCAGCTCAAGTTGAGGCTGGCATTGCAGCAAGTAATACAGCTTTCGGGTGCCCAGCCGCGGCTGCCGCAGGCGCTTTTGTTGAACGAAATCGGCAACTTTCTGATCCAGAACCAGACGAGCTGCATCGGCGCGATTGCGTTTGTAGTAAGCCTGGCGGCTTATCCCCATGAACTGGCAAGCCCTGCTGATGCTCAGGTTTTGGATTCGTTTTTGCGCGAGGACTTGCCGGGACGCTTTTTTACGACAGAGAGACCGTAGTCATTTTTCAAGACATCCACGACCGCCTCGAAAAACTGCGCTTTCTGATTGGACAGCGCCAACTGTTCTTCAAGCTCTTTGATGCGTTGTTCTGGCGTTAATGGTCGGCTTTTGTCGGGCATAGACCCCATCCTCGGCGAGCCAATGTATGTGCCTGGGCTCCAGTCCTGCCGACCGTGCTTGCGTAACCACGTCAGAACGGTCGTTTTGCCTTGAATCCCGTAGCGCTCCTGAGCCTCTTTATAGCTCAGCTCGCCTTTTTCGACCTGATCGACTACCGACAATTTAAAGGTCAGCGTGTAGTCTCGCTGACTACGCCTTTTTGCTGATTCCATTACGTCCTCCTGAAAAACAGATCAGAAGGTGTAAACCTTATTCAGGACGGGACAGCATCATGATGTCCAGCGGCGGCCCCTTTTTGACCCTCATGCAGACCTTCATGGTTATGCATTTTGCTCTCGCCGCCACCGTGTTGATGACCACCACTGTTCGCGGCTAGAGCTTTGTATTGCTCTGCATCCAAGGTGGGAAGCTGCTTAAGAAAAGCGACCACTCCCCAGATGTAGGGATCAGCCATGCTTTTACCCCAAGCGGGCATGCCTGTGGATTTGATTCCATGCTTGATGATCCAGAAAGCTGCAGCAGGGTTTCCATCAACGCCCAGTTTTGAAAGATTTGGAGGTGCAGGGTAACCGTCTCGAATCCCCTGAGCCTTGCCCGCCGCCGCAAATGACGAAACTCATACGGCAGACGAGCTCAGAAATTGCCACACTTTAACTATCAAGGGGATTACATTTCTTTCAGCTTGGGAATGCGCCAAACGGATCAGCAGTTGGCGTGGTCGGCGGCTTTGGCCTTGCTCTCGACTACGGGGGGTTGAGTGCCTTGCTTTTGGGCAATTTGGTACGACTCCATCGAGTCCTTACTGGCCGCTTCCATACGTGCAAATGTCCGGTCACCACCGCCTTCGGCCATAGCCAGGGAAGAGACGGTCAAAGCTGCGATGACAAACAGGGTTTTCATGGATTTCATTTGGGTAGCCTCGGATGAGTTTTTGGTTGCCCCGTTGAATCCACATCAAGAGATGATTCTTGGGGCTGAGCTCAAGGCTCGATGTAATTCTACGGCTCATACCCTGTCAGAAACCTTAGGCCAACATTACAGTTGTGTCAGGTTGACATTTTCTTCTTGAACAATCTGCGACTTAATCCGTATGGTCTCGTCCATCCTAAGCTGCAATTAACCGCTTAAAAACCAATATATGACGGCTTTGTAAGCCTCCAGTCATTTTCAGCGAAGACGACGGATGGCTACGAAATTTAAAGTTTTCTTAAAGGATGCTCGACAGCTTTTGAACAGCTGCAGAGAGTCTGAATTGATCGACGTGCCACCATTATTTCAACCTGAGGAATCGCGATGCATATTGTGTTTGGACTGGAAACTATCCACAAAGGTGATCTGGCGTGAGTATTAATTTCGAAAAGGCCGTTGGCTCTGCGGAAAGAGCTTTAATCTATCGTAGTCAAAGAGCTGAGGTGCTGAGCAACAATATCGTCAACGCCGACACACCGAATTTTAAGGCTCGCGATATGGACTTTCCTACCTTGCTTGCAGAACAGTCAAAGCGAGTTGCAGACACCCAATTTTCTTTACAAACAACAAACCGAAATCATATTCGTGGAAATGGCTCAGAAGGCGACTCTGATGGGAGTGCTTTACTTTACAGAACTCCAAATCAACCGTCCCTTGACCAAAACACCGTGGATCAGCAGATCGAAATCGCGAAATATACGGAGAATGAAATTCATTTCGAGGCGGCTTTTACTCGATTAAATGGCTCATTTAAAGGCTTAATTAAGGCAATACGTGGAGAGTGATGGGCAAAAGAACTATGACAAAATAAAGGTAATTATAGTGTGGGGCTGCTATTCCAAATCTGGTCGTCCTTGAACTTCAGTGTCAGCAAATAATTGAGCGCACCTCACCATGACTGATATTCTCGAGTCCATCGCTGGACGCGTTGTCCGATATCAGCAAAGTCGAAGACCCAAATATTGTTCTTGAGAATGGTCGATTCATCGTTAGTGGTGCCCTGAATCTCAAACGCGTGAACAAACCGGCTTTCAGGCTAAATCGACTGAGGACTACCTGACTCTGGCGGGACTGGTCATGAGCCTGCTGGATCGTCTGACGATCATCGGGAACAAACTCGATTGGGAGAGGTGGAGCATGACGGTGGTTGGCGTTGAAGAGCGTCGGATGACGAGGATGCTGGTGCGTAAAGAGTAAGGGTAGAAAAGCGAGACCGCATTTGCGGCCTCGCTTGTTTTCAAGATATCACTCGTGCGAGTGCCCGTGCTCAGCGCTCTCGGAGGTTGTTTCTTTCTCGCCGCCGCTGCATGCAGTCATCAGGCCCAAGAAGCAGATCAAGAGCATCGTACGGAACAACGTTGCTGAAGTTTTCATTGGAAAGTCTTTCCTAAAATACTGGGTTAAACGTCCGTGGTCCGGTCGCTCTAGGCCTTTTCGGCAGAAGAGCGGCCGTCCTTGGATTACTGTTTAACGCTCAGGTAATCACCGGTCGTTTTCAGTGAGATGGTCACGTCGCTGTTGCTGCGATTACGCCAGAACCAGCCATGGGTGCCGTCAAAAATGGCGGTGAACTCGCCCTTATCGCCTTTGACTTGCTTGCCTTTGGTGTAACTGTGGAAATAGCCCTTTTCTGCCTTGTAGGGCTCGCCATGGGTGTCGTAATTCACAGGGCCCCCAGCCGTTGTCCACTCATAGCTGACGGTGGTGTTTTTCAACATTTCCAGCTTGATCTCTGTCCCTTCACCCGGCTTGAGTATGACGGTCATCTGATCAGTCTTTGATGCAGGGATAGCAGCTACTACAGGTTCCGTTACCGGCTTTGCCGCAGGCTGAACTTGTTCGATTTGCGGAATCGGAGCTGCCGCGACGGGTTGTGGTGGCGCGGTATCGGCCAGGGCCTCTTGTGCGAGGGTGATTTTCAGTTCGCCCATTTGCGTCAGGCCTAATGCTCGTCCCACGCCCGTTGGATCAATGGCGTATTCCGAAGGCATGATGACCGTCACCAAAAGGCCGACTGCGGTGAGCAGCGCGATGACTGTCGAACGCACTAACTGGCGGCTGCTGGGCAATTCGTTAACGGTTGGAAGTGGAGTATTGAACATGGTCAGAATTCCTTACGCGGAGACAAACAGGCCGGTGAACTGGTAACCCATCAGCAGGAAACCGGCACTCATCATGGCGACGTTGGCGACATAGGCGTGGCGCCAAAAACTGCCGGTGCGCCGCCAATATCCCATCAGAATGAGAATCGAGCTGAGGGCCAGCAATTGGCCTATCTCGACGCCGACGTTGAACGCAAGCAGGTTGGGGATCAGGCCGTCGGGCGAGATCTCGTACTCCTGGATCTTGGTTGCCAAACCAAAACCATGGAGCAGACCGAAGACCAGCGTGGCCACCTTGGTATTGGGTTGGTAACCGAACCAGCGCTGGAACGCGCCCAGGTTGTCGAGCGCCTTGTACACCACCGAGAAGCCGATGATGGCGTCGATCACGTAGGAGCTGATGCTTATTTCCGTGAGCACACCGAGTAGCAGCGTGACCGAGTGGCCCACAGCAAACAGCGTGACGTAAAGGCCTACATCCTTCAGGCGGTAGAGGAAAAAGATCACCCCGAAGAGGAACAGCAAGTGGTCATAGCCCGTCATCATGTGTTTGGCGCCCATGTAGATAAAGGGCAGCAACATGACGCCAGAGCTTTCCTGGATGAAGCCCTTATCCCCCTCAGCAACGGCGTGAGCCAGCGCCTCGGGCATGCCGAAGGAGAGTGATGCGATAAGCAAAAACAGCAGCAGTAGCGGGCGACACGAGGGCACAGTGAATGCGCCCACGCCGCTCATAGAGTGCGAATGCATGGATAAATCCTACGTTGCAGTGATCTTGGGCCGCAGCGCGGCCATGGTCAGGATGCGAACGAAGGACGGGGTGGACGCTTGATCAAGAATATCGGCGGAGGGGGAACTGCATATTGCGGGGCATCAACCCGCACCGATAGCTTGGGTTGTTCGGCCAAAATCAACAGGGAAGTAAGCTGCGGTGTTTCGTGCTGGTGGTCTGGGGTCAGCGGCGAATGAAAGTGATCTGAACAGCTCGCGCAGGAAAGTGAGGCTTCTTGCTCGCCGTGGGAGTGATAGGCGTCTTGCTTAATCTCCCAGGCAGGCTGTTTCGTCGCCACCGACAACGTATAGGTATGCCCGGCCCAAGCCATCAAAACGGCGAGAGCAAGCGCGAATACCACCGTTGTTGTCAGGGATCTACTGAGCATGTTGATCGTCTTTTAACTCGCTTTTTTGCTGCGGTGATGCGTTTGACCTAACCCCCCTAGGGGGATAGCATGCCAGCGTAATTCATTGAGACCAAAGGCTCAAGCCATGGATGAACACAAACATAACCATCCCCACACTCACCGAAGTCATGATGCCATTATCAAGCGCCTCAAGCGTGCGGACGGCCATCTACGCGGCATCATCACCATGATCGAAGAAGGTCGTGAATGCGTCGACATCGCCCAGCAACTGCATGCCGTTGAAAAAGCAGTGTGTCAGGCCAAGCGAACGCTCATTCAGGATCATATCGATCACTGCCTGGAGAATACCGTCTCAGCCTTGAACAATGGCGAGCGTGCACCGCTGGAAGCGTTCAAGCAAATCACCAAGTACCTCTAGGTCTGACATGCCCAATTTCGCTGAATTCTTGTAGCAGGGCGGATCTCACCCTTGGACATGACGACCGCCAGTTCAACTCAACACAATCCATCCAGTAGCCGTAGCAGCAGCCTTGACCTGATCAAGTGGCTCGCGATGCTGACCATGGTGATCGATCACCTTCGGTTGCTGTGGCCAGACATGAGCAGTCTGTTCATTCCTGGAAGACTCTCTTTTCCCTTTTTCTGCCTTGCCGTTGCGGCCAACGTAGCGCGCTCCACGCCGGGCGCGTTTCTGACCGTTGCTAACGGCCGCTACCTCGCCTTGATGCTCTTGTTCGCCGTCGTTTCTGAGGTGCCTTACCGCTACTTAAGCACCTCCGGGTCATTCAATGTGCTGCCCACCCTGGCGTTGGGTTTGTTGATTGCCTAGGGTGTTCAGCACAGAACCCTGCTAAGCATTGTCATGGCCTCGGTCGCCGCAGGTCTTGCCTACGTACTGGATGATCCATTGATGTATGGGGTTTATGGCGCGCTCGTACCTACGGCCTTGCTACTGGCGATCAAATGCCAGGGCATCCTTTGGTTGCTGCCAGCGGTTTTGTGTATGTTGATCAATACCCGCAGCAGCATTATTGTCAGGGCGATGGAGTTTGAGACCTATCCATTGCTGGCTTTAAGTACGGCTTTTATCGCTCCGCTGATCGGACTTTGGCTTCTGCGTCAGACGTTCACGTTCAAGGTATGGCCGGTGCAACACTGGGGTTACTGGTTCTATCCGGGTCACCTTGCCGCATTACAGGCCCTTCGTTTTCTAGTCTGAACTGTGGGTGATCAAACTCAGAAAATTATGAATGCCCTGTGATCAATACGGCCATCGACGATGCTGATCATCGATGACATAAGGGTGTTCGTGACTCGCTCCATCGTGACCTTCTAAATGAGTGTGGCCGTCCGGCAGATTCTGATGGGTGTGCCTAATAGACTCTTGGTCATGTGCAGGACGCCAAATCACGACGCTGACCACCAATGCTCCACCTGCCACGATGGCAAGTCCCACGAAAGAGGCATTGAGGCTGATATTGGCGCCCAGCCAACCGGCCAGTGGATAAGTGATCAGCCAACAGGAATGGGAAAGTGCAAATTGCGCTGCAAAAAGGGCTGGACGATCCTCGGCATGCGACGACCGACGCAGCAGTCGTCCGCTGGGCGTTTGTGCCAAGGAATATCCCACACCGAGTACCAACCACAGAGGCAGCAGGAAGTTGTAGGTGCTCAGGTTGATGCCAACTGCCAAGCCCGCAACCAGGATCCCACCGCCAAACAGCATTGCTGTCCGGTCTTTTATGCCTTTCAGAAGGCGAGGTAAAATCAGTGCGGCGATCATAGATCCACCCCCAAAAGCAGCGAGCGCTAATGCGGTTGAGCTCTGAGGTAAAGCGAATCGGGACTGTACCAACACAACGGTATTAACGATGACCAGGGCGCTTGCCGCAGCCACCGTTAGATTGAGGGCTAGTAGTCCCCGCAAGCGCGGTGTGGCCAGAAATATGCGCATTCCTCGGGTGGTTCGCTCAAAGATACTGCGCCTTTGAGTCGGCTTCGCCTTTGGCAGTAGTACCGTCGAGACCAGCGCTGCTGAGGCCAGAAAGCCAATCACCGTTCCGGCGAATAGGTTATGGAAACTGATCACCGTCAGCAGTACGGCTGCGAGCATGGGGCTGGCGACACTTTCAAGATCGTAGGCAAGGCGAGATAACGACAAGGCGCGAGTGTAATCCTCTTCATCCGACAGTATGTCTGGGATGGTGGCCTGGAAGGTCGGGGTGAAGGCAGCAGAGGCAGATTGCAGTACAAAAATCAGCACGTAGATTTGCCATACTTCCGTGACGAAAGGCAGGGCAAGTGCAACGAGGGCTCGCACCAAGTCCAGTGATACGAGCATCGCCCGTCGCGGCAGACGTTCCGCAAAAGCCGCCGCAATCGGTGCTACGCCAATATAGGCAGTCATTTTAATTGCCAGCGCGGTGCCAAGCACTGCCCCGGCCTGTGCTCCCGCAAGATCGAACGCCAGTAGCCCCAGCGCAACAGTCGCGAGGCCTGTTCCGACAAGAGCAATCACTTGAGCCAGGAAGAGATGTCGGTAGGTTCGGTTAGCCAGGATTTTCAGCATTTGAAGTCTCGGGCGGCCAAGCGCTTGGCCAAGAGGATTTACGACGAATACTAATCACGACGTCGATTTCAAGGACGAAGCCCATCTTTGCCGAGAAAGGTTGCAGAACTTTCTCAACCGCAAAAAAGATATTGGCTTAGCTTTGAGAGAAGCATTCGTATCCTCCATAGGGGGATATGAGGCGATCCTAAACTATTGGCTTTGTCAGCTAAAGAAAAGGTTCTGTCACCTACCGCGTCGAATACTGAGGGGACTAACCAAGCACGCTTGCTCAATGAAGGCATTTCGCCATACCCTGCAAGGTGTGAGAGTTCTCACCCTTCATAAAAACCTGAGCATGGAATTCGCCCAATGAAACTATCTGCCCTTCTGATCGCTGCTGTTCTCTCGATTACTTCCGTGGCTGCCTTCGCGCATAGCGGCGGTACTGATTCAAAAGGTTGCCATCGCAACCATAAGACGAACGACTACCACTGCCACTAAGTCGCAAAAGCCCAGCCCTGGGCTGGGCTTCAATGTGAACAGGCCTCTTCACGCGTACGGAGGCCAGTTATGCCTTTGCTTTAGGCGGCGTTAAGCTCAACTGTGATGTGAACCAGTTCCTCATGCACTGACAAGAGGTCTTTGAAGTAAGCGGGCGTCGCGTTTTGATCCGTCGTCAAACTTAGGCTCTGTACGTAAACCCAAGAAATACGATTTTCTGTAAAATACACCGCCATTAAAGCCAGGAGGCCAAGATGGCAAAGCGGTATGAACTCCCCGACGCAGCCTGGGATCTGGTTGCAGATATTTTCACCAAAAATCAGCGCACCGGGCGCCCTCGGGCCGATGATCGCCTGATGCTAAACGGTATTCTCTGGGTGCTTTGCTCTGGCGCAGCCTGGCGAGACATGCCCGAACGATTCGGCCCTTGGTCAA
>Ga0208788_1000146_pt1 | contig 36567 bp, 33 predicted proteins | sample Wag4_2014_7_11_3_FD_187363 | JGI IMG/M metagenome (GOLD analysis project Ga0208788, IMG submission 187363) | Fresh water mixed with fracking chemicals microbial communities from Ohio, USA - Utica-2 Time Series FC 2014_7_11 (SPAdes) (version 2) ...
GGTGGGCGCTGCTGCGGTCGTTCGCCCGCTAGAGGGTGTCCACCCACGCGCGCAGCACTGCGATTTGCTCGCTGGTCAAGCGCGCTTCGGGATGCGCCAGCTTGTAGTCCCAAGTAGGCATCTCGCCTTGGTCGATTTGCTCCAGCATCTCCTCGGCCAGCGACAACTGCTTGGATTCACGGTAGGAACCCCAATCCGAGAAGTTCAACTCGCGCCGGCCTTCGTCCACATGATGGGCTACCTGCCAACTGATGGGGGCGATGTAGGAGTACCAAGGCCAGTGTGTCTCATTCGAGTGACAGTCATAGCAGGCGGCGCGCAGGATGCTGCTGACTTCTGGAGGTGCCTCCAAGTTGGCCCTCACCGGCGGATTCGTGCGCTCGACCGGCCACACTTGGGCCAGCAAGACCACAGCGAACAACACGATCACGGTCCACTTCATGATGAGGCGCAGCTTCATGGCGATGGCGTGAGCATACCGCTAGGATCCTCACGTGCGCATCCTTCACCTCGTCCATGGTCTGCCTCCCGATCGCGTGGGTGGGACAGAGACCTACACTTGGCAGCTCGCGCGTGCTTTGGCGGCGCGCGGGCATGAGGTCGAAGTGTTGGCTACGACCAAGGACTTAGGTCGTGCAGACCTGTCCTTGCGCTCGTCCGTGCGCGAAGGTGTGCAGGTGCATAGTCTGGCGCACAACTTGTTGCATGCCGATTTTCGGGCGACTTGGGATGATCCGCGCATCGTTGCGGCCATCGCACCGTTGTTGTCGCGCCGCTACGACCTTGTGCATGTGCAGCACTTGATTCAGCTGGGTATCACCTTGCCAGCACGTTTCGCACAGCAAGGAGCCGCGGTGGTCATGACCCTGCATGACTACTGGAGCCAATGCGCGCGTCATGGCCAGCGCCTGCATCCCGACGGGAACCTGTGCGCCACACTTGATCCACAGCGTTGCGGCGCATGCCTTGTGACCTTCGAGCACAACCAAGGTCGTTGGGAGCGACGCCTCATGCCGGTGGTGCGGATGGTCAAGCAAGCTAGTGGACTGGACTTGTCGGCGAGTGCGCGGCGCGCCAAGCGCTGGTTGGGCAAGCGTGCACCGGTTGCTACTGCTGCAACGCAAGCTGACGCGGCGCGTGCGCTTGCACAGCAAGTGGTCGTGCGGGCCACAGAGTTGCGCCAGCAACTGAGTGCCCAGGTACAGCTGTACTTTGCACCCAGCCGTTTTGTGTTGGAACGCTCCGTGCTGGATGGAGGCTTGCCGCGCGAGCGCATGGTGCATTTGCCCTTTGGCATCGCGGACGGTGTGCTGGGCGCGCGCAGTCCGCGTCCTGCGGAAGCACCGCTGCAGATTGGCTACCTAGGTGCTCGGATTCGAGCCAAAGGCCCGGACTTGTTGTTGCGCGCTTGGGCTCAATTGCCCAGCGAGCTGCGCCAAAGCGGAGTGCTGCGCGTCTGCGGCTCGGATGCGAACGAGCCGACCTACCAAGCAGAACTGCGTCAGCTCGCGCTCGCAGCGGGAGCGCGCTTGGAGGGCGTGCTTGATCGCGCTGCGGTGGCTCGCCTGTACGCCGAGCTCGACCTGTTGGTTGTGCCCAGTCGATGGTGGGAGAATGCTCCTCTGGTGGTGCAAGAAGCGCGCGCAGCCGGCGTGCCGCTGCTGGTGGCCGATCATGGCGGGTTGGCTGAGCTGGTAGAGCCTGGTATCGACGGCTGGCGCTTCCGGCCCGGATCGGTGGAGGACTTGTCTGCGCGCCTAGCGCAGGTGCTGTCTAGAAAACTGGATACGCGCGCGCTCCATCCGCGCCCCGTGCCCGCGTGGTCGTGGCATGTCGATCAAGTTGAAGCCCATTACCGCGCGGTGGTGCCGTGAAGGGGCTCGCGTGAAGGTGCTGTTGACCTGCCACCGCGATCCGTGGGGGACTGCTGCGGAAGCGCCTCTAGGCGGTGTCGAGCGTACAGTTCAGCGCTTGGCTGATGGCCTTGTGCAGCGCGGGCACGCGGTGGTGGTGGTGTCAGGTACTTTGGACAGCGCTGTGGATCCCATTCCGCAAGCCGTCACCAGCCGCCCCTCGGGTGGGTTTTTGACCAGAGTCTCCATTCGCCGTGCAGACCTGCATCATGATCACTGGCAGAAGAGTCTTTCGGCCCGTGCGGGTCGTCAATTTGAAGAACTCGTAGCCGCAGAGCGCCCTGATGTGGTGCATGTGCACCATTGGTTGCGTCTCTCGCGTGACTTGGTGCTGCGCGCCGCGCGGCAAGGGGTTCCGTCGCTTGTGACGCTGCACGATCACTTCGTGTCGTGCCCGCTGACCTTTCGCGTGCAGCCGCAGACCATGCTGCCGTGTGACAAGAAGAGTGGACTACTGCCGTGTGTAGCCTGTGCCGATAGCGTGCCGCCCATTGCCCACTGGTTGCCTATGGAGGCGCGCTGGACCGAGTTCACGCTGCGCCGGCATGATTTGGTGCGCGAGCTCAAGCTCGCGCGTGTGATCACAGTGCCTACCCAGGCCCACGCGCAAGCTCTGCGCGCCTACTTGGCCCCCGAACTCGATTCGCTGAGCCTGTCGGTCCTGCCTCATCCGGCACCAGCCGTCACACGCAGCCCTCAACCCCAACGGCACTCCCAAGGTCACATGGGCAGCTTGCGCGTATTGGTGCTCGGTCGTCTGGCGCGCGAGAAGGGGCTGGAGGTGGTGTTCGCGGCGCTGGAACTGTGTGCGGCACGCGCTTCCATTGAGCTGCACTTGCTTGGCACCACGGGCGATGAGTCCACCCAGGCTTGGCTTGCTGCGCGACTCACTCATGTGCGCTCTTTAGCTGGCGTACGGGTGCAGCTGCACGGTGCCTACGATGCCGCGGAGCTCGGCACCCATCCTGTGCTCCAGCACACGGACTTGATTGCCTTGCCATCTCTCGCGAGCGAGTCACAAGGCTTGGTTTTGGATGAAGCCCTTCAGCTGGGCCGCCCCTGCGTGCTGTCCTCGCTGCCCGCGTATAGAGAGCGGGTGGCCGCCCGGTCTGCGCAGGGCTGTTGCCTGTGGGTACCGCCCGGTGACGCGGCTGCCTTGGCCGCCCATTGGGTCGACCTGGCCCACAATCCCCAACGCTTCGATGCTCTGGCCAAGGCCGTTCCGGCGCACAAGGATGCTCGGCAAGAGGAGGCTGTGTGGTTGGATGCTCATCAAGCGCTCTATGACCAGTGTCTCTCCGCGGGCGCGGCACCTACGCCCGCCAGTGGCGAAGCTTGGTTTGAGGAACGCATGCGCACCTTCGCCGAGTCGCAGTGGGATGCGGCACTGGCGCGTTCGACTAGGACTCAGCTTGGGTACGATGCCTAGGTGAACTGGCTTCTCACCTCTCTTGCTTGTGCAGCTTCGGTGGCTGCAGCTTGCACCAACACTCCTGCGGGGCATGCTGCCGATCGATCCAGCGCTGATCGCATCGTGCGCACAGAGGAGCTGCCCGAGCGCGAGCGCGCTGCATGGGATGCCTACCGTCGTGGAGGCGCTGAGTGGGAGTTGCGCCGCGAAGAGGTGCGCAAGGACCCGCTGCTAGCGCGTTTTGTGGTGCAGAATGCCGCGCGCGAGATGGTGGCCACGTTCGAACGCTCGCGCCTGCAGACCAAGCCCATCGCGGATGGACCGTTTGAACGCGCGCAAGCCGAGTTGGTCGCGCTCAAGGAGTACTCGACACCGCTTCTCGTGCAGTCCTTGCAAGTCAAGGACGGTGTTGTGGCCTTCCTCGCGGGCGATGTCTTGGTGCGCATCGGCGCATCGGCGGTGCTGCCCACCGCGGGCTTGCTCGGGGATGCACGCGCCGAGACACGCCGTCGTGCCGCGGAATTGCTCGGCAAACTGCCCGCAGATGCGGCTGCAGAAGCGGATGTGTTGGCGCAGCTCGGAGTCGTGGTCACCAAAGACCCTGAGTGGATCGTGCGCGCCCAAGCCGCCCAAGCGCTGGCCTTGCGCGGTAGTCAAGCAAAGTTGACGGCCCACCCCACGGGGGTGTTGTGCCGCGCCTTGCTCGACACCGATCCGGCCGTCGCTATCGCCGCGGCCCAAGGCTTGTCGCTCTTGGATGACCTGCGCTGCTTCAGCCGCTTGGTCGACGCGCTTGAACATGCCTCAGGGCGCGGGGAGCCCAAGCTGGTGGTCGAGATCGAACGCACGCTCGCCAGCGTGAGTCGCGACAGCAAGAAGCGCGCACCAACGCAATGGCGCTCGTGGTGGGAAGCGAATCAAAAGCGTTTGCAAGCGGAACGATCCTGAATGAGCACCTCCACTAACCTGCCCTCAGGAAGACGCGTCCTTGTCATCGGTTGGGATGCCGCCGATTGGCTGATTGTGGATCAGCTCTTGGCGCAAGGTCGCATGCCTGTGCTGGAGCGCCTGATTCAGCGCGGTGTACGCAGCGACCTCACGACTCTGGAACCCAAGCTCAGTCCGCTCTTGTGGGTGAGCGTGGCCACGGCGCGCACACCTGATGTACACGGCATCCTCAACTTCGTCGAACCCAAGCCGGACGGCAGTGGTCTGCGCATCGCTTCCAGCACCAGCCGCAAGGTCAAGGCGATCTGGAACATCGCCACGCAAGCAGGCTTGCGGGTGCAGTGCACCGGCTGGTACGCAAGTCATCCTGCCGAGCCGGTACGCGGCATCGTCACGAGCAACATGTTGATGGAGGGCGACCCCGGTCAGGCCTCTACGCCTTGGCCGTTGGTGCCCGGTGCCGTGCATCCGCCGGACTTGAGCGACACGCTGGCGCAGCAACGCGTGGGTCGCGCGACCTTTGCCCGCACGCACCTCGCGCAGCTCTTTCCCTACTTGGCGGCGCACACGCACGATGCGCGCGTCGACACGCTGTGCAAGTTGATGGCGACTGCCATGAGTGTGGAGCGCGTGGCTCTCGCCTCCATGCGCGCACAGGCCTGGGATCTGGCCATGGTGTTCTTCGAGACGATCGACACCATGGGCCATCACTTCATGCAGTACCGCCCGCCGCGCATGGCCGGAGTAGCCGAGCGTGATGTGCGCGCCTTCGGTGCCGTGATGGACTCGGTGTACTGCTGGCATGACGCTGCCTTGGGGCGTTTGCTGGAACAAGCTGGTCCGGACACCACCGTGTTCATCCTCTCGGATCATGGCTTTCAATCCGGTGGCGAGCGTCCTTCGCTGGAGGACCTACCGCCAGAGATGCGCATGGAGAAGGAGGCCAGTTGGCACCGCCCCTTGGGCTTGTGGGTCGCCAGTGGCCCGGGCGTCAAATCTGGTGGACAACCCATCACCGCCAATGTGCTCGACCTGACTCCTACCGCTCTAACTGTCTTGGGCGTGCCCTGTGGCGCAGACTTTGACGGACGCATCTTGGCGGAGATTCTCGAAGATCCCGCACCGGCACCGATTGCGTCGTGGGAAACACCCGGCGCGGATGCCGGCTTGCATCCCGAGGATCTACGCCAAGATCCGTTCGAAGCCGCGGACGCCATCCAGCAGCTTGTGGATTTGGGCTACATGGCCGCCCTGCCCGAAGACGCCCAAGCGCAAATCGATCTAGTCAAGCGTGAGAGTCTGTTCAATCTGGGCGTGCACTTGCTGTCGCGTCATAAGTTCCGCGCGGCCTTGCCACAGTTTGAAGCTCTGCACGCCCTGCGCCCAGAGGAAGCACGCTATGCGGTGTGCCGTGCAAGTTGCTGCGCGGCACTCGGCGATCATCAACAAGCCGTTGAGATTCTGCGAGCTGCAGTCGCTCAGCGTCCCCACGACCACGAGTTGCGTGTGTCGTTAGCCATGTCGTTGGGCGAGGTTGGATTGCAGGCCGAGGCTCGAGCTGAAACCGAGCGTCTGCGCGCTGCTGCCCACATGCCAGCCTCCACCTTGGTCCGACTGAGTGAATGCTTGCTGCGTCAAGGACGCTTGACGGAGGCTCTGGAATCTGCCACAACTGCGCGCCATGCTGAGCCTCACGCGGTAGGTGCGATGTTGGCCTTGGCGCGTGTGCACCTGTGCGGCGCGCGCTACGAAGCGGCCGCTGAGTGTGCGCTCGATGCTATGGAAGCGTCGAAGGTGCTGCCGGATGGCCACTGGCTCTTGGGCTGTGCCTTGGCCTGGTATGGTGATTTGGACAACGCGGCCAAGAGCCTCGCCATCGGCTTGCAGTTCGATCCGCACCATGTGCCAACTTTGCGCACGGCAGCCATCGTGGCTTTGGCGCGAGGGGAGGCGAATGCAGCCAAAGAACTTCAGGCGCGCACGCAGGCAGCCATCGAACGCACCGAGTGGCGCCAGCTCAGCGAGTTACCGTTCGAATCAGAAGGGCTCCGCGCGCACCTAGGAATCGCGCAGCCCTAGGAGTACATCGCTCACGCGCGGTTGCGGTGCAATTGGGGGTCCACCGCGGCGACCATGGCACTGAGCGAGAGCGCACCACCAACGAAGCTGTGCATACGCTCGGCTTGGGTGGCAGGTAGTGCCACAGCCTCCGCATAAGGCACGCGCAGCACTTCAAAACACGCCTGTGCCTCCAAGTGTGCGTGCACTTGCTTGAGTTGCGCCTCGTAGATGGCCCGCAAACGCGTTGGTGCCAATGCAGCACCGCTGCGTCCCAAACGCTCAAGCATCTTCGCTTGCGATGCGACCACTTCCCCGAGATCGCGCTCCATGAAGATCACCTTGTAGGGGCGATCGGTCGGCAGCTCGAGCAGCAGTAGATGGATGATCTTGACCACCCGCCCCTCGGCCTCATCTAACCAAGTCTTGTCGGTGCGCAGGGACTTCACGCGCTCCAGCTCAAAGTACCCGCGTGGGTTATCGGTATCTGCTGCGCGTTCGTGGTCCGTGAGCGCATCCAGACCCCCGGCGTGCAGCATTTGCATCGCCATGCTGGTCCCCGCGCGCGGCAGGCCGCTGACCACGACGGTGGGGCGTCGACTCTGGTAGGAGGGGGAGTCCATGTGCAAAGCCTACCCTGCTCAGGACCGCGATCCTCGGGGCCCACTTGGCTTCATGCGTCTGCCTTTTGGTGCTGCGCGCGCGCAAATAAAGCGGTCAATTTCAGGAAATCGTGTTTTGTCGGGTCCCTACCCCCAAACCCCGTTAGGGTTCCATGTAGCCTCTGCGTGTACTTAGGCGTCCATCGGATCCGTGGGGCGTAGTTCGCTCTGGATCCAAGTCCCTAGCTCGAACGGTCAAAACCCCACTATGAATCTCGCTTCTCGCCTCTCCAATCACTTGGTTGCAGCTGCCGCTGCTGCCGCGGCCTTGGTTTCCATCGCACCGGAAGCTGATGCTGGCATTGTTTACCGCACCTATAACGCGGTCATCCCGGCCACGATTGACGGCCTGTACGTCAACATCGAAACCGGCGTCACCGGTGGCCTAGGTGGCGTCACTCCGGGTTGGGACATCAACCCCTACGGTGCTGTGAACATGCAGTTCTTTGCCGCCGCGGGCACGGGCTACCTGCGCTATCCGGGTTCGGCCACCACGACGGTGGCTGGCAACCTCATGCCAGGTACTTCCATCGACGCTGCAGGTAGCTATGCCACCTCCACGGCTGCGGTCACTTTTGGTGCAGCCGCTGGCAACTGGCTGCTGAACTCCGTCAACCTGATCGGCTTCCGCTTCAACGCTGCCGATGGTTTGCCGCACTACGGTTGGGCGCGCATCCAAGTTGGTGCTACCGCAAACTCCCGCACCCTGATCGACGCGGGTTATGAGACCGTAGCCAACACCGCCATCAACGCTGGTGACACAGGTGCCCCGACCAGCGGCGCGTTCTGCTTCGGTGACGGCAGCAGCACTGCCTGCCCGTGCGCCAACAACTCGGCCGTCGGCGCGGGTGCTGGTTGCTTGAACTCCTTGGGCAGCGGCGCTTTGTTGGCTTCGACCGGTGTGGCGAGCATCGCCGCCGACACTGCCGTGCTGGCCGGTTCGGGCATGCCGAACAGCTTCGCGCTGTACTACCAGGGCACCACGGCGATCAGCTCGAGCTTCGGCGACGGCTTGCGCTGCGCCGGTGGCTCGGTGGTGCGCCTCGGCACCAAGTCGAATGTGGGCGGCGCTTCGTCGTACCCGGAAGCCGGCGACCAGTCGATTTCCGTGCGTGGCGGTGCACTCGCGGGCGACACGCGCTACTACCAGGTTTGGTACCGCAACGGCGCGGTCTTCTGCAACGCAGAGACCTTCAACCTCTCGAACGGCTACCGCCTCGTGTGGGCGCCCTGATCTAAGCCGCTGAGCAGGATCCGCGCCGGCCGTTGGACACGCGTCCAGCGGCCGGCGTGTTTGTAGGTGGACAGGACCCCGCGACTGGCGTACAAAGGGTTTCTCACGATGTCGGAATGGAAGTTCAGACGGCGGACGGGCGCCTGCACGGGTTGCAACTCAGTCTTTGAGGACGGCGCGCGGCATGTTTCGTTGCTGTCCGTGGCCCAAGAGCTGCTAGCGCGCGAGGATTTGTGCTTGGTGTGCTGGCAAGGCCGCACCAAAGAAGCGTCCGAGCACCTCGTGTATTGGTTCACTCGTCATCGTGCAGGCAAGCGCGGCATGCAGCTGGACTTGCCCACGCTAGAGGCGGTGTTCCTGCGCCTGGAAGGCCGCACAGAGCCCAAGTTGGCGGAGGTGCGGTACCTGTTGTGCCTCTTGCTCATGCGCAAAAAGCGCCTGAAAATCGACCGCATCTTGCGCGGGGAAGGCGAACAGGGCGAATCGATGTTGGTGCATCGGCCGCGCCGCAAAGAGTCGTTGCGCGTGTGGGTGTATGACTTTACGCCCGAGCGCATGGAAGCGTTGAAGGGTGATCTGTTGTCCTTGTTTGAAGGTGCCGAGCCCGCGCTGGTGGGGGACTTAGCCGCTGCTGAGGCGGGTTCTGCTGAGTCAGGTAGCATCGATGTGGAGTCTGCTGCGACCTCCGACCTAGTCGCAAATGATTTGGCCGCAGGCGCTTAGAGGCTAGTGCCAGTGTTCGATTGAGCGCGCTGGCAAGCCCGTGCCCAGCCCTGAGCATGGTTTCGGTGGTGGTAAGTGGGAGACCCGACGGCCGAGAAGGTGGACGCGGAGTGGTGCGGCCGGCCCCAAAAAACGAAAAATTTAAATTTTTTTTTACCCAAATAGCAGCGATAGAGCCACGCCACTGCTGCTCACGCTCACCACTATAGATTGTGGTGTCCATCGTGGGGCCTTCGATCTGTCGGGGTGGAGCACGCACTCGGATCAGGTGCAAGCTCGACACGGTGTCCCAGCGGTGGGGCGAGTGGGGCCGCGCGCACGTAGATGCTCTTGCGGTGGGGCGCGGTGGGTGAGAAGAATACTCATGTGTTGACTGGTGGGAACAAGTGGGAGTTGGGGTGCCGCACGGGCGCGCTCGGTGGGGGCTGTGGCGCTCTCGTCGGCACCCTGCCCCTCCCGCATCAGAGGGCTGGGGAGGTTCACCGTGTTCTTCGGTGAATCCTCCCACTCCCTCGACGCCAAGGGCCGGGTGACGGTCCCCAAGCGTTTCTTGGAGGAGTTGACGCGCAATGCGGAGGGCAACCTTGTCCTCATCTTGTCCGCGGGGCAAGACGGCTGCGTGTACCTCTATTCCAAGCCGGGCTTCGAAGCCACCATCGCCCGGCTGAAACTGGATACGTTCGCGGGAGAGCAGCAGCGCGCGGCGCAACGTTTGCTCTTCCGTTCCTCGTTCGAAGTCGAGCTCGATTCCGCCGGACGCGTGCTCGTACCCGAACGGTTGCGCGGCGGGGCGAGCCTCGCAGGCGAGGTGTTGATGATCGGCGTGAATGATCACGCTGAGCTCTGGGCCAAGGCCGCGTGGGAGCGCTACGAAGCGCAACACGCCAAGGCTTTGGACAACATCGATCAAATCCTTGGTTCGGCCGGGACGGCCAAAGGATGACTGGTGGCCTTCTCCAAGCCTCAGAGCGATGCGGTTCATGTTTCGGTGTTGCCCACCGAAGTCGTCGAGTGCTTCTCGCGGCTGCCTGAATCGTTGCGCGCAGGTTGGATTGTCGACGGCACTGTCGGCATGGGTGGTCACTCCGAGTTGCTCTTGGATGCGTTGCCCGCCATTCGCGTGTTGGGCGGTGATCACGACCCCGCGGCCTTGGAGTTGGCTGCGCAGCGTCTGGCGCGCTTTGGTGCACGGGCGCGCTTGGTGCGCACGCGTCTATCCGATTTGACAGACACGCTGGCGCGCGAAGGTGTGCAGCCGGTGGTGGGCCTGCTGGTGGATCTCGGTGTGTCGTCCTTGCAGTTGGACACAGCCGAGCGCGGCTTCTCGTTCCAGCACGACGGTCCGCTGGACATGCGCATGGATCCTGCGCGCGAACGTTCGGCGGCGGACATCGTCAACACTTGGGATGAAGAGGATCTCGCGGATCTCTTCTATCACGAAGGTGGCGAGACCATGTCTCGGCGCATCGCCAGGGCCATCGTGGAGTCGCGTCGTCGCGCTCCGTTCCGTCGCACGGGTGCTTTGGCTGATTGCGTGGCCAAAGCCGTGGGGCGAGCGGGTGGCAAGATTCACCCTGCGACCAAGACCTTTCAAGCTCTGCGCCGTGCAGTCAATGCCGAAGGCGACGAGTTGTTGGCCGTGCTGTCGTGCGCAGAAGCGCACTTGGTGGACGGTGGCGTGTTGGTCGCCATCTCGTTCCATTCGGGCGAAGATGGCGAAGTCAAGCGCTGGTTGGCTGCGCGCGCCAAGGAAGGCGCGTTCGAGGTGCTGACGAAGAAGCCGCTCGAGGCCGATGTGCTGGAGCGTCGCTCCAATCCGCGTTCGCGTTCGGCGCGTTTGCGGGCTGCGGTGCGCACGCGCCGTCAGGAGGCTCTGTGATGAGTGTCCGCCTTGGTCTGTCGTTGGGCTTGTCTCTGGCGACGTTGATGCTGGCTGTGGCAACCGCGGGCGTGCAGTCGCATAACCGCTCGGAAGCAGCGCGCTTGGATGAGCAGCTCTCAACCACCAAGTTGATCGAGGCGGTGAATGACGAGCGCAGCGCAGAGATCGTGGCGCGCGACTATGCGCCGCCTCACGCGCAAGTTCTGAAGCCTGCGTCGAAGCCGGTGCAGGCCGCAGCGCCGAAGAAGCAGGCCAAGACTGCAGCGAAGCCCGTCGTCGCGCCCGTAGTTGCGCCCGTTGCCAAGCGAGGTGTTCTGTGAGTAGCGAACCGCGCGTAGTCTTGCGTTCGACCTTTGCTGTCTGTGCGTTGATCGGCGTTGTGTACGCGCTCGTGGGCTTGCGCGGCACGTTCCTGGCCACAGTGTCGGCGGGCGAGCAACCGGACCTGGCCTTGGACCCCAAGGTCGAGCCGGTGCCGTTCGACTTGCGCGATGCATCCGGCGTGCCGCTCGGTACGACGGTCGAGTACCTCGAGCTGACTGCCTCGCCGACGGCATTGTGGCAAGCCCACACGCCCCAGCGCTTGTTGCCGAAGCTGGCACAGGCCTTGGTGATGGACGAGGCCCAGCTGCGCGAACGCTTGATGCCGGATCTGGGCGCGGATGGCTGGGTGGTGGCCGACGGTAAGCCTTTCCCCATCGGAGCGGATGCCGCCGAGCGCGTGCAGGGCTGGATCCGCAGCGGGCGCGTAAGCCCGCAAGATGAACTGGGTGCGCCGATTGCCGGCGTGCAGCTGGTAGCCGACCCGCGTCATGGTGGCTGGACCTTGCGCTGGCAACCGCTGGCGCTCTTGTCCGCCGCCGAGCGCGAGCGTCAAGGCCAAGAGAAGGCTGTCAAGTGGACGCGACGCTTCGCGGATGACCTGGCCTTCTGCATCCTCGGCGACAACTTGGAAGCGGTGTTGCCCGATGATGTGGCGCGCGATCGCTTCCGGAACACGATCTGGGCCGCTCTGATGCCTACCGGCTTCAAGAGCGTGCTGAAGGAAGTGCCGCCCTCGCATGTGCAGGCGGTGCATGAGCTGCTCAAGAAGGAAGCCATCCAGTCGCACCAGATGGAGTTGGTGCGCCACAAGAAGCGCGCTTACCCGGCTCGCAGCGATGCGCAGAGCATGGCGATTGTGGGCCGCTGGGGGACCTTCGAGAAGGATGAGGCCGATGCGCGCGCCGCCGAGCAGTTGTCTCTGCCGGCTGACGAGTCGCGCTGGAGCGCGCAGGATCGTCGCGATTACGACGCCCTGCGTCGCGCGCTGGTCTATGTGCCGCGCCCGATGAACGGCTTAGAGCTGTATGTCGAGCGCTTGCTGCAAAGCGAGCCGTATGTGACTTGGGTCCGGCGCGAGGGTGAGCGCTACCTGGCCGAGAAGCGCTCGGCTGCGCGCCAAGCGATGCACCGGCACTTCGTGGCCTTGGACCCGGCGGATGAGCCGGTACAGGTCGAGACGACGCTCGAGCTGCCCGTGCAAGCCGTGCTCAAGGCGGAGCTGGAGCTGATCCAGACCAAGCATGAGCCCGCCTTGGCCATGGGCATTGCCATCGATGTGGCGACCGGCGATGTGCTCGCCTGTGACTACATCGATCCCTACGAGATGGGGGGCTTTGCTCCCACGCAGCACACCTTCACGCCCGGCTCGACGATGAAGGCGATCGTGATGGCCGCTGCGCTGACCGAAGGTGTGGTCGGACCGACCTCGACCTTTGATGCGCGCCATGGTCGTTACAGCTACGACGGGCGACTGATTCGCGAGGCCGAAGGCGGCGACAAGTTCGGTGTGGTGACGGCTTCGCAGGCGCTGGCGCACTCGTTGAACGCCGTCATGGTCCAGATCGGCACGCGCATGGACAGCGATGTGCTCGAGAAGCACTTCCTGGACCTTGGCTATGAGCGCGTGCCGGGCGTCGGCTTGGGCTACGAGCGCAAGGGCTTCGTACCGACTTTGCGGCACCCGCGCACCAAGAAGTGGTCGCATGCGTCGACCTGCTTTGGTCACGAGATGAGCGTGACTTTGTGGCAGCACGCGACGGCGCTCGCGACCATGTTGCGTGGAGGTCAGTACCGTCCTTTGCGCCTTGTGCGCGCGGTAGAGCAGTACGGCGCGCGCCGTGAGATCCCGCTCGTCGCAGACCATCCCTTGCAAGAGCGCGATTCGCTGTCGCCGGAAGCTTGCAACCAGGTTCGGGAAATGATGAATCTGGGTGCTCGTGAAGGCACCGGCAAGAAGCTGTTCCGCGAAGACATGGTGATGGGGACCAAGACCGGTACCGCGCAGAAGGTACCCGGCGAAATCTGTTTGCATCTCGAGCTCAAGCACAACCGTGAGCATGGTTGTCGCGGGGCCCGTGCATGCCGTGAGCAACTCAAGGGCAAGACCGATCACGGCGCCAAGAGTTGCTACACCTCATCGATCTGCATCTTTGGTCGTCGCCCGCAAGGCGAACGCGAAGTGATGGTGTTGGTCGTTGTCGAAGAGGCCAAGAAGGGCGGACGCTACGGCTCGGAGATCGCAGGTCCTGCGGGTCTCGCTGTGTTGCGCGAAGCTCTCGGTCTCACGCGCGGCGGTGTCGTGGCGCAAGTGCTCGACGCAGATGGATTCAATGTCGTCGATCCCAAGGGGGAGGATCGTCGTCGGACGCGTGAAGGAGCTCACGATCACCCGTGGGCGGAGGATGTGCGTGCGTCTCGCTGAACTCGTATCGCAACTGGGTGGATCGCTGTTGCCGGGCTTGCCTGGCGCAGGTCCCATGATCACCGGCGTGCAGCTGGACAGCCGCGCCGTGGTGACGGGTGATTTGTTCTGCGCCATGGCGGGCACGCAGCTTGACGGCACGCGCTATGTGCACGATGCGGTCAAGCGCGGCGCAGCCGCCATTCTGTCGCCGCGCGCATTGGATGTGATCTTGCGCGTGCCGGTGTGGGTGCATCCGCAGGCGCGTGCGATGGCGGGACGCGCTGCGTCATTCGTGTACGGCGAGCCTTCGCGCGACATGAAGCTGATTGGTGTCACGGGCACCAACGGCAAGACCACAGTCGCGCACCTCACGGGGCAGTTGCTCGATAAGGCCGGTAAGCGTGCCGCTGTGCTGGGTACCGCCGGCAATCGCCTGGCTGATGGCGTGTTCCAACCCGCTACGCACACGACTCCGGATGCGCCTTCGTTGCAGCGTTTGCTGGCGCGCCATCGCGACTTGGGTGGTGACTGCGTGGCAATGGAAGTGAGCTCGCATGCGTTGGAACAGGAGCGCACCGCGGGTGTGGCCTTCCATGCCGCGATCTTCACGAACTTGACGCGCGATCACTTGGACTATCACGGCGACTTCGAGAGCTACGCCAAAGCGAAGCAGAAGTTGTTCGAGGGCTTGAGCGCCTCTTCGTTTGCGATCGTCAATGGCAACGATCCGCAACACGAACGCATGGCCGCTGCTGCGCGTGCGCGCGGCGCTGAGCTCGTTACGTATGGCGTCGGGGCCGGCTTCGGCCTTTGCGCTTCTCAACTGCGAAGCGACCTTCGCGGCACGCATCTGGTCTTGTCGGGGATGGGGATCTCACGCACCAGACTCTGGCTGCCTCTGGCCGGTCGCTACAACGTCGAGAACGCATTGGCCGCCGCCGCTGCGGCGCTTATCACGGGGGCGAGTCCTTCCACGGTTGTGGAGGGGCTCGCCACCGCATCGTCTGCACCGGGACGGTTGGAGCCTGTGGCCACCGATGGCCGCGGCTTCACTGTGCTGGTGGACTATGCCCACACGGAAGACGCGTTGCGCAATGTGCTGGGCACGCTGCGCTCTGCGTTGGATGGAGCCGCCGCAGCAGCGGATGCTCCTACTGTTTCCGATGCGCCGGGGCGTTTGATCGTGGTGTTTGGATGTGGCGGCGATCGCGATCGCGGCAAGCGCGCACCGATGGGACGCGCTGTGGACGCTTTGGCGGATGTGGCCATCGTCACGAGTGACAACCCGCGCAGTGAAGACCCCGAGCGCATCGTCGCGGAGGTGGTCGAAGGTATGACCGGTGAGCGCGCCGAGCGCCATGTCGTTGTCGATCGCCGCACCGCCATTGCGCTGGCGTGCGAGCTCGCACGGCGTGGTGATGTGGTGTTGATCGCCGGCAAAGGTCACGAAACCACACAGACGATTGGCACGACGGCGCACGAGTTCGATGACCGCAAGGTCGTTAGCGAGTGTCTAGCACTGGCGGTGCAAGCATGAAGAGCTTCCGCATCTCTGACTTGGTCAGCGCAACGGGCTCGCGCGTGGTGCGCGGAGATTTGGGTGCCGTGGCTGGTGGAATCAGCACCGACACGCGCAAGATCCAGCGTGGCGATGCGTTCTTCGCCTTGTCGGGTCTCAACCACGATGGCAATCGCTTCGCGCTGGAGGCCTGGAACAAAGGTGCCTGTGCGGTCGTGTTGGAAGACCGCGCTTCAGCCGTCGAAGTCGCTGCTGCGTTGCCGCCGGAAGCCTTGGTGCTCGTGGCTGCGGATACGCGTCGAGCTTTGGGTGACTGGGCCGCGCGCTATCGCCGCAGCCTGCCGACGAGGGTCATCGGCATCACAGGCAGTTGTGGCAAGACCACGACGAAGAATGTGCTCGCCGAGTTGTTGTCCACGCGTTGGAAGACAATCGGCTCACCCGCGTCGTTCAACAACGATGTTGGTGTGCCCCACACGCTCTTTCTCGCCGACGAGAGCACGCAGGCTCTCGTGGTGGAGATGGGTACCAATCACCATGGCGAGATCGCGCGTCTCGCAGAGATCGCAGCTCCCGAAGCAGCCATCGTCACCACGGTGGGGGCCTCGCACCTGGAAGGATTGGGCTCGATCGAGGGTGTCGCTCATGAGAAGGGGGCTCTGCCGCGTGCAGTGCCGGCTTCTGGCTTTGTGGTCTTGAACGCGGACAATCCGCACACCGCGCGCATGGCGCGCGAAACGCAAGCGAAGGTGTTGACCTTTGGCTTGGATGGTGTGGGCGACTTCACTGCCACCGACATCGTCTTTGACCGTGGAGGCACAAGCTTCCAAGTCTATGGTCGTCGTTTGCGCTCGCCGTTGCTGGGCTTGCACAATGTGCAGAATGTCGTGGCGGCGATTGCAGCTTGCCATGGCTTTGGCATCGGCTTGGATGAAATCGCGGGTGCGATTGAGAACTTGACACCCACTAAGGGGCGCTTGAATGTCATCCAAGCTGGCCGCTTGACGGTGATCGACGACAGTTACAACGCGAACCCTGAGTCGATGCGGGGAGCGATCGCAACCTTGGCGGGTATGACGGGGCATCGTCGTCGCGTGCTGGTGCTGGGCGACATGGCCGAGCTGGGTGCGAGCGCGGGTGAGTTGCACTACGAAGTGGGCGCACACGCTGCTAAGTCCCAACCTGATCTGCTGGTGCTGGTTGGGGAGTTGTCGCGCGCCACCGCTGCCGGTGCCTTGGAATCAGGCTTGTCGCGCGAGCGCATCGTGCATGTAGGCGATGTGGACGAAGCGAACAAGCTAGTACCGGCCTTGCTGCAAGGTGGCGATGTAGTGCTCTTGAAGGCCAGCCGCAGCAGTGGTCTTGATCGTCTCGCGCAGGTCATCTTAGATGCCGAGCGCGCACAGGACCTCGTGCGCAGCGGGGGGAACGCGGCCTAATGTTTCCCGGCATTCTTGATGATCTGCTGGGCGTGCAGCTCTTCGGCTACATCAGCTTCCGCATGGCGATGGCCGCGTTGACAGCCTTCGCCTTGGCGTTGATCACCGGTGGCCCCGTCATTCGTTGGCTCACCAGTCACAAGCTGCGGGAAACGGCCAAGGGTGATCTCGCGCTGCTGGACGAGTTGTCCAAGCGCACGGGTAAGGCGAACACGCCGACCATGGGCGGTAGCTTCTTGGTCGGTTCGTTGTTGGTGGCGGTGATCCTGTGGGGCCGTCTTGACAACATCTCGGTTGTGTTGGCGGTCTTGTTGACGGCCATCCTTGGAGCGGTCGGTTTCGTCGACGACTTCGGCAAGTTGTCCTCCACGAAGAAGGGCATCTCGCCGCGCGCGAAGATGCTCGGTCAGACAGCCGCAGCACTGTTCGCTGTGGGCGTGTATGCGTGGTACGCCTGGACCAGCGGTCGCTTCGCGCTGCTGGACATCTTCCCGCCTATCCTCAAGGACGCGCGCATTGGTCTCGCGGCTTTGGGCCTCGCGGGCATCGCCTTGTTCGTCGCCTTCCAGTGGTTCTGGGTGGTGGCGACATCGAACGCCTGCAACATCACCGATGGTCTTGATGGTCTGGCCTCGGGCTGCATGATCATCGCCGGCCTTGCACTCGCCGTGCTGTGCTACGTGACGGGGCGTGCCGACTGGGCACCGTACCTTGGCTTGCCGCATGTGGCCGCTGCGGGCGAGATGGCCGTGGTGGGCGGTGCCTTGATTGGAGCCTGCATGGGCTTCCTGTGGTTCAACGCGTATCCCGCCAAGGTCTTCATGGGCGACTCTGGCTCGCTGCCGCTCGGCGGGCTGTTGGCCTGGATGGCGATCGTGTCCAAGCAAGAGTTGGTGCTCCCGCTCGTGGGCCTCGTCTTCTTTGTCGACATGGCTTCGAGCTTCTTGCAGACGCAGTGGTACAAGCGCACCAAGACGCGCATCTTCACTTGCGCGCCGTTGCATCATGGGTTGCAGCTACACGGTGGTGTCTTCAAGAAAGGCCCCGAACCTTGGCATGAGACCAAGATCGTGGTGCGTGCGTGGATCGTGGCCGCTGTGTGCGCCATGGCGTCGCTAGCCCTATTGAAGGTGCGCTAACATGGCACGCTTCCGTCGCTCCGCACCCGTAGCTGAAGGGGCACTGCCCAAGGAAGAGCAGTTGTCGATGGGTGGACTATTCCGCTCGACCTTCGACCGCGCCTGCAGCCGTGTCAATGCTGCCCGCGGCAGCGATGATCCGCGCGAGTTGTCTACGCGCATCTTCTTCGTGGTGTTGGCCTTGTCGGCCATCGGCTTGATGCTGCAGCTGTCGCACTCGTCGACCACGATGGGCGAAGAGGACTTTTGGCGCGCCACCTTTGGTCAGTTGGTGTTCCGCATGCTGGGCTTGGGTGCCTTGCTGGCGGGTTTGCAGTTGGGGCCGCAAGGCTTGCGCCGTGCGCTGCCGGTGCTCCTAACGCTTGCCATCATCGCGCTGATCTTGGTCTATGTGCCCGGCGTGGGCGCAACCATCAACGGCGCGAAGCGTTGGGTTTCGTTGGGCTTCGTGTCGTTCCAGCCCAGCGAAGTCGCGCGCGTCGTTGGCTTGCTATGGCTGGCCCATCGCTTGTCGCTGCTCGAGCCGCCGCTCAAGGACTTCAAGCGCGACATTCTGCCGCTCTTGTTGGTCGGGGCGCTGATCGCCGGTTTGATCCTGTTCGAGACGGATACCGGCGGCGCGATGCTGTTCATGGCCTGCTTCAGCCTGCTGTTGTGGGTGGGCGGCGCCGAGTTCAAGAAGATCGCCGGCCCAGTGCTGGTGGTCATGTTGCTGGCGCTCGCCGGGGCTTTGACCTTCGTGAGCTATGTGCGTGAGCGCATCGCCATGTGGCTCGGCAACTCGAGCAATGCTCAGGTCACCGACTCTCTGCAGGCCATCGCTTCGGGTGATGCCTTCGGCAACGGTTTCGGCCAAGGTTTGTGGCGCAATGCCCGCGTGCCGTATTTGGAAACCGACTACATCTACGCCTTGGTCGGTGAAGAGTTCGGCCTGTTCGGCATGTTGCTCGTGACTGGGTTGTTCATGACCCTTCTCGTCTACGGCCTGCGCTATGCGCTGTGCATCAAGGATCGCTACGCAGCCCTAGCTGCCTTTGGCCTGATCCTGACGGTGATTGTGCAAGCCATGATCCACATGCAGGTCGTGGTGCAACTTGCGCCGCCCAAAGGTATGCCGCTGCCTTTCCTGAGCCATGGCGGCACCTCTCTCATCGTGTCGTCGTTTGCGATTGGAGTGGCGCTTGGCGCTGCTCGCCGCGAGGTACGGCCGGAAACCACATCGTCCACGGTTGCGGAACCTACAACCGCAGCCTGAATCACACCACCGTTAGGAATCCAGTCCATGCAACAGATCGAAAAGTACGGCGTCATCGCCCTTGTGTTCTTACTCGTCACCATCGTCGCCGTGTCCTTCTGGGGCGACAGCAAGTCGCCGGGCTTCTGGTCCCGTCTAACGGGCGGCTCGAAGACCGAAGTCGCACAGACGCCTGAGCAGCCGGTCAATGCCGCGGGCGAGCCCGGTGTGCTCGTGGGTGGTGGTGCGGTGGTCAATGCAGACGCACCTGTGACCAACGATCCGTTCCTCAAGTCGAATGAACTGACCGCGCCGGGTGAAGTCACCATCGGTAACGCGTTCGATGCCCAGGGCAATCCGGTGGCTTGGACAGCGCCGACGAACAAGGGTCAAGAGACGACCTACACGGTCAAGTCGGGCGACAGCTTGGCGAAGATCGCACGCAAGGAACTGGGCAGCGAAGCGCGCTGGAACGAGATCGCGCAGCTGAACCCTGGCTTGAATGCCAAGAACCTCAAGGTGGGGCAGTCGATTCTCCTGCCGACGGGCGCTGCGGCTGCTAGCGCAGTCATCGTCGACACCACGCAGGCAGCGCCGGTGACTACAGCTGTGACGAAGCCTGTCGCCGCGAAGCCGGCGGTGGCCAAGCCGGCGGCTGCTCCCAAGAGCAAGGGTGGTCGCACCTATGTCGTCAAGAGCGGCGACACGTTAGCGAAGATCGCCGCGCGCGAGTGCGGTTCCTCGAAGGCTGCTGCGCAGATCGCTGCTCTTAACCCGAGCATCAATCCCGACCGCATCAAGGTGGGGGATAAGTTGGTCCTGCCGGCTGGCAGCGAGAAGTCGCTGGTGGCCGCAGCTGCTCCGGCGAGCTCGCGTTCATCCAAGTCTAAGGTGCAGTGACATGAGTGGGTCGCTGCGCAAGTGGTTCCTAGCGGGCTGCGCGCTGGTGGCTGCGTTGTCAGCCCCGCGTGCCGCCGAATGCGTGTGCAACGGCCTCGGTGGGCCGTACCGCACGCAAGGCAAGCCGGTGGTGCAAGCTGCCGCTATGGCTCGTGTGCAACCGGTGCAAGTGACCCCGCTCGTGGTGCGTCAAGAGCGCTTGACGCGCTGATTTCCCACGCATGACTGTTGCTGATGTAGGCCTCCGTCCACTGCGCCTTGCTTTCGCAGGCGGTGGGACTGGAGGCCACATTGTTCCCGGCTTGCACATCTTGGCTGCCGCGCGCGAAGCGGATGTGGCGCCGCTCGATCTCGTGTGGTTCACCAGCGGTCGAGCCGTTGAGGACAGGGTGTTGGCTACGCTCGCCGATCGTGCGGGTGATGTGCCTTGGGAACGAGTGGTATTGCCCATCGAGCCACCAGGTGGGGGAGCACCCTCGCGTTTGCGTTTGCTACTCCAGCTGCCTGCCAGCTACTTCACAGCGGTGAGCGCCTTGCGGCGCCATCGTCCCGAAGTGTTGATTGGTCTGGGCGGCTTTACTTCGCTGCCTGCAGTGCTAGCTGCGCGGCGCTTGGGGATCCCTGTCGCGCTGTTGGAGATCAACGCGCATGCAGGTACGGCGACGAAGTGGCTCTCGCGCTTCGCCACGCGCGTGGTGCACGCTTGGCAGGGGACTATGCCTGCCACGCCGAACGCGCGCGATGTGCATGTGGGTCCGCCGTTGGCACCGGACTTCGTACCGGATCTGCATGGGGCTGCCGCGGCGCGCGCGGCCTTGGGATTCGATCCTCAACGACCGTTGCTTGTCGTGCTCGGTGGTAGTCAGGGGTCAAGTGCACTGAACACGTTTGTGCGCACTCACGGTCCTGCCATGGTGGCCGAGGGTCTGCAGATCCTGCACCAGACAGGCCCCAAGAAGCTCGAGGAAGGTGCCGCACCCTTTGCTGGCTACAGGAAGAGTGAGTACGTGGATCCTGTACGACCGGTACTCGCTGCAGCCACCGTGGTGCTGTGCCGTGGAGGTGCTTCTACACTGGCCGAGGTAGCTGCCATGCGTGTACCCGCCTTCGTGGCGCCGTACCCGCACCACGCGGACCGCCATCAAGAACGCAACGCACGCGAGTTAGGCGACGGGGTGCGGCTGGTGCCCGATATGCAGCTCGATCACAGTTGCCGTGCCGCGTTGGTGCAGTTGTGCAGTGCCGAAGGCCAAGCGCAGCACGCTGCGATGGCGCAGGCACTCGCCGCAGCGATGCCGCATGGTTCTTCGCGCCGCATCTTGGCCCAGTTGTGCGCCATCGCGCGCAGCACTGCGGCTAACTGAATGTCCACACAGTTATCCACCTCGTGTGGAAAACTGCGTGATGGGGCGTGGACTTCGAGCTTCGAATTGAGTCATCTCTGAGTGGTATCACAACCAGTACACCGCGACGCACTCCATGCACGACGACCGCACGGCACAACTTCCTCGCAACATCCACCTACTCGGCGCTGGTGGCGCCGGTGTCTCCGCTGCAGGAGAGATCCTGCTCGACCGTGGTCACTTGATCACAGGTCAAGATCGCAGTGACTCGAGCTTTGTGCAGAAGTTGGTCCAACTCGGTGTGCCGGTAGTCATTGATGACACTAAGGCTGAGCACTTGCCTGTCACAGCTCAAGCGGTGCTGCGCAGCGCGGCGATTCCCGATACGGATCCGCAAGTGCAAGCAGCGCGTCAGCGTGGCTTGCCCGTCTACAAGTACGCAGAGGTACTCGGTCGTCTTGGTCCTGCACGCCACACCATTGGTGTCGCCGGCACGCACGGCAAGACCACGACTTCGTGGCTTGTGTACCACGCGCTTGCAGCGGCCTCAGCTTCGTGTGGTCTGTCGCAACCATCGGCACTCGTAGGTGGCACCTGTCGTGTGGTGGGTTCGAACGCTGCCATCGGTGACGCGCACGGTTGGTTTGCGTGCGAGGCCTGTGAGTACGACCGCTCCTTCCTGAACATCCACTCGGAAGGCGCGATCATCACGAACATCGAAGCAGACCACCTGGACTATTACGGTTCCTTGGAAGCCATCGTGCAGAGCTTCTCGCGCTTTGCTGATCTCATCCATCCGGACGGCTTGCTGGTGGTGGGACGCGATGTGGCCGAAGCAGTCGAGGCTGCTGCACCGTGCCCTGTCTGGCGTTTGGGCCGCGAGATTCACGCCGAGTTGTCGGGCGAGCGCAGTGGTCGCTTCCGCTTCCGCGTGCGCGGGCCGGGTTGGTTGTCGTGTGAGACGAGCTTGCAGATCCCTGGCGCGTTCAATGTCGAGAATGCCACGCTCGCGATTGCACTTGTTGTGGGCCTCTTGTCGCGTGGTGGCAAGCTCGAGCCGAATCGTGTGGCCGATGCAGCGGCGCAAGGTGTCGCGCGCTACATCGGTGCGAAGCGGCGCTTCGAGCCGTGGGGCACGGTCGGGGGGATTGAAGTGGTGCACGACTACGCGCATCATCCGACTGAAGTGCGCGTGACGCTGGAGGCTGCGCGTCGTGCGTTGCCTGGGCGTCCGTTGCATGTGCTCTTCCAACCTCACCAGCACAGCCGCACAGCGCGCTTCCTCGATGATTTCGTCGAGTCGTTGCGGGCCGCAGATCGTGTCGTGGTCACCGATGTCTATGGTGCGCGTGCTCACATCGATCGTGAGTCGGCAGGTGCACCTGAGTTGGTGTCCAAGCTACGCCGCGCCGGCATCGATGCCGAGGCTGGAGGCGAGCGCAGTGCAGCAGTGAAGTCCTTTGCCGAGCGCGTGCCCGTCGGCGGCGCCGCTCTCGTCCTTGGTGCCGGCGATATCGACCTCTCGCAACATGATCTCCTCCATGAGCTGGCCTTGCGCGGCGCTCCAACACGCGTCACTCGCTGATCGCACCACGATGCATGTGGGTGGAGCAGCGGAATGGCTGCTCGAACCCAAGACACTTGCAGAGCTCGCCAAAGCGGTGAGCGCTGCTCGCGAGTCTGGCATGCCTGTGCGCATCCTCGGCAAGGGTGCCAATTTGATCGTCGAAGACGGCACCGTTCCGGGTGTGACGATCGCCACGGATCGTCTCAACTTGATGTGGCGTCCAGAGGCTCAACTCGGCGGAGAAGCGCTGGAAGCGCTGTTGTCTGAGCTGGGCAGCGGTCAGATGCCCGAGGCTCGTCTCGCACCGCAAGCGCGCACGGATGGCTTGCGTCTGTTGGCGTTGTGCGGTGCCACGCACCAACGCCTCGTCTCCACAGTCCAAGAGCTCGGATGGAGCGGCTTGGAAGGTTTGGTCGGCGTGCCTGGACATGTGGGCGGCGGTGTGGCGATGAACGCCGGTGGCAAGTGGGGCGAGATGTGGAGCGTCGTCGAGGCCATCATGGTGGTGGCCGAGGATGGCTGCTTGCGCATCTTGCGTCGTGAGCAGTGTGCTCCTTCGTATCGCAACGGCAACTTGGGCACACAAGTCGTCGCTGCTGCGTTGTTGAAGTTCCAACTCGACGAAGTCCTCGCCGTCAAAGAACGCACCAAGACCTTCTTGAAAGAGAAGAACGCGGTGCAACCCGTCACCGAATGGTCGGCCGGTTGCGTGTTCAAGAATCCGGACAAGACGCAGTCGTGCGGTCGCACCACGGGACAACTGGTTGATCAAGCCGGCTTGAAGGGCCGCTGCGTGGGCGGGGCCGAGATCTCGCCCAAGCACGGCAACTTCATCGTCAACAAGGGGCATGCGACGGCAACGGATGTGCTCGAACTGGTGCGCATCGCGCAAGAAACCGTGTTCGAACGTTTCGGCGTGCAACTCGAGATGGAAGCCAAGGTCTGGCGCGCAGCGCGCTAGACTCTAGACACTCCTGACACCGATGCGACCGGTGCAGGCGCACTCCGCACCAGGTCGGTTCGGTGTGTGAGCCCTCGTCGCAGAGGACCCTACATGTCCACGCAAGCCGCTCCGCAGGTCGCGGGGCCCTTCCCGCTCTCGACTCTGCGTCACTCGGTGTCGCACCTCATGGCTTCGGCCGTTGCTCGCCTCTTTCCGAATGTGCAGTTCGGCTTCGGGCCCTCGATTGAGCACGGCTTCTACTACGACTTCGATCTCAAAGATCCGTTGTCCGACGAGGACCTGCGCGCCATCGAGAAGGAGATGCGGCGCATCGCGAAGACCGCTCCCAAGTTGGTGTGCGTAAGCGTCGATCGCGAGGAGGCCAAGCGCCGTTTGGCGGCCAAAGGCCAGAGCTACAAGGTAGAAGCGGTGGATCTGATTCCAGCCGACGAGCGCATCACGTTCTACCAGCACGCGGATTGGGAAGACTTGTGCGAAGGTCCGCACATCGATCACTTCGGGCGCGACTTCCACTTCAAGCTGTTGAATGTTGCCGGTGCGTACTGGCGCGGCGATGAAAAGCGCCCGCAGATGAAGCGCGTCTATGGCACCGCGTTCTGGTCGTTCGAAGATCTGGACAAGCACCTCAAGTGGCTTGAAGAGATCAAGGAGCGCGATCACCGCGTCATCGGCAAGCAACTGCGCCTGTTCCACATCGACGAGATGGTGGGGCAAGGACTGGTTTTGTGGACTCCGCACGGCTCGATCGTGCGTGGCGAGCTGCAAGCCTTCATTAGTGAAGAGCTGCGCAAGCAAGGCTACATGCAGGTCTACACGCCGCACATCGGCAAGCTCGACCTCTACAAGACGAGCGGCCACTTCCCGTACTACAAAGAGTCGCAGTTCCCTGCCATTGTGGAAGCCGACTCGCTGGCCAAGTTGTCGGCGGAAGGTTGCTCCTGTGCCGAACTGACGGCGCGTCTCGATGGCGTGTCGGCGCACTTTGCGTCGCAACTGAACTCGCGTGCGGGGCGTGAGGTGATCGGGCCTGAGAAGGTGATGCCCGACGACAAGTTGGTCGACGGCTATCTGCTCAAGCCGATGAACTGCCCGCACCACATCCGCATCTTCGCCAGCAGCCCCCATAGCTATCGCGATATGCCGGTGCGTTTGGCCGAGTTCGGCACGGTGTATCGTTGGGAACAATCAGGTGAGATTGGTGGCCTGACGCGTGTGCGTGGCTTCACGCAAGATGACGCCCACTTGTTCGTGCGTGAAGATCAAGTCGCGCAGGAACTCCTGGGCTGCTTGAGCTTAGTGAAGCTGGTCTTCGGTACGCTGGGCATGAATGACTACCGCGTGCGCGTAGGCTTGCGCGACCCGGATAGTGCGAAGTATGTCGGTTCCGCTGAGAACTGGGACAAGGCCGAAGAGGCTTGCCGCAGTGCTGCGCGCACACTAGGTGTAGAGTTCAGTGAGGAGCCTGGTGAGGCTGCGTTCTACGGACCGAAGATCGACTTCGTGGTGCGCGATGTGATTGGTCGCAGCTGGCAGTTGGGTACGGTGCAGGTGGACTACAACGGTCCCGTGCGCTTTGACCTGACCTACACTGGTGCTGACAACCAACGGCATCGCCCCGTGATGATCCATCGCGCGCCCTTCGGCAGCATGGAACGCTTCGTGGGGGTGTTGATCGAGCACTTCGGTGGCCGCTTCCCGTTCTGGCTTGCGCCGGTGCAGATCGCGGTGATCCCTATTCGTGAGGAGCACGCACCGTACTGCCAAGAGTTGGAATCCCAGCTGAAGGCCGAAGGCTTCCGTGTGGACGCCATGTTGGAGGCCAGCCACATGAACAACAAGATCAAGCAGGCGCAACGCGAGCGCGTGCCGTTCATGTTGGTGGTGGGCGAGCGTGAGGCGGCCGAAAAGACGGTCACGGTCCGCCGCCGTGACACGCGCGAACAGGAGACGATTCCGTTCGAGCAGTTCTTTGCCTTGGTGCGGGATCTACGCAACCGTCGCAGGCTGGATCTGGGCGAGGCTGTCAAACCTAGTTGACAGGTGTTTCAGGTGTCGACCTCGCGTAACCAGCGCACTGCATCCGCAGTCGCGGACGCGAGGTCGATCTGTTCTTGGTAACCGAAGTCGCGTTGAGCAGGGGCCATGCTGTAGGTGTGCGATAGGGCCAATTGCAGGGCCGTGAAGCGTGTGATCGGCGGTTCTCCAGCCAAGCGTAGGCTACTCCAGCAGGCTTCGGCGATTGCTCCGGCGCCGCGCGCCATCCACAGCGGAATAGGGCCGCGAGAGGTAGACCAGCCCAGTTCGCGGCACAGCTGGTCGAGCCAATCCCACAAGCACACCGACTCGGTTTGGTTGATGAAGTAGGCCTTCCCGGCATGTGCGGCCGCGGGATGCAGCCGGTCCATGGCTTGCACATGCGCGTGCGCAGCATTGGTCACATGGCAGAGGGACACGCGATTGGTGCGCGTGCCTACCGCAAAGAGCTTGCGGCGTTGCGCGCGCATGGCCACGCGCGGCAAAAGGTGCGGATCACCATGACCAAAGATCAGGTGCGGGCGCAGAATGACAGTTGTGAGCTCGGGACCATGCGCGGCTTGCACAAGTTGCTCGGCTTCGGCTTTGCTCCACGCGTAGGCCGAGATGGACTGCTTCGAGAGCGTCTCCAACGCGAGCGGAAGATGATTGTCTGCCTCGAGATGGTCGCGTCCGTCAAAGCACACTGACGGCGACGAGGTGTGAACTAGCCTGCTGATACCGGCTGCACGCACCGCGCGCACCACGCTGCGCGTGCCGCCGATGTTCGTGAGCGCGTAGTCGGCCTTGGGACCCCAAATGCCGGCCTTGGCGGCTACATGGAAGACTCCATCACAACCGCGCATTGCCTCGGCCAGTTTGAGCTCATCTGTCAAGTTTCCTTGCACGCTCTGCGCGCCTAGCGCTTCTACCGCAGCATGCTTGGTGCGGGAGTACGAGAGCACTTCATCACCGCGTGCGCGCAAACGGCGTACGATTTCTAGGCCTAAGAAGCCGCCACCTCCGGTGACTAGGTACTTCATGGGCTCCACCCTTTGTAGGTGGTGGAGCCTAGCTGTTGCTCAGCCCACGCCTTGAGTTCCTCATTGCGAATCTTGGCGTTATGACGCACATCTAGGGGGAAATCAGACTTCCACAGCACCTGTTGCGGGATGATCCATGGGCTGCGGGCCGCCTGTCCGCTTTGCTTGACAAGCTCCAGAACCTCCGTGCTGCTGCGCGCAGTCGTGCTGCACTGCTCTTTCGGTTGCAGTACGAGCACCGGTACTTCAGCACCCGCACGGCCTACACCTACATAGGCAGCGCGGCGCACCTCTGGGTGCTGTTGGGCGCACAATTGCATCGGCACATTGGGGATCATGCCCGCATTCGTCTCCAGTGCATGTGCCGAGCGACCAACGAACCACAAGCGTTGGTGTTCGTCGATCCAACCCAGATCGCCCATGCGATGCCAAGTGCCATGGGCACTTGCGACTTTCGCGCGTGCCGTCGCTGCCGGTAGCCCGGTGTAGTGTTGGGTCACCTGCGGCCCACGGACCAGTACTTCACCTACTTCGCCTTGCGGTACAAGCTGCAGACCTGCTTCAGAGGAGATGGTCTCTACGCTGCGTCGTGCGATGACAAGCTCGATGCCTGGTGCGACGCCTCCCACGCATACCCCGGCACCCGAGTGTGCTTGTTCGCGCAGAGCCTGGATCGCCTCGCCGGTGATGGTCGCAACAGGCAGTGCCTCCGTTGCACCGTACGGTGTGTGGATCTGTGCGTGGGGCGCTACGCGCTGCAATTGTGCGATCAGCGCCGGCTCAATTGGTGCACCTGCCACCAAGATGCGTCGTAGGTGGGGGAGTGTGGCCTTGTGGGCTTCCAACCACGGTGCCACGCGCGCCCAAACGGCAGGCGAGCCAAAGGCGTAAGTTGCTTGGTGCTGGACGGCCGCCTGCACGATCCACTCGGGACGACAGCGCCCTGGGTGCGACGGATCGATACGCGGGAAGACGGTGGTCGTGCCCAGTGCCGCGTCAAAAAGAGCGAACAACGGGAAGCAAGCCAGGTCGATGTCGCCCGGTGCGAAACCGTACATCAGCCGCAAGGCCTCCACTTGGGCCGCGAAGTTGCCGTGCGTGTAGCTGACTCCTTTCGCGGGGCCTGTGGAACCCGAGGTGTACAGCACCGCTGCTTCCTCATCTTGCGCGTGACCTTCACCGGGCGGCAGCGGTGTCGCGGTACGTGCTAGACGCGTGAGCGAGCGATGGAGGGGCAGGTGGCCTACCACAAGCCGCATGCGCAGGCATGACAGTGTGCGCCGCCAAGCGTGCGACGCGAGGACGGCGGCTGGTACTCCGATCAAAGCCTGTGGTTGGGCTAGCGCCAAGGCTTGCATGGCTTTGCCGATGCCCATGCCGGGATCGATGAGCACTGGCACCGATCCCAAGCGCAGCAGTGCGAACATCAACGCGACAAGCTCGCGTCCTGGGCGCACAAAGACAGCTACGCGCTGCTTGGGGCGCAGGCCCACCGCCTGCAGCGCCCCAGCGTAGCGAGCTACGAGTTCTTCCAACTCGGCATAAGTCGTGCGCTGGTGCTGTGCGTCGATGATGGCCGCACGCTCGGGTTGGTAGTGCGCGTGCTGCCATAGCGCACGCGAAAGATCGACACGCTGCGGCAGCTCGGGGAGCGTCGGTCCTGTGAGTTGCGCGCGAATGGCTAGACCTCGTGGGTAGCTACTTCCCGCAAGCCCAACACGCGGTCGATGGCTGCGTGCACGAGGTTCGGTGCTTCTTCGGGGATGAGATGGCCCACATGCAGGCCTTGGACAACAAACGCCTGAGGGAGCTCGCGCTCGAAGCGCTGGCGGAAGCGCGGTGTGAAGCACCAATCTTGCTCGCCCCAAGCGAGCGCAACGGGCTTGTCACGCCAATAGGACAATGATTGCTCCACCGCGCGCAGTTCCGGCATGGTGGGGTGAGCAGCGTGCATCGGGATGTCTTCCACAAAGGCGCGCACTGCCCGGCGGCCGGCCATGTCGCGTGTGGGCATCAAGTAGGCCGCACGCACTTCAGGACTCAGGTGGCGCGGATCGGCCACACCCAACCAAGGCAGCAGAGCCGCGAACGCATTGCAGCGCTCGACCAAGAAGGGGCCAAGACCCCACTTAGCGCGACATAGCGCAATGCGCCACGGCATGTCACGCGTCGGGAATGCGCCGGTGTTCGTCAGCACCAACTTGGCATAGCGTGCTGGATCGCGTCGAGCGGCGGCCAAACCAATCGCACCGCCCCAGTCATGCACCACCAAGGTGATGCGCTCCAGATTCAGGTGCCGCACCAGAGCCGCCAGGTTTTCGGCATGGTCACTCAGACGGGCGGGGAAAGTGGTGGAACGCTGCGATAGGCCGCATCCCAGATGATCCACGGCGATGATGCGCTGATCAGGGGCATAGCGCGCGATAACATGGCGCCACATGAAGGCCCACGTGGGATTGCCGTGCACACACACGATGGTCTCGGGCTGCGACGCCGCGCTCGTCGTGGCCGGTCCTTCATCCACATAGTGCATCCAACCATGCGGCGTTTCGAACGCTTGTGGAGTGTACGGCCAGAGCGGGTGCACGTCCCCGAGCCGTACGCGAGCTTCTGTTAAGAATGCTTGACGTGTGATGGGCGTGGTCATGCCGCGGTCCCCGTATGGTCGAGCCTGTGCCAATGGATGGAGGTCGTGGCGGGGCCATCGTGAGAGATAGCTGCCCACATCGAATCAGCCTGTACTTGGTGCACCTGATGATCGCGCCCGCGGTGATGCACCCAAAGTGTGTACGCATCACCCACAGCGGTCAAAGCGCATTGCGACAGCTCCAGCAGGCCTACGCCCTGCTTCTTGAGCACGGCTTCTTTCGCAGTCCAAATGCGGAAGGCGTTGGACCAGCTGAACCCACCCAAAAGTTCGAGTTCATCGCGCGTGCACATGCGCGGCACCAGTTCATCGCGGCGTGGTGCGATGTCCTCTACATCTACGCCCACACGGAACGGCGCGCATACCGCGGCTGCAGTCAGCTTGCTGTGGCTTCGTGAGCGGTGCCAACCCTCGTGCGGTAGGGGAGCACCATGCTCGTCATGCAGTTCGCTTGGCAGGTCTAGACGCAAGCGTCGCTGGCACCAATCCATGGCGAGATGCGAAAGCTGGCGGCGGGTCTCCACTCCCCCGCGGCCATGGGCTGACGCGAGGGCGCTTGGACCTCGCACCAAGCACACCCATAGCTCCGAGTTCGGGGTCACGCGGGATCCGGGCGCACAGCCCGTCGCACGAGCTCACGATCGAAGTAGTTCACACTCATGCCCGCATCCACTACTACGGACTGGGCATTGAGCCCCGAGCTTCTGGGCGACAGCAAGAAGAGTGCGGTGTCACCAACTTCTTCCGTGGCCAGAGCCTTTTTGCGCAGCGTGGCTTGCTCGGCAAAGAGGTAGCTCTCGAGATAGCCGGGAATCCCAGCAGATGCCGAGGTTTTCAGCAGCCCAGGGCACAGCGCGTTGAAGCGGATTCCGCGTGCAGCGAGGCTCTTCGCAAGAAATACGACTGCTGAGTCCAGCGCGGCTTTGATCGGCGCCATGTAGCCGTAGTTCTCACTCGCCATGCGTGTGGTTGAGATGGAGATGGTGATGACAGAGGCTTGGTCTGCCAGTCGCCCTTGTAGAGCGTGCGTTAGCGCCATCAGGCTGAAGCACGAGATGTCGATGGCTTGCAGGAAGTCTTGACGCGCGGTCGCGTGAAAGGGCCGCGGAGTGCCATCGTCCATCGGCCGATAGTTGGCAAACGCGATCGAGTGTACGAGTCCATGAAGCACGACTTGATCGGTGTGCAAGCTTTGCGCCAGAGCATCGATGGAGGCTTGCTGCTCTACATCGCACAAGTACACGCGGCTTTGCGGAGTCAGCTTCGTCAATTCAGCTTGACGCTCGGGTGTGCGTACGGTCCAAATGACGTGGGCGCCAGCCTCCAGCAGCTTCTTGCCAATGTGCCAAGCGACGCTTTTCTTGTTCTTGAAGCCGGTCACCAGCACCGTCTTGCCAGCCAGTCCTAACCAGTCGTTCACACGCCCTCCGCAACGGAAGCGACTACAAAGCGTAGTCGGCAGACAGTGCGTCCAGCGCTCGTGATGATGGCCTTGCAGTAACGCGCATTGGCCAGGCGCTCTTCGACAACCACCTCGGCGCGCAGCGTTTCGCCGGGCTTTACGATGCTCTTGAAACGCGCATCTTCAATCTTTGTCAGCACCGGCACGGCGTCGTTGCTCACCTTGGCTGAGCCCGGCTCCGAGAAGAGGATCGCTGCGCTTTGGAAGGAGAACTCGCAGACCAGCACCCCGGGAAGCACGGGATGGCCTGGATAGTGGCCTTGGAATGCATACAAGTCCACAGGTACATCCCATTCGCTGGTGATGGCATCGTCGGTGCGCGCCAACACGCGTGTCACATACAGGAATGGATCGCGATGGGGGATCGCCTGCATGATCGCGGCTCGATCCATGAGTGTGGTCTCAGATGCCACCGGTCACCTCCAGCGTCGTTCCATGGATGTAGGCCGCCTCGCGTGCGCACAGCATGAGCACCGCCCAGGCGACTTCGTCTGCACTGCCAAAGCGTCCCACGGGCACCATGGAGAGGTGCTCCTTCTTGATCTCTTCCGGCAAGTCTGCAATCAGCTCGGTGTCAATGAAGCCCGGTGACACGCAGTTGACGGTGATCTTGCGTTTGCCCACTTCGCGTGCGAGTGAACGCATCAAGCCAATTTGACCGGCCTTGGAGGCGGAGTAGTTAGCCTGCCCTTGGAAACCATGGGCACCGGCAGGGGATGTCACCATGACGATGCGCCCATAGCGCTTGCGCATCATGGCCAGAGTGGCGAACTTGCTCATGTAGAACGAACCGGCAAGGTTGGTCTGCAGGACCTCGTTCCATTGCTCCGGTGTCATCATGCCAACGATCTGGTCACGACGAATGCCCGCGTTGTTGACGAGGATCTGCACCCCGTTGGGTGCATTCGTTTCCAGCATGGTCCAGAACGCTTCACAGGCGGCGTAGTCTCCTACGGCGAACTTGCTGGTGTGCAAGCGCTCGGCATGAGCGGCGCATTCGGCTTTCAAGGCTTCGGCTGCAGCTTCGTTGCCCTGATAGCTGGCCCAGACTGTTGCGCCTTCGGCTAGCAGAGCTTTGGTGATGGCGCGCCCGATCCCGCGCGTACCTCCCGTAACCACTGCCGTTTGGCCCGCAAATCGCCCTGTAGTACTCATGCGTTCACCTCCACCAAAGAGTGGAGCCACGCGTCAACTTTGTTGGCTGCGATGACTCCGTAGTTTGCTGCGCCTAACCAACCCGACATGATGATGCCGACGCTACCGGCGTGGAACAGTCCCCGCACCTGCTCGTGCATGGTCATGCTCGGCTTGAGGCCTTCGAACTTCGTTCCGAAGGATGTGCCTTCGGGCGACTGCACATAGAATTCGAATGTGCGAGGTGTAGCCGCTTCTACATGCTCGATCTTGGTACGCACACCAGGCACATACTGCTCGACGGAGGTCAGCGTGCGCTGGATGAGTTCCGCCTTCTCCGACTCGTATTGCTCGGGCGTGAGCTTGTTCCAATCGCTCCAGTGGGCGTTCGTGGAGGCCACGATGGTGTAGCGCTCAAGGCCTGGCCGCGTCTTGGGGTAGTAGAAGCTGAAGGTGCGGCTTTGTGTGTGCAGGTCACACAACTCCATGGAGTCAAAGCGCGCAGCACTCGAGGTGAACAGCAAGTCCGTGATGAACGGGATGCTCTCGCCTTCCTTCAGGCCCATGTACACCTGGCAGGAGCTGTTGTTCAAGCGGACTTGCGAAACGCTGGCGGCGTATTCGGGTGTAAAGTGCTCTTGACCGACAAGGCGTTCGACGGTTGCCCGCAGATTGGCGTTGGAAAGTACCGCGCGGCAGGCAATCGTGCGCCCATGTGCCACCACAGCGCGCACTCGTCCTTGTTCGACCAGAACGCGATCGACTTGCACGCGGTTCCGGATCTCGACACCCAGGCGTTCGAGCTCGGCCTTCATGGCCTTGACTAGACGATCGGTACCGCCGGAGAACGTGTACACGCCGGACGCCATGAAGTTGCCAAACACGATGCCATAGGCAATGGCAGGGTCGGACAGGTGCGAGCCGTTGGCGTAGCTGATCGGCTCCAGCAAGAGCCGGTGCACATCATTGCGACCGGGGAAGTGCCGCTCGAACAGCTCACCCACGGTTTCGCCCGAGTTGGAGTAGAAGTCCATCTGGGCCAATTCGGCGAAGAAGCCCTCGATCGCAGTCTGGCTGAGTCCGAACACCGTCTGCAGCTTGTGGACGAAGTCCTCACGTGTGAACTCGGTGTCGAAGCGGAACTGCGGATTGTCAAAACGAATCCCATCCAAGCGGACGATGGAATCGGCGATGTCCTTTGTCCAGTACTTGCGACAGGTCTTCTTCATGCCCGCCGGGAAGCCGTGCAAGGACACATCAAAGATATGGCCGCCGCGCCGCTTGAACCATGTGGCCAAACCACCCAAGTTGTAGTGCTGCTCGAGCAGGAGCACCTTGCGCCCCGCACGCGCCAGAATCACGGCGCCTGTGAGCCCCGCGAGTCCGGAGCCTACGACGACCACATCGTAGGCTTGCTCGATGCCTTCCAACGGATCTCCGTGGAAGGGCGCTTTGCCATCGGTGGAACCCTTGTAGTACTTGCGCGCGTCGCTCATCGCTGGTTCGCCATCAGGATATGTCGATTGGCTGCGGTAACACCTGATAGCAGGGACCCAATGATGCCCAAGGTGCCCTGATCTGTGCCGATCAGGTGCAACTTGTCCACGCCGATGGAGCCATCGCGTGCCTTGACCGGCGAGCCATACACGGCACCGTTCACATGTCCCGTGTAGCGGTGGATGGTCTTGGGTGTGAACATGTCAAAAGCACTTGTCCAAGGTCGCGGATCCAGTGCGACGCAGCCGGCGGCAGCCAACATTTCTTGGGCAACTTGGGTCTTGGCCGCGGCATAGGCCTCGTCATCCAACGTGGACCATACTGCATGGTTGGCCAGGCAAGTGACGCGCACAATGCCGGCCTCACCGAACTCATGGTGTGCGTAGTTGTCGGACGCGCAAACGACACCACTGGTCGTGTCGATCAGGCCCGCTGGGCGCCGGTATGCAAAGTGCTCCGAGGTAGAGAAGAACACCATGGTCGCCGTGTGGCCAAGCGATCGGGTGGGTTGCGACAGCACGCTGGTGGTTTCGCAGAACGAAAGCTGGCCCACTTCGGCTGGCTGCGGAGGCAGATCACAGAGACGCTGCGTCTCTACGCGCCCGGCACTTGATAACACGCGTTCGCATTCGAGCAGTTCGCCATCATCAAGTTGCACCCCGCAGGCTGCACCATGGGCATCGCGCACAATGCGGCTCACGCCACTGCGCATGCGCAGGATTCCTCCGCAGTCGAGGAAGCGCTTCTTGAGTGCGTCCAGCAGCGTCTTGATGCCACCCATCGGGCGCGCCAAGCCTTCGAGAAACATGCTGCGGAAGAGCACAACGAAGAGGTCCCACTCGACTTCGTCCTCACGCGCGGAACCGTAGAAGGCTACCGGCACGATTAGGCACTCGATCAAGAGCGGGTCGCGCAGCCATTCACCCAAGCGCACGCGGGCCGACGAAGCATCGACCACATCGCTGAACGGATCATGCGCTTGAATGGCGCTCACGAGACGGCGGAAGCCATCGATCTCCGGCGGGAAGACCTGCGCGACGCTCGCTTCCAAGCGTCCAATGCCATTGCCGAACTCCAAGCTGACAGCACCTACCTTGACGATGCTGTGGCTCTGTTCAGCCAGCTGCAGTTCCTCGCGCGGGATGCGCAGCTGGCGCAGCAGTTTGGGCAGGGGAGTGCTCTTCTCCGTTGCGGGTACCCAATTGGTCAGCGCATGCAGGCCTGTGTCATAGCGCCGGCCTCCACGCTTGTAGAAGCTGTTGAGTCCGCCCCACAGAGAGTGGCGGTCCAACACCACCACGCGCTTGTCGAACTGCGCCAGGCGAATGCCGGCCGCAAGCCCACTCATGCCAGCGCCGATGACGACGGCGTCGTACCGCTCGTTCGTCACGCGATGCTTCCTTACACGCCCACTTTGAGCGTCTTGCCTTGCATGTGCGGCGTCAAATACGCCACACAGCCATCGAGCGTGGCGAGCTCCTTGTAGTCCTCCTCGGGAACTTGCACGCCATAGCGCTTGCGCAGTTCCATCACGATGTCGAGGAAGTCCATCGAGTCGAGTTCGATTTGATCACGCAGGCGCACATCCGTCTTGAGCTCCGACAAGTCTTCGTCGGGGGCGATCGTCTGGATGATGTCCTTGATGGCGAGGATGATCTCTTCGCTGGTCATGGTCGTCGTGTCAGGAGAGGTGAGAGAGGGGGTCAGCTGCCGCGCCAGCGGCGCACCAGCACGGCGGAATTGATACCGAGCATGCCGAACGACAAGTTCAGCACATGATCCACGCGGTCGAGCCGCTTGGGCTGGTTCATCACGAGGTTGCGCACCTCGCAGGCGGGGTCCAGGTCATCCACATTGATGGTCGCGTGCACATAGCCGTCCTCGAACGAAGGCAGATTGCCTGCGAGTTCGAGCGAGCCTGCCGCGCCCATGCAGTGTCCGATGAAGCTCTTGGTGTTGTTGACATGCGTGCGGGCGCTGTCGCCGAACACGGCGCGCACAGCCTCACACTCCTGTTGGTCGCCCATCGGCGTAGCGGTGGCGTGGGAGGACACAATGTCGATGTCCCCGGGAGCCAGCCCGGCCTTCGCCAAGGCGCCACGCATGCACTCGTTCTGGCGCTCAGCCAACGGCAAGACAAAGTCCGCTGCGTCGCTGTTGATGCAGTGGCCTACGACTTCGGCGTAGATCTTGGCGCCGCGCCGTTGCGCATCTTCCAAGCGCTCTAGGGCGTACAAGCAGCCGCCTTCCGAGACGACGATGCCATTGCGATTCTTGTCAAATGGTCTTGACGCCTTGGTCGGATCATCATGCACAGCCAGCGCGCCCTGGGCGCGGAAGCTGGCAAAAATGCCAAAGGTATGGATGCTCTCGCTTACGCCGCCGGCCAGCGCGAGATCCACCTCACCCAACTGCAGCATCTGCATGCCGTGAATCAGGCCGACATTGCCTGCAGCGCAGGCCGCGCCGACGCAATACGCCGGGCCGGTGATGCCGAAGGTCAGCGCGACTTCGCCGGCCGGGTTGTTGGCCACGGTGCGCGGGTTGTGATGGTGCGACCAATAGGCCAGGTCAAAGTTGTACTGCGCAACCTCGTGGATCTGATTCTCTGTCTCCACATTGCCGTGTTCCGTCGTGCCAATGTAGATCCCCACGCGCGAGCGGTTGCGAGTGGCGAGATCGATGCCCGCGTCTTTCAGCGCATCGCCAGCGCAAAAGATGCTGATGGAGCCTGCGCGCGTGCCGCGCCGCAGTTCCTTGCGCTTTTGGTAGCGCAGCGCATCAAAGTCGCACACACCTGCATTGGTCTCGCCTACATGGCGGATCGACCACTTCTTCACGCCCGACACGCCGTTCAGCAAGTTGGCGCGATAGGTAGCGAGGTCGTTGCCGTTGGGGCTCGTCAGTCCCACCCCTGTGATGACGATGCGGGATAGTTCAGGCACGCTTCACCTCGCGTTGCATAGGAGCGTCGGGATGCGGAAGATCATCATCGTCGTCGTCGTCCTCTTCGGTCTCCGGCATGCGTTCCAGCAAGCGCTTGGCAAGCTCTGCACGCGAGCGCTCATCATCGGCACCGGCCACCAGTTTCGCCGGCACCTTCACGC
>Ga0208788_1000148_pt1 | contig 36231 bp, 70 predicted proteins | sample Wag4_2014_7_11_3_FD_187363 | JGI IMG/M metagenome (GOLD analysis project Ga0208788, IMG submission 187363) | Fresh water mixed with fracking chemicals microbial communities from Ohio, USA - Utica-2 Time Series FC 2014_7_11 (SPAdes) (version 2) ...
ACATCCGCGTCGTGGGAAATGAGCGCGGCCTCATGCAGTATCAAGCAGAATGTCTTGAATACGCGGAGGGTATCGGGAATCACCACGAAGTGGCTAAGTTTGAGCGCAATCGAGTTCTTGATCTCATTGATAAGCCTTTTGTCAACTTCCCCAATGATCACGTTGTAACGAAGCTTGTTGAGGATTTCAAGGACGACATCTATGGAGTGTTCCGCAGAAAACCTAAGACAGTCTTGGACCCAGTTGGGACCACCCCGGCCCCTGTTACCGAGATTGTTCTTGCAGAGGAAGAAGTTCCTGGACCCAGCGTGCTGACTAAAGGCAAGGGTCTGTTCCAACACTGGAGTAGGGAAGCGGCTAATCGTTCACAAAAGTACGCAGTGGTGGCCGTGGCTTCAACTGTAATTCTGGCAAGCTCTCCGGCGCATGCTGGTAATGCTTTTTGTGGCCCTGAGAAAATGTTTGCTGATGCTGGTAAGGAAAGTTCTCAGGGGTTTACGGCGAAGACTGTTCAAGCTTATGATGGTCTAGAACCTGGATCTGGCTACTATTTCCCTGAAATGATGTACCCAGTTGGTGGGGCAAAGATTTCATCGTACTTTGGATATAGGAATTCTCCCTGTGCTGAGTGCTCTAGTAATCATCAAGGAATTGACTTTGCTCCTGGGTACGGAACTAAGATTCGTGCAGCCATTGCTGGTGTTGTTACGGCAGTTGGGTACGAAGGGGAGCTTGGTTACGTTGTCGCTATTTCTGATCGTGTACATATAGAGACAATCTATGGGCACATGATTCCGGGGTCGGCAACAGTTTCTGTTGGAGATGTTGTTGAGCTGGGTCAAATCATTGGAGAAGTTGGAAACTCTGGAGTATCAACTGGGGCGCACCTACACCTTGGAATCAAGTGGGACGGACGATTTGTCGACCCACTCCGCATACTCAAACAGTTTGCAGGTCGATAATGGCAGTCAACATTGGAAGCACCGGAAGTAGCACCGGAGAAACAACGCTCGCTGAGCGGGCCGCTCGAGCGCTGGCAAGAGAGAAGTCTGTCACCGAATCGTGGCGCAAGGCGTGGAAGTGGACATCACTAGTCTTGTTCGGGAACCAACTAATTATTGTGGCTCTCTTGATTTGGCTCTTAGTGTTTTAGAACAACCAAGGTTCTGTGGGGTCCTCGACGTATTCTGCGTCGGGGACTTCAAAGTTTAAGGTGTGAAGCATCGAGGCAAGGAGTGGCGTCATGGTGCTTGCTTCGGAATGCCTCGGGTGCATCTTGGGAAGCAAGTCATTGTCTTGGACGTACTTGGCGTTCTTTGGCTTACCTGAGCGAACGAGCTTAAGGAAGGCATTGACGCGAGCCATGGCCCAACTGTTACGATTCTGGTCGGGGCGGTGGCTGGTTGAGAATGCTCCGGCACCACGGCGATAAACTGCCTTGAGCTTTGCGAGCGTAACCTTCCGACCGTTCGGCGCTTTCTCGTTGTGTTCCTTGACCTTCTTCTCAAGAGAAGTGGTAATGGCTGCGGTGAAGGTAACGCCCTTGCCGTCAGAGGCCGAGCCCTTCTTGTTCCTGTCGGAGCCCTTGATCTGATCTTTCTTGGGAGCCTTCTTTGATCCAGCGGTAGCCGTTACGGATTCTTCAGTAACCGGACCGCCAGCTGCCCATGCGTTGCAGGTGCGCTCCGATGCACACTTGAAGTCGAGGGCGCTACAGTAGCCGAGTTCTCCGGCAGCAATCGTGCCTTCGGCCTCTTGGTCCATTCCGATGCCCTGCTCAATGCAGTCGAGCACAGAAGGGGTGCGAACAAAGAAGATGCAGTTACCGCAAAGGGCTGACTTTGCTTCTTGGATGTTGGTGTTCCAGCGCGTTGCCTTGTCCTGCCAGAACTTGTCGTTTGGCTCTGCGGGATTGAGCGGACCGTAACCTACATTGTCAATTGCGTTCTGGCGGTTCTTGAGGTTGAGTTGAATGTCTTGGGTTGCAGGGGGGCACTCGCCTCCGTAGCCTCCGGCGTCGGCTGTGACTGCACCATCGGGGAGGACAGCGAAACGGCACAGGCCGCCTTCCTCTACATCCGAGGCGATGATCTCGCAACCGTTAGGGGAATTGAAGAAGACGCAGTTCCCACACTTAACGCCGATCGCGGCATTCTCTTGGTTCTCCGAAGCGGGGGTGTACCCTGCCCAGACGCCAGTGTTGTCGTCGTTGAACTTACCGTAGCGGTTGGCAATCGTACGCAGAGCGTCGGCCAATTCCTGCTCTTCGGGAATTAAATTAGGGTTGTAGTCCATACATCTATTTTACATTGGTGGCGGTAGACTGTCTTTAGGATAAAGTAGTACCTGAGAATCTAGGAGTAGTCATGAAGAAAGCACGCGGTCAGGGGCGGAAAAACCGTCCGACCCCCAAGCGAGTCAAGCCTGTGAAGAAGGGTCTTACTGGGTTGACATTCGATCACCCGACCGTGGCGCATGCTCGCTACGAGCTGGAGTTGATCGGCGAAGATCCTCGCATCATTGACTGGTACTGCTCTGTGTTGGCGAAGTGGGCCGAGTTGGGTCACTCTGGATCATCGGCTGAGTTGACGGCGGATACGCTGCATCGGCTGATGAAGGGGGAGAACCTTGCTCCTCTTACTGCCGACCCTGAAGAGTGGACGGACCGTTCCGATATTTCGGGGTACCCTCTCTGGCAGAACAACCGAAACACACAGATATTCTCAACGGACGGTGGCGCAACTGCGATCCACTATTCCGAGTTGCCGAAGGAGGCAGAAGATGCGTAGACTCCCCTTCAACCTCAAATATCGTTGGTATTCGCTAGTTGCGTGGGTGCAGAGAAAGGACCTTCCTCAGGTGTGGCCGCGTGATAAATACGGACGGTGGCAGTAATAGCCTTTGTTTGATGATAAACTAGTAAAGCCTTAGCAAGTAAGAAAGACCTAAAGCAAGGCAGAAGTTAGTTAGCGCAAGCTGACTAATTTTGTTTTAGGCCTCAATACCCATAAAGGAGGTTCAAAGTGTACCTCAAACTTGGAACTCTGACCTTGGCTGTCTTGGTCAGTTTTATTCCTGGGAACATGGCAAATGCTGTAGTTCCGGGATCTTTACTCAATAGTGACAGTATCTGGTGGAACCCTTCCGCTCGAACGGCTATGGCCATACAAGCATTCGTCGCCTCCGATAAGGCAGAGATGTCGATTGCTGAACGTGACTCATATCGAACAGTTCGAAAAGCTGGGGGACACTCCTACGACATCGACAAGATGGTGTGGGGAGACCGTGTCTTTGACACGGCGATGAACTATATCGGCACTCCCTACGCCCGTAGCGGGGTCGGTCCTGAGTATTTTGATTGCTCTGGATTCACTCGTTTCGTGTTGGCTAAGCACGGCATTCATCTCGAACACTCTGCGTCAAAGCAGCTTAGGGCTGGGAAAATTATCCCAGAGTCTAAAGCGCGACTCGGGGATATCGTATGGATGCCGGGACACGTCGGGTTTTGGGCTGGAAACGGCCTAATGCTGGATTCATTGAAACCTGGTACTCGGGTCGACGTTCGTGAAATCTGGAGCTCGTCCTACAAAGTTATTCGCCTTGATGGTTGAGATGATGTAGAATGAGTGAATGATTAAATGGTGGAATCGACTCTTCCGGCGCAAGGCGTCAATGGATGAGTGGATCGACACACAACTAGCAAGCGGACGGTCCATGTCAGACCTCGTCTTTGTCCAAACAGACACACACGTCGAATGGATTCAGGCAGAGGGGACATGGGCCGTCCCTTCTGGTTTAGTAGACCCTCGTGAATCTGATTTATATGACGCTGTTTTGGTGGCTGTGGACTTGGGGATTCTGGACAAAGTTCTCTTCGCTAAAGGTGCCGGACGAGGTGGTCGAGGAGAAGTTGGAAGTATCATCGGCGACATTGAACATCAGGGGAAGCACTACTGGGTGATCGATTTTGACTTCGAGGGCTGGGAAGATTTTTCAAACGACGGAACTATAAAAACTGGAGGTGACTAGTGGACTGGTTTAGTGGATTGGTTGGCGCATCGTTTGCGCTCAACATATTCTTCGTGGTAGCGTTTATTATCGCTGCGCGATCGCGTAGTGGAAAGTAACTCAACTTAATAAAGAGAAGCCCCTAGGTGTCACCCTATGGGGCTTTTCTTGTTTCTGTGCTAGAGTATCTGTACTTCGGCATTCGCTGGAGGGAACCTCTTATTTAGGAGAAAAAACCGTGAATGATCACATCCAACAAATCGTCAGCGGACAAGCTGTCGAGATCGTGCTGAACGATGGCACCTACCTGCGTGAGGAAATTCTCTCATGCGACCTTATCGGAGTCGTCATTGAGGCGCTTGTCCTTGACCGATCCGGCGGAAGTATGCAACCGCGTATCATCCCATGGTCGTCTATCCGTGACATTACGATTCTGGCGCAATACAACGAAGGTGACGCATTTGAGGTCCTGAAGGATCACCGCATCCATTCGACTCGCTTGGACGGAACTGTGTATAGCTCCTTCGACCACAGCGGATTCAACAGCGGTATTTCCGCTAACGAATCACCGGACGGTGGAGATTGCCACATCTGCATCAAATTGAGCACACACTAATGAGTACGAGTGAAATCCTCGTTATCTCTGTGGCAGTTGCTGTTTACGTTGCGCTGAACGAAGTTCTATCTATGTTCTAGTCAGTTTCAGTGTTGGAGACCCCCTCTTCGGAGGGGGTCCTTTTTTGTCTTATGTCTGAGGAGTGTGAGGAACGGACCGTGCAGACTTATGCATACTTACTTGGCTGGGGTGGCGAAAAATTGATTGTCGAGGTCGATTTCCATGTGCTCAATATATAAATTTAGTTGACTCCTTGCGCTTTAGTTGGGGTGATCCTTGCTGATGGTGTTGGTTGATTGACATAGTAGGAGATAGTGGGCCCTTTGTTTAGGCGGAAGTTTTCACACTTATGTCTGACGAGTAGATTGTCACATCAAGTAAACTTAGTTTCTCCTTAACGCGTATGCGCCATCGTGCACATAGAGAGAAAATAAGTTGACTCCTCGTCACCTCAGACTCCTCAGACATAAGTAGACATAAGTGGTAGGTAGACATAGTGTGTTATGATGGGGGCATGACTGACATTGAATTCTCGGCGATATCGCCGACGTCACCCGAGGCCCAAGAATATCTCCGCGAGATGAAAGAACGCGCAGAGAAAATGGGTCGAGGGTCAAGAGATGTTTGTGCGTGTGGACACTCGATGAAGTACCACCACACAGATATCGCTTCAGGCTACGTTGCCTGTTCCCCCGGACGGATCGTCTGTGGCTGTAAAGAGACACGGGCCGTACTTCGTACATCGAACCTTCGACGCTTCTTGCACAAGACCTCAGAGCCAGGATATGGAATGAACCACTCCCTGAGCAAAGGAGTAGCTGCGGCACTAGGTGCTGGAGAAATGGTCGAGTGGATTCATGTGGTCGAGACAGGCGCTGTTGCCTGTGACTCGTGTGCCGGACCGACTGGGTTCGTCGACGAGAAAGGTCAATCCCCTGTATTCGTCATGGCATTTGATCGTCACTGGATTCGAGTGTCCGACGGTGACATTGCTGCGTACTCTCGCGTAATGTGTGAGTCGTGCGCTCGAGGTGTCTTTGAACACGGGATTGAGTTCTTGAGTGGCGCTCGCGCTAAAGCACGTGTCTAGTTCTAGTAAGACGGACCGTACGCTTATTTGTATCTGTGGGCACTCACTAGGTACACATGACATGGTTGGCACTGAGTATGCTCGCTGTCAGCCCTCTACAGGAGTTCGGTGCTATTGCTCGGGCGGAGAGAGGGCAGTCGTTCGGCTGCTCGATGTTCGCATCGGCGGTCGAGGTGCTGCCTGGACTGGCGGCCTCAAGACCATGGAAAAGGGCATCAAGGTATATCAAGACGGACGGTACCTCACTGGGCTAGATTGGGGACTACACCGCCTTAGAGAGAAAGGGTTGAGCTATGCGTGGCTTTCAAGTCGTTGCGACGTTGAATCCTGCAGTCGGCCATTCCTCGGGGATACCGATGTGCACGTGCGGATGGTTGGGGCTGATGGAGAAATCCTGCTTAGGCTGTCTCGCTCCGAGGATTACACCGGACGGTTCACATTGATTTGCGGAACCTGCGAAATCGAGATGAGGTATCGAGATGGAAAATAATTCTTTAGGCGGACCGTGGAGACCCGACTGGGCTAATCGTGAGTTTATGATTATTTGCATCGCATCACAAGGTGGCAAGTATGCAGACGCTGACTTTGCTGCAGGACACTTCATTGGTGGACTTGCCGAGAAGTTGCGCGTCGCGTCTGTCTCTGGTACTGTTCCCATAGATGTGGCAGTCCCGGCTGACCTTCTTCCGCAAATCGATTTGATTGCGATGAAGTTTGGCTACATCGTTAAGCCAGACTGGGAGAAGCAGTTCTACAATTACGTCCCCATCTCGTTCTATCTTGTTCGAGACGTGGAGGATGTACTCGGATTAGAAGGAGATTCAAGTGAAGAACCAGGGAATGGGAATGAGTGAGGCAGGAGACATCTTCTCCTCGTGGGAAGATGAAATGGACGGACGGTGGAACCTTGTTGGATTGTCCACCGAGGTGTTCAAGGGAGAAGCACTAAACTTTATGTCGATGTCAGTTGATGATGTCGGCAAGATGTTCGGCGAAAAGGTGCATGGTCCTGCGGCCATGATCGCGGCTATTCGCCTCCTCAAGAAGTGCCTCGTAGATGAGACGGACCGTGAGCGTTTCGAGCAGTTGTCATTTGCCGAGTCGCTCGAGGTTGTGTCCCAGTGGCACGTCCTGTCGACCAAGGCTGAGGAAGAACGCTCCAAAAAGAACCTCGCTCAGAGGATTGAGGAGACCAAGTCCAAGATGAAAGAAGTCCTCGAGTCCGTCGGGTTGCCGACCGATTTGCTGGACGGCATCGAGTTAGAAAATGGGACGGTGATTGGCGAAGATGGTGACTCGGAAGACGACGACTCGGAGTGATATCGTCCCTCCGACTGGCGTCGAGGTCGTCGATGAGACCCAGTTTGGTTGGTGTATGTCGGGTCAACACTCGACATGCATCGGCCATTATGTGTCCTCAACGGACGGTGACACGCATAAGTGTCCATGCTGTGTAAGTGAGCATAAGAAGGGCGGATAGGCAACCCTTCAAGATAGTGTGTAAAAATGGGGTAAACTAAGTCATACGGCTGCGATCTCGCGGCACACGCCATTTTTTCTTCGGAGGCACTATGACTGACCTAGAACCAACCGACGGTTCGGGTTCGGTGTACCGCGATACCGACGACACCCCCATCGACCTTCGCCCCGACCTTACTGTCCTCGGGATAGACGAAGTCGATCGAGGCGTATGCCACGACACGATGGAGAACCGGAAACTCCTCCGTATCAACAAGATCCAGTATCAGATCGTAGTCGACGATCGCGGCGCGTACACCCCGTTCCTCCGGGCCATCTCCCCCGAGTCCATGACCGAGGCGCGCATCTCGCTGCTCGACAAGTACGAGCCGATCATGGCCGACCCCCGAGATCGGAACTCCGACTACCTCACCGAGGAAGAACTCCTCGTCGAGGAACGGGCCGACATAGTTGCCCCGCCTTGGGTGCTCCAGGCGAACAAGACGTGGATCCGAATACGCAAACGGCGAGATGAAGATCCCTCATACAACGGTATGCCCTCGATCGGCGGCCCACCTCAACGGTGTCGGTATATGAAGTCCGACGGTATTCGTTGCCTCAAGTGGACATCGGGACGTCGAGATGACGACGGTCTCTGTGTGACCCACCTCCCGAACGTGCGCCTCGATACCCAAGGGGCGATCGCGGCTGCTCGTCTTCGGGTGATGCAGTCTGCTCCCCGAGCCGTCGAGGTCCTCGAAGATCTCCTCGAGTCTGCCGAGTCGGAACCCGTCAAGCTGAAAGCTGCGACGGAGCTCCTCGATCGAGCCGGAGTACGAGGCGGTTTCGAGATCGATCAGAATGTCGCGATCGATGTCCGACCCGCTGCTGAGATATTACAAGAACGGTTGAAGACGCTGCTGATCAATGTCACGTCGGCACCGCTGCCCGAGCTCGAGGCGGAGGTGATTGAAAGTGAAGAAGGAACTACTAGCGATGCTGACCGAGTTGAGGTCGAACATCGAGACGAGCGTGGGGAAGACTAGTACCCGCGAAGAGTACATCCGACTGGTACAGTTGGTGATGGACACAGATCGAATCATTCGGCGTGTCCAGGAAGGAATGACGGACGGTGAAGACTAAAGACAATCTCGCCGATCTCGCATCCAAATACCTCGGCTACACCTGTGGCCACGGAAACATCTCGGTCTTCGGGAGGCGAGTCGGTTGGGACGGGCACGCCTGGAACGGATCGTTTATTGATGTAATATTCTTGGACGAAGGCCTCAAGCTTCCGGTGTCCCACACCCACACGGTGGCGGCCCTCGGCCACTACCTTGCCTGGGGACAAACGGTGAGCACTCCTCGGCGAGGGGACCTCGTCTTCTACAGCTTCGGGATCGAACCGATGGGAGCCCCGCACATCGGGATCGTGTCGGACGTCGCACACTGGAAACAACACCGACGGTTCTCGGCGATCGAGGCCAACGTTCCTACACCCAACCTGCGAGCGCCGCAAGATCCCAACGGTGTGTATGAACGGATCCGGCACAAGTATGACGTTCTCACGTTTGTGCGGCCAGATCCGATCCCACTTTCCACATTAAAGAATGTAGAAAGTGAAATGCGCCGCAAGCTGCCTCTAGTCCGGGTCGGCGAGATCCGAACCTGTGTAACTCCAGCGGCTGCTGCTCGATCCCCGAAGATCGCACGCAGTGTCGAGTTGATCCAAGTTGAGCTTTCGCGTGCCGATGTTGCCGGACTAGAACAAGCGGACCGCGGCGTCTTCGACTCGAAAACTCGATCGGCGCTCGCGAAGTTCCAGCGAGAACGGATGGGCCTGGTGAACGCAACGGGTGATCCTACACTTTCCACATTGAAGTATCTCGGAAGTTACGACACGCCCGGGATTCCGTCCAGTTTTGATTCCGCCGAGTGATGGTGTAATATTCCACCCAACCGCATCCGCGGCCAAAACAACTACAACGAAAGACGGTAAAATTGACTAAGAAATGTGAAGAGCACGACAAGACGCTCTACTCCTCAAAGAAAGATGCACGCAAGGCCCTAGTCGGCCAGCTTGCCTCGAAATCAGTACGGGCCTACCCGTGCGATCAAAACCCAGGCCAGTTCCATGTAACCAAGGACTGGAAGCATAAGCGGAAGGTAACAACGAGTCTCAATGGCTAAGCAACTGATAGTAACCACCGAGAAGCAAGACTCGGTTCTCAAGAGCATGTCTATCCCGATGGAGCTGCTGGTTCAACTTGACGGACCCAACTCGAGTGTGGTCTACATAAACGTAGCGTCCTCCAACGCGTACATCGAGATCATCTCGGTAGACCCAGACGGAAACACCAACGTACGTACACGGAACTATGACCCAAGCCAGAATTGGATTGACGGGGATCGAACCCCGGACTCCGACTAAACCGAACGACGCGCAACGGGGACCCCCTACTTGACACCAAGTGGGGGGTTCCTTTATGTTGGTAATAGGAGGGAGACGCCCTCGAAAGGAAATACCATGTCAGACACTGAACGCTATACAGAGTTCTACAAAACCGAGTTCGCAACGCTGATGAACAAAACCATCATCGGTGTGCGCGACCTCACTGCTCAAGAACGCGAGGACTTCATGTGGGGCGATTACGACCACTCCCCCGTGTTCCTGTTCAACGACAACACTTTCTTTATCCTGTCCAAGGACGAGGAAGGCAACGGCGGAGGATTCGGCTTTGTCGGGTCATACGTTCCAATCAGCGATGCCACTTCCAAGACGGCACGTCAGCGACTGTTCGGAGAGGACAACTAATGGAAATCACACAGGACGAGTACGAGGACTTCTGGTCTGAGACGATGGGAGGCGGATGGGAATTCGACTCCTGCTGGATCGACATGGACTACAGCGAGGGAGCCGGCTGGGAAACCCCCGGTCGCTTCACCATCGTGGGTGAGGACCCCGAGAACGAAGGCAAGACCATCTCGAAAGAACTTGGTATCGAGGACTTGCTCAAGGCTTATCAGTTCTGCCTCGACAAGGGCTACAACCACTGCGGTCAAGAGTACGACTGGCAAGACCAAGACACATGCACCTCGAGCGGAATCTTGCAGGTCGCAGTCTACGGAGACGTTATCTACGGATAGTCTCGACACAGAGGGGCCCCCCGGCTTGACATCGGGGGGTCTTTTCTGTACATTGATATTGGGTGACATCCACCCGCAACCTGAAAGGAATCATTATGCAAGGAACGCATCACTCCTCCGCTCTGCTTGACACCATCATCAAGCGCAAGGAGGCCAAGGAAAAAGCTGGCCAGACGTTTGAGGGTAACCTCCTGCTGCAACTCATTGCGGACGAACTCCGTAACTGGTCGAACGATGACCTGTTTGCCCTCTACACCGAGTTCGAATGCCCGGTCGTTGAGCACACGGACATGGAGGAACGCGACTTCGACCAGTTCGACAACGCAATCTCGCTCATGCGCTTCGCAGTCGGAATTCAGATCGAACAACTCGTCAAGACGTTTTTCCCCGACCCCGAGCACTCGACCGTGTTTACCGACACCATCTCGTACGTCCAGCAGAACCTGCTCGACCTCGCCGAGTATGTCAAACTCCAGACACACAAGGACGGACTCAAAGAGGGAGAGCGCACGCTCTTGACCGAGATTGTGGAGGAGAGCCTTCACGGTGCTATCTACAACATCGACCTCGAGAACATCGAGTCTTAACGACACACCGAAGCAGACCCCCCTACTTGCGAGGGGGGTTTGTTTCGTATACAGTGAAACTGTACCCGAAACCGAGTAGGGTCACGAAAGGAAACACACGATGGAAACATCCGTACCCGGCGCAATTGTCGCCGACCTTCAGCGTCTCGCTGAAGTCCGAGAGCAGAAGAACGCTCTCGACAAGGAGGACACCGAACTCCGCACTCGCATCCTCGATGCGATGAAGGGTGCAGAGATCGCCACCTACCGTGGCAAGGCAGTTGCCAAGACCAAGAGCGTTCCGCGCACTCTGGTCGACAGCGACCTCCTCAAGGCGAAGTGGCCTGCAATCTTCGAGAAGGTTCAGAAGGTCTCGCACTCCCTCCGCCTCGAAATCCTCACTGCCAAGCAGTAGGCTTTCGCCAACAGACACCCCTCGCTTCGGCGGGGGGTGTTTGCATTTGTTGTGTAATGAATGTAGGCTCGAGGTAGCCAGAAGGTCTGGCGCGAAAGGAGACAGAGATGTCTACACAAATGAATACAGTTCCGGGGATTCTCATGAACATCGAATCCGAGTGGCAGGACGCAGAGCGTGACAGCATGCAGACTGGTGACCTCGAGGACTCGGCCTACCACACGGGGCGAGCAGACGCACTCCGCGACCTGTTCATCCAAATCAACAAGGCTCTCGATGTTCGCTTCGAGTTCCAGCAGTACGTGGCAGACCGCAAGGCGAGCGACCCCGCGTTCATCGCGGTGGCAAGCGAAGTGGATGGTCAGTACTGATGGCCGAGTACATCGTCAAGATTGACGAGCGTATGTTCCACACGCTCGCCATCGAAGCCGACACCGCTGACGAGGCTATCGAGAAGGCGTACCAGATGTTGCGAGACGGTATGACCCCCGAGGACGAGAAGGAGTACGACTACTCCCTCGAGTCCGATGGGTTCACTGGAGACCACTCCGCAGAGGAGAACTCATGACGAACTACGCCGTGGTCAACGAACACCTGCCAGCCTCGGAGTGTGTCTCATTCGCTTCACAGAAGTGGAACGGATGGGTCATCCCCGAGTTCACGCTGACCCAAGTGGTCAACGATGTATTCCAAATGCTGATGGCTGGTGAGTATTACAACCAGTTCGGGTACAACGCTCAGACCGACACGGTCTGGGTCGTTGAGCCTGACCGCGACCCGAGCGAAGCACGGATCGAGTATCAGGGATACCTGAACAAGGACGGTACTCGGGTCTACGCAATCGGTGGTGGGGAGTGGACATGGGATAAGCACGAGTGCTGTGACCATGTCGAGTACGAGTCCTACTGTCGGTGCTGTGGAGCGGAGAGTGCCCATGTCTGATACATGTCCTAACTGCGGTGACACGCCGTGGTCGAAGTGCTTCCCCTGCTGGGAGCGCGACATGAAGCAAGCGTTCCCCGGACACGCTTGGAACGACTAACGGAGGAGGGGGGTGCATTGCACTCCCCTCGCTTCCGTCCTAAACTCAAACTGTGAGCAAGGTCTGCTCACGGAAAGGAACCGATGGGTTACTACATCAACATTCAGGAGTCAGAGTTCTTGATTCCAACGGAAAACCTTGACAAGGCTCTTGAGCGGTTCAAGGCACTCAACCACGACCCGAACGCAGTCAAGGGTGGAGGCTCGTGGTCAAGCGGTGAGGAGAACGAGAGGTGGTTCTCGTGGATGCCCTCCGACTACGACCAGACCGTCACCTCGGCACAGGAAGTCCTCGACCTCCTCGGGTTCGACACTTGGGCTGACGAGCGTGGTGTTCACATCCACGGATACGACAACAAGATTGGTGACGAGACACAGTTCCTCAACGCCATTCGCGACCTCGTTGATGTGTCGTGCTACATCATCTGGCGTGGCGAGGACGGCGAGTTCTGGAAGTGGACACCGAGGGGAGTCTTGGAGGGTCGCATAACCTTCCACGAACTCTCCTAACACCAACACAGGAGGAGGAGGGGGGCTTGCGCCCTCCTCTTTCTTTGTGTAATGTCAGAGTGTGGCCGGAAACTCCGTCCACGGAAAGGATAGACAGCATGCATGTTTTGCACTGGGTCGCCGTCAAGAGTGACGAGACCATTGGCGAGAACGGCATTGACATGGACGAGGCCAAAGAGATTGCGGCCCATGAGGTCAACAACACTCTCACGGGAGACGAGCGGCCTTACGCGGACTGGTACGACTGGTTCGTTGTCGGTGGCGGTAGGTTCTTCCAGAACACTGACGCTTATGTGTTCGACACGATGAATGTGATCGCTTTCGCGGAAGACCCCAAGAAGTTCTCCAAGACGATTCGGGAGGCACTCGAAAACCGAGCAACTGAAATTCGTCGCCGTCTCGCTGAAATCACGCGAGCGAACGAGCAGAGCGGTAAGTCGTTCGAGGAACGGGTCGAGGAATACATCACGCAATCGTTGAGCGATTCTACGGAGTACCCGTATGACCCGCTCTCGACGATGTACCAATACTCCTCTGTGTCGCGCATGGCTGCCGAGTATTGGTTGCCCGACACCTACTTCTACGACCTGACGCACGGGACAACGGAAATGCGCTACCTGCTCCAAAACCTCGAGACCAACGAGGACAACGACCAGTGGTTCCTCGTGCCAGTGGACTTCCACTACTGACCGACAACGCAGGGAGGGGGGAGACCCCCTCCTTGCGCTTTTTTATTACACAGCGTAAGTTTGAAGTAGTCCAACGAAAGGAGACATTATGGACACGCTCAAACGCTCTAAAGACCGCAAGGTGACGAACGCTGTCATGCCCTCGGGCAAGGCTGCGGCCATTGCCAACACATTCGGTCTGCCCTCGGGAAAGCCATTCTCATGCCCGGGAGCAACATCGGTATGCGAACTAATCTGCTACGCAGGGAAGCTCGAAAAGATTTACAAGGGAGTACGCGAGGTGCTGGTTCACAACTGGGACTTGCTCCGCAACGCCGATCTCGACACGATGTTCACTCTGCTTGACGGCATGGTGACGGACTTCGAGAACGACAGCGACAAGCGAGGCGCGGACAAACTGTTCCGAATCCACTGGGACGGCGACTTCTTCAACGACGCCTACACCTACGCGTGGAAGCGTGTGGTCGAGAATCATCTCGATGTTCAGTTTTGGGTCTACACCCGAACCGAGGACAGCGCGATTATCCTCCGCGACATTCCGAATCTGTCGCTGTATTTCTCGGCGGACAGCGCGAACCTCGACACCGCGATTGCGCTCCGCGAGGAGTACGGAATCCGTCTCGCGTATCTCGCGGACAACTTCGAATCGGGTCAAGCGGTAATCAAGCAGATTACTGGCCGACCCGGTGCGAAGTGTCCAGAGAACAAGGGAGCATTGCCCCTAATCTCAAGCGAGGGTAGTGCCTGCGTACGCTGTGGTCTCTGCGTATTCAACAAAGCGGATATCGTATTCTCCGCCAGCAAGAAGTAACGAGAGGGAGGGGAGCCTTGCGCTTCCCTCCTTTCTTGTGTAATGTCGAAGTGTGACACCCGTCACACCAAACCGAAAGGAAACACAATGATTGACACCGAACAAGATAGCGTCGTGACCGACGCGCAGAACATCGGGTTCCTGCCCGTCACCGACGAGCGATACCCTGCGCTTCTCAAGAAGCGACTTGGTGACAAGGCTCCCGACCTCTGGTACTTGGGGAACCTCGACCTGCTCTCCGACCTCTCCAACGCCGTTACCCTCACGGGCGCTCGCGCTTCGACAGGCTACGGCGAGCACATCGCGATGGACTTCGCGGCTGGACTCGTCTCGCGTGGCTACACCACCATCACTGGCGGAGCGTACGGCATTGACGGAATGGCAACTCGCGCCACTCTGGCGTGTGGTGGAAACACCATCGTGGTCGCGGCTGGTGGACTCGATACCGCGTACCCATCGGGTCACTCGGAACTGTTCCGTCGAGTCGCGATGACTGGACTCCTGCTCTCGGAGTCACCTCCGAAAACGGCTCCGACTCGCGAACGCTTCCTGAAGCGGAGCAAGTTGATGGCGAACCTCTCGGTTGCTGTCGTGGTGGTCGAGGCTGGCTACCGCAGTGGCTCCGTCAATGTCGCGAACCACGCGCTCAAAAAGCGCCGAGCAAAGGTCGGAGCAGTTCCTGGACCGATTACTTCGGGAACATCCGCTGGCACTCACGCGCTCATCAGGCGTGGTGCGAACCTGATTACCTCCGTTGCCGACGTTATCGAAATGTTGGGTCGGGAGTAATCCACACCGAGAGGGGGGAGGCTAGCGCCTCCTCCCTTTTCGGCGTATGCTGAAATCGTGCCACCCGGCACACCAACCGAAAGGAACAGAATGAACATCAGCATCACCGTACCGAGTATCCACGCGGATACTCTCACGGGATTCATCGGCCAGTTCTTGGACGAGAATGACCCCGACCAGTTCGTGCGCGAAGCGTTCGAAAACATCTACAACCAACTCACCGACTAGGAGCAACTGATGACAACGCAAATACACTTCGTGGTCTACTACGACACCGAGGACAAGAAGTTCTGGCTCGATGATGAATCGCTGATGTCGAAGTTCGGCGCGGCCTCGTGGTTCGACACCGACACCCAAGAATGGTCAGCACCAGAGGAGGGCGAGGAGGATCAACTCGAATACATCCTCCGCCGTCAACTTGCGTTGATGACCAAGCCAGAGGGAACCTACTTCGCAAGCGATGGTTCGTTTGGTAGCGCAGACGGTCTCGAGATTGTGGAGACTTGGGATTGGACAGAGGAGGACTGGGCAATGGTCGAGAACGCCTCCGACAGCGAGCGCGCTGCGCTTGCCCGTCACATCGCCAATGTCAAGGTGGTGTGTCCTCAATGAGAACATTCATCTTTCTCACAGGAGAGAAAGTCCAAGTCCTCGCTGACACGCTCGAAGAAGCGGAACGCCTCCTCTCGCTCGGTGAGTACGAGCAAATCGAAACCGAGACAATCCTGCTCGACGAGATTTGACAATCCAACACGCGACCCCCCTCCCTTGACTCGGAGGGGGGTTTCGTTTATTGTTGTAATGTAGCCACTTGGCTACCCGATGAAAGGAAGCAGTATGCCTAACTGGGTCTACAACAGCCTGACCGTCACCGCGCCCAGCGGAGACAAAATGGAACTCCAATCGTTCCTCCGCGAGATGGAAATGCCCCGACCTGAAATGGTCTATGACGGCTTCGAGCCGACAGGGGAAATCAAACTGGGCGAGGCTCGGTTCTCGTTCTGGAATGTCCTCGCACCGCCAGCCGACAAGTTGGACGAATACTTCGGTCGCAGGGGGGTCGTCAACGGCGAGCAGGTCGGTGGCACTGACACCAACTGGTACTCGTGGAACAACGACAACTGGGGTTGTAAGTGGGACGCTGGTGACGGAGATTTGGGCTGGCTGGATGAGGACACGCTCCAAATCACATTCCAGACACCGTGGGATTATCCGCGAGGCGTGGTCGCTGCCATCGCCGAGCAATACTCGCACCTCGAAATCTCGTGGGTCTACGAGGAGGAGCAGGGCTGGGGTGGAGAACTCACGCTCAAAGACGGTGAAGTGACCGTTGACGAGGAGTGGGACATTCCCGACAGCCACGCCGACTACACCAAGCGCGGTAACGAGTGCCGTTGCGAGTGGGGTGACGACAAGGAAAACTGGTTCGAGGACTGCCCTGCGGAGTCCGAACTGGTCACGCAGTAACGACAGGAGGGGGGAGGGGGGAGGCTAACGCTTCCCCTCTCTTTGTCGTAGATTGGAAACAGGTCGGGTGAGAGCCACGCGATCGGAAAGGAACACAATGGCTAACTACTACGGTCAGGTCCGTACCAACTACTTCGCGGTCAAAGACCCCGAAGCATTCCGCGAGGACATTATGAACTATCCTGTTCAGATGATTTCGCAGGAGCGAGACGGGGAAATTCTCTTCGGATTCCTCGACACAGACGAGGGTGGTCTGCCCGTCACGACCTACAACGAGGAGACAGACGAGGACACCGAGATTATCTGGGAGGACTTGTTCATCAAGCACCTCAAGGATGACTGGGTAGCCATCATCCTCGAGGTCGGGTCGGAGAAGCACCGCTACTTCCAAGGGTTCGCCAGCGCGTACAACAACAAGGGTGAGACCGTCTATCTCAACCTTGAGGACATCTACGACCTCGCTGCGAAGTTGGGTGGAACGATTACACACGCTAGTTACTAGCGGTCAGGGGGGAGGGGTCGTTGACCTCTCCCCTCTTTCGTGGTTGACTTGGATTGCCACAACGAAAGGAAACACAATGGCTGAACGAGTAACATGGGTTGACTACGCTTGGAAAGATGATGTAGTCGCTGGCGACACAATGGCACAAGTTGTCATTCTCAACGACCCCGACCTCTACGAGAAAATGGTGGAGGACGAGGACTTCGACCAACGCATCTGGTACTACTTCCAAGATGAAGCAGAGTTCCAACGCGCGTTCGACCCCAAGAATACGGAACAAGAGTTCTACCTTCTTGCGGAACACCCAGAGTACGCGGGTATCGAGTTCGAGTAAAAACGGCGAGGGGAGGTTGCGGCCTCCCCTCACCACCAACCGAAAGGAAACACAATGAAGTTTATGACGCTATGCGAGAACGACTCGGGTGCAAACGGAACGAGTTTGCAAGGGTACATCGAGACAACTCGCGAACACATCGAGACGGTGTTTGGATCACCAACCATCTCTCTAGGGAACGACTCGGGGAGCAAGGTCACGACCGAGTGGGACTTGCTGTTCGAGGACGGTACTCGAGTAACGCTCTACGACTGGAAGCGATACGAAGACGGTGCGCCAGAAATGGACGAACTCTACGACTGGCACATCGGGGGAGACTCGCTCTTCGCTGTGAGCCGTGTGGTCGAAGCGTTGGGGATTGCCGGTCGGGTTCTGTCCTAATCGGACACGGAGGGGAGGGGGTCATTGCGACCTCCTCCCTTTTGTCGTAGTTTGGGAATGTGAGCAGAACGGTTCTGCCACGGAAAGGAAGCAATGCTGGTTATTGTCTCGACCGCAGATGGTCAAGAACACCGCTTCGACAACGCAACTGCCGTGAGTGTCAACGGCGTTCCGTTGGAGGAGGAAACCACCGAGCAGAAGTGGGAGCGATTCCTCGCGACCGCTGCGAAGTTGGAGGACGGCTACGCCCTCTACTACGACAACCACGAGGACTTGTGCGGTTCGTACAAGTACGGCGAATGGGAAAACGAGGTCGGCGTGATGATGAAGTACGGAACGCTTCGCCCGATTCTCGCTTCCGATTACATCTCGGAAATGTGGGATGAACTGGTTGATGACCTCGGTAGTGTGAATGTCGAGTTCGAGGTTGACGGAGTTTCGTTCGACCACGACATTGACGCTTCGGAGTTGGTGGAGCAGTACGGAGAGTCCTCCGCTCGTGACGAGTGGGTGAGGTCGAAGGACTTCTACTCGGACGAGGACTACAAGGTCTCTCGCGAACGCGACACGGTCAGCGACTTCGTGTGACAGATTGGGGAGGGGTGCTTGCACCTCTCCCCTTTCTCGCGTAGTTTGGGAATGTGGCCGAGGGTCGGCCACCGAAAGGAACACAATGAACGACAGGTATGAATCCCGCAGGAAGGGCTGCATTGCCCACAAGGTGGACAGCGAGGCGTTGACCAAGCACATCCACAAAATCCTCGAACTGACCTACGGCAAGGTCGATCGCCTCGAGAAGTGCGAGGTCGAACCTCTGGTCTTCGTCACGCTCAAGGACACGGACTCGTGGAAAAAGCCCCGGGTCGCCATCATCGGGACAGAGGGTGTCGGTTGGCGGAGTGACGAGGACAGTCGAATCGTGACCGTCCCCGTCTGGTCAAGCAACGGGTTCTCGTACGCTCACCCCGTTGACCTCCACGCCGAGATGCTCAAGACATTCGTGACCGAGGAAACGGTTGACCTCGCGGATTGGGTGCGAGTGTTCGGTGACCGTCTGGAAACCAACCTGTGTATCTGGCAGGAAGCAATGGCGGTGACCGAGGAAGCCACGGTCTAACCGCGAGAGAGGAGGAGGGGTCGTTGACCTCTCCTCCTTTTTTGCGTATCGTTGAGGTGTCGGGGGAAACTCCCCCTACGGAAAGGAACACTATGTCCGACTGGGAAACCACAATCACCGCTCACACGATCAACCTCTCCGAGTTGTTCATCGGGATAGAAGCGAGCATCTCGTTCGCCGAAAGCGACTCGGGAACTGGTCGCTCCTCCTACGCGCTCGCGTGGACTGACGGGCTCGCCAACGCGTGGACAGAACACTACACCGAGTTGCACCAAGCACTCGCTCGGGTCGCGCTCCTCGCGTTCATTGATGTCGAATCCACGGGGTCGGGTCTTGACCGCTCGTTCTCGGACATCGGTTCGAACTTCGCGCAACACGCTGACGCGTTCGTTCAGTCACGCACCAATCGCTAGGCAATGGGGGGTCACTTCGGTGACCCCCTGTTTGCGTTTGTCGGGGAGTCGGCGTATCGTTGAGGTGTGGGCAGATGGTCTGCCACGGAAAGGAACACCATGAAAATGAAACTGAAAGGTCAGACTGGCTGGGGTGCTGTTGAGTCGGCACTCTCGGAGGCTCGCGGCATCGCGTTCGACACCTGCCACAAAATCTACATCTTGATGGACGAGGAGCAGATGACGTTGATGAAGCAGTACGGCTACGACCCTCTCATCTCGGCGAGCGACATGGACTCATACGCCATGCTGGAAAAGGTGAAGGAATGGTACGAGGAATCGTGCGGCCTTCGGTTCGTGAACGCTGTCTACACCAACCACCAGAACCCGAACGATGGATTCTGCGACCTCATTCCCCAAGCATTCGACGAGGACGAGGAAGACTGACCAAGACGGAGCGCACCCTTTCGGGGGTGCGCTTCGCTCCGTTCACGAAAGGAACGAAATGAAATCACGCGCTGCCATTGGGTACACGATCTACGCACGCCGACACGATCTCGGTATGACCGGACTCGAGCTCGCCCGAGCCTCGGGAGTATCGAACGCCTACATCTCCGAGGTCGAACACGGAAAGAAAGAAGTGTCGAGTGACTATCTCGCGCTACTCGCCAAGGGACTCGGACTCACGGTTGGGGACATACTCATCTCCGCTGGGCACCTGACGAACGAGTGGGAGGGGTACTTGACCACAGTCAGGTCGAAGCGTACTGTTGAGGTGTAGGGAGATTCCCTGCCGAAAGGAAAGAAATGACTGACACAATTATGAAAGCCGTCGTCACGACCGAGTGTACCTGTGAGGTGTACGACGAAGTGACCGACGAATCCACACCGAGTGAGGATTGTCACGGGTGCTGGGACGACAACCAGTATGACTTCACGGAGAATTTCCTCCCTGAATGGGAGAGTCGTCACGGAATCACCAACACCGAGGACATCGTCATCTGGAGCGAGGCGATGGGCTGGGACAACCGTTCGGGACACGCCATCTGCAAGGTCGGCACAATCGTTGACACGCTCGCAATCAACGGGCAGTACCGCCTCGACTTCAAGTACGACCCCGAGTCGGGCAACCTGACCTGCACCCGATACTCGCACGACGAGCCAATGGGCGCGTTGTTCAAGGTCGGCTACCTCCGCGACATCGAGGAATCCGAATGAGTCAGGCGAAGGAGGGAGGCGTGAGCCTCCCTCTGGAGCCGACCTCGGCTCGCAAGGACGCAGCGTTCTACGCTCACTCCACGAATTGGGAGGAGGTCTGGGCCGACTCCCGAGTGACCGAGCCTCGGTTCACCATCTGCCGTAATGGCGAGATGCGAATCCACGCTCGCAAGGCTCTACTCTCGGACTACGAGGTGTTGCGCTACACGGACCAGCTCGAGTCGTTCGGTATCAAGACGGACGAGGACCTCCGAGCGTGGGAAGCCAAAGGTGCGGAACACTTCGAGTGGATTCACAATCCGTGGTTCGAGGTCCTCTCCAACAGCGAGAGTGACCAAGACCTCTGCGAGGTGTTCCACGATCTCGACGAAGCAATCGCCTACGCCGAGAACCTCTGGGACAAGTACGGAGCAGACGGAAACATCTGGGAGGACTGACTCCCGACAGCACCTCTCCACCTTCGGGTGGGGAGGTGTTGTTGTTTGTCCGAGGTCAGGTGTACGGTTGAGATGTGGAGGAAATCCCTCCCCGAAAGGAAATGATAATGAGCCGATTGTATGACGAGGGCCGCGCCGAGCGTGAGTACTACACGCCACGCGACGAGCCCGAAAGGGAGGTCGAAGCCTCCGTGACGGTCTACTGTGGGTACGACCTGTGCTCCGAGTACGAGATGGAGTACGAGGTGGAACTGCTGATTGTGTGTGTCGGGAACTCCGGCACCGCGCTCTACACCTGCCACCGTTGCGAACTTGACAACGAGTTTGAGTTTGACCTGACGAACTTGGACTTGGGCGAGGACGCTGACGAGGACTGGCGTACCGAGAAGTAACGCGGTCGGGAGGAGGGGGGAGGCTCGCGCCTCTCCCCTCTTTCGCGTATTGTGAGAGTGTGGGAGGAAACGCCTGCCACAGGAAAGGAACAGAATGTCGGACACGATTATTCTTATCAACGCACGAGTCGCGACAACACCGCGACACATTGTGACCAGCGAGGGAACGGCGATTACGTCATTCCGAATCAGCACGAAGCGCGACGAGAGCGGTGACCAGTGGAACTACTACACGTTCACGGCGTTCGACCAAATGGCGTACGACATCATCGCCTCGGTTCGCCGAAGTGACATCATCACGGTCATCGGTTCGCTCGCGGTTCGGGACTGGGAGCACGATGAAGCGACTGGGACCAACGTCGAGGTAACTGCCGAGCAGTGGTTCCCTGTCAGCCTGCGCGAGCACGCTAACGCCTAGTCGGTTGGGGGAGTGGGAAACCGCTCCCCCTACCTGCGTTCACCGTATGGATCCACATCTTGCCATTGCTCTAGTCATTGTCTTCGCCGATGGTGTCGCTATGTCTATTGCTCTACTCATCGCCATCGCTGTCGCGATGCGCGACCGCTGACGAGTCCCCCACCTTCGGGTGGGGGTTCGTTGCGTTACGGATGTCGAGGTCGTATCGTAGAAGCGTGGGGAGAAACGCTCCCCCCGAAAGGAACACAATGGCTATCGATTCATTTGCCGATGTCACCTGTGACGAGTGCGGTCAGTTGAGTGACGAAGACCCGATTGACGCTATCGACAATGGCGGAGACTGGCTCTGCTGGGATTGCCGAGACGAGGACTAGTCCCCCCGAACGCCCCCCTACTTCGGTAGGGGGGTTGTTTGCGTTTCGCGAGGTCGGCGCGTAGAGTCGAAGCGTGGAGAGAAACACTCTCCCCGAAAGGAAATGATGGAACTAATGAACGATGAGGTGCGCGCAGCACTTCCACCGCTCTACACCAGCGAGAACCTCTCGCTCGAGGACACGATGGCTACGGTCAAGTACTTCACCCCCTGGGCGAACTGGACTTGGTACGCCGTCGAGTTCGATGGCGAGGACACGTTCTTCGGTCTGGTCAACGGCTTCGAGATGGAGTTGGGAAACTTCTCGCTCTCGGAACTGGCGAGCGTGGTCGGTCCGATGGGAATGATGATTGAGCGCGACCTCTACTGGGAACCGCGCTCGCTCGCTGAAATCAAGGCAAGCGAACTCACGCTCTAACGGTCACAGCGACCCCCTCTACTTCGGTAGGGGGGTTCGTTGTTTTTGGTATTTGCTCGCGTCACGGTGTGGTAGCCTAGACGGAGTGGTTGTCAGGGAATCGTGTTTACCCCTTGACGGTATGCCACACTCAAAGAAAAGCCCCCCGAGAGTTATACCTTTCGCTCGGGGGGTTCTTTGCGTTTGCGCCCCGATCGCGTAGAGTGATACCAGAGGGGAACCGCCCCTGAAAGGAAACCGAAATGATGGAACTCACCATTACGCGAGCAGGTCTACTGCTCAAGTGCGTAGAGTGTGACCGAGTGTTCGACCCGACCAACGAGGTCGACGAGCAGGAACTGACCTACGGTCACGACTGCGAGGTTGGACACGAGCACGAGTGGGACACCACAACGGAGCGCACTCATTGTCTGGGCTGTGACGTAGTCGAGTAGCCAGAGCAACCCCTCACCGCAAGGTGGGGGGTTGTTTGCGTTGTGGCCGCGTGTGTCGTAAATTGGAAATGTGAGCAACACGGCTCACACAAGAAAAGGAGTTCCAATGGGACTGGATATGTATCTGACCGCCGACAAGTACCTAGCAGGTTGGGAACACCGACCTGCGAAAGACCGAGAGCAGTTGGAGAGTGTGCTGGAAACGGCGGGGTTCGACACCTCGCTACTTCCTGAATACTCACCGTCTGCGACCCTCTCAATGTCCGTGATGTATTGGCGGAAAGCGAACGCCATTCACCAATGGTTCGTGAGCAACTTCGGCAACGGCGTTGACGAGTGCCAAGAAATCGGCGTACCGCGTGACGGCTTGGTAGCGTTGCGAAACCTGTGCGACATCATTCTCGGCGCGAGCGAAGCGAACCGCAAGGCAGTCGCGGAAGAACACCTACCACCACAGGCTGGCTTCTTCTTCGGTTCGACCGAGATTGACGAGTGGTACTGGAAAGACTTGGAAACCACCCGCGATGAACTCTCGCGTATCCTCGCCAACAAGTCACTCGCCGAATGTGACTTCACCTACCGCGCAAGTTGGTAGCCTGAACCGAACGCCCCTCACCCGAAAGGGTGGGGGGTGTTTGTCGGTTTGCCTCACGATCGCGTACGGTGGAGGTGTGGGGAACACGCCCTGCCGACAAAGGAGAACCGATGGACGACGAAGAGAATGTGCTAGTGCCGTGTGGTGAGTGCGGTGCGCTCTTCACCTGCGAACACAAAAAAGGAGAGTGGTTGTTTGGATACGAGTCCTAACCGCAACCCCCTCACCCTCACGGGTGGGGGGGTCGTTGCGTTGTGGTCGCTCTGGTCGTAAAGTAGAACCGAGAGGGGACACGCCCCTCGCAAAGGAGAGAAGTGGTAAAAATCCGTTGGGAAGCACCGCCGAAGCGCGCTGTGCCAAAAGGAAAGTACGAAGCGATTGCCAAAGCCCTGAAAGCAAATCCAGGAGAATGGGCAATCGTTAGCGAGAACGCGCCAGGAAGTTATGCGGTCTCAATCAAGCGAGGTCTGCTGGTTGGGTTCGCCCCCGCTGGGTCGTTCGAAGCGACTACACGCAGGAACTCCGCCCGCAATAAGCGAGTCACCGTTTACGCTCGCTACATCGGCTGACGCCACGAACACCCCCTGCCGAAAGGTGGGGGGTGTTTGCGTTTGTCGGGTGTGGCCGCGTAGAGTGGAATCACGAGAGGGACACGCCCTCTCCCAACGAAAGGAACGACAATGGTCGTAACGAAAAAAGTGGCTGACGCGGTTTCCGCGTACTCCACGCTCAAGGCAGAAATCGCTAGGCTCACCGAACAGAGCGAGGCTCACCGCGCTCTCATCATCGAATCGGTGAACGGCGAGGGTGCGGTTGAGTACAAGGGTCAGACAATCGCGCGAGTGACTGTCACCGAACGCAAGACAACGGACACCAAATCCATTCTGTCGGCGTACCCTGCTATCGCGGAAGCGGTATCCAAAGGCGAGTTCACCAATGTTGCTTCGGTGACATCGGTTCGCCTGCCCTAGTCCATCGAACGGTGTGGCTCTCGCGAGAGGGTCACACCGTTCCCAACTCTCACGAGAGGGAACAATGTCCAACGACACGCTATTCATCATCGCCGTAGTCGTGAGTTTCGCAACGGGTGTGTCTGCCACACTCTTCACGATCAACGCGCGGTATCTGCTCAAGCACCGCCCACGCTTCAACCGCCGTCAACGCGAATACATTCGCGCTATGAACGGTAGCGGATACACTCGCATTCTCAAGAAGTAACCCGATACCCCAAGCACCCCCTACGCCTAACGGTGTGGGGGGTGTTTGCGTTGAGCCGAGTTCCGGTGCTACCTTTGCGGTATGGGGGAAACGCCCCCGAAAGGAAACAATGTCCGACACGAACAACCCCATCGACTGGGACGCCGTCATCGCCGATGACGCCGTCGAAAAGGTGATGGCACTCCCCGATGACAAGCGCGCCGAGATTATGGCAATCTTGGACAAACTGAAATAACGGAACGCAACGCCCCCCATCGAGAAATCGGTGGGGGGTGTTTGCGTTGGTTCGGCGTTCGGCGTATCGTTGGTGATGTAGGGAACACGCCCTGCCAATCGAAAGGAACGCTATGCCGTCTCTCTCGCCCGAACAAATCGCGGAACTCCGCGCTTTGTTGTCCACTCTCAACGAAACCGTTCAGTACCGCGAGTTTCTGAACGCCACCGCGCAAGCGGTTCGGGACAACGCCGATAACACGGCGAACGCCCCCACCGTCACCGAATAGGTGACACGGCGCGCCACCGTTGGAAACGCGGTGGCGCGCCACACTCTCAACCGAAAGGAAAAAATGAGCAAGCACGAGGATATGACACCCGTCACCGAGGACCAAGCCAAGGAGTGGTTCGACGAATGGTTGGACGATATGAATAGCCCGATTGACATTCTCGGTCTGACACTCTCGCCCAGTGCCGTGCTACGCGCGACTGACCCAATCGCGTACCGCACCTACTTTCACGACTACATCGACCGTTGCCAGAAAGGCGGTTGGTTCCTAGTCCAAGGGTACTGACCCCCGAACCAAGCACCCCCTACCGTGAGAACGGTGGGGGGTGTTTGCGTTGTGTCGGTGGTGTCGCGTATCGTCTAGATCGTGGGGAACACGCCCCACCCGTTGGAAGGAACCCGATGGAATCGGAAATCCTAGAAACACCGTGGGTCGTCGGTGACGACGACTTCACCAACTACGCTTGCGAGAAGTGTGCTCGCGAGTACGCCACCGAACGGGGGTTGACATTCGAGAACCCCTACTCGACAACAGACGAGAACCCGAACGGGTACGCCTACTGCGACATCTACGGTCAAGGGGAATCCGACACCCCGTGGTCGTGCGATTGCGGTCAATGGTTGTCCGTCAATCTCAATGCTGACGGTCACGAGTATGTCCGTGAGAACGACCTGCCCCAATTCGTCAAGGACTACTACGCGCCGTTGGCGTAGTCGATACGACAACCCCCCACTACGGTGGGGGGTTGTTGTCGTATCGGCGTGGGCCGCGCTATCGTTGGAGTATCGGGGAACACGCCCCGATAAACGGAAGGAACGCTATGTTCGTCTATGTCCTCGTCGACACCGTGAACAACCAGTTTGCTGGGTTGTTCACCGACCGCGCACAAGTGGATAAGTGGGTGAAACGCTTCGACGGCTACCACATTGTGTCGGTCGAAATCCCCCTGCCCGACAACGCCTAACGGCACACGACAACCCCCCCCACTACGGTGGGGGGTTGTTGCGTTGTCGGCGTGTGGTCGCGTATCGTTGACGGCGTGGGGGACACGCCCCCGAAAGGAGAAATGATGTTCCGAATGTTGCTGAAAAAAATCGCTCGGTGGTTGCGGCCCGACAACGGCAAGCCGTCACCGTTGCGAACGCTCGGCACGCGGTTGCTATGGTCACCGTTGCTCGAACGCCGAGTGTCGTCTGTCCGTATCTGTCGCCCCTGCCGTCACTTGACGGTCGACGAGCACAAGTACCACGCTCGGTTCAGTCGCGATATGTTCCCCGTGTGGTCGCTACTGATGATGAACCGTTGGGGGTTCAGTCGTGTGGGGTATGTCGGTGACTGCCGATACTTCCGCTTCCCCATTCCGAATTGGTTCGGTGCGTGGTTGCGCCCAATCGTCACAAACAACAACAACCGTGACGGTTGGTGGTTCGGGAACGAACGGACTAGCGACTGGTATCGTTACCGTGATGTTCTGGTGAACGAGGAACGCGAACGCGCCTAACCGCCGACAACCCCCCTGCCTAACGGTGGGGGGGTTGTTGTCGTTTCGGCGGTTGCCGTCGTATCGTTGGAGTGTGGGCAACACGGCTCACACAAGCAAGGGAGAAACTATGAGCGACACGCTCACGGTGACGGGGCTTATCGCCACGACACCACGACGATTGACGACAAGCGAGGGGGTCGTAATCGTATCGTTCCGCCTCGCGTCGTCACAACGCCGTTTCGACAAGGCGACTGGCGAATGGGTCGACGCGTCGACCAACTGGTACACCGTCAACGCGTTCCGCCAACTCGGTGAAAACGCGTTCGCCTCGCTCAACAAGGGCGACCGCATCACGGTCACGGGTCGTCTGAAAATCCGCGACTGGCAGACCGACGACCGCACGGGAACAAATGTCGATATCGAAGCGGAAACGCTCGGACACGACCTGTTCTGGTGTACCACCGTCGCAACTCGCGTTGTAATGTCCAACGCGAAAGCCCCCGTTACCGCCGAAGCCACCGCCGAGTAACACCACCGACAGCCCCCTGCCCGAAAGGGTGGGGGGTTGTCGCCGTTGTGCGGTGTCGTCGCGTACCGTAGTGCCAACGAAAGGAACACAATGCTCATACGGATACTGTCCTATTTCTGGGTGCGGAACAACGCCGAGCGTATGGGGGTCGCCCTCATTCTCTCGCTCGCTCTCATCTGACGGTAACGACCCCCTGCCCAATCGGGTGGGGGGTTGTTGCCGTATGTCGGGGGTCGGGGATAGTCTGGAAGCACGAAGGGAACACGCCCTTCCAAACCGAAGGAGAAACCTGTGAAGGTTACCAAGAAGGTCGCCGATGTTGTTTCGGCGTACCGCCAGATGAAGGCGGAACTTGACCGCCTGACGAAGGAGAGTGACGCTTACCGCGCCACGCTCATCAACACCGCGCACGACCTCGCCGACATCACTGGTGTTGGGGAGTTCAGTGAAATGGTGTTCGAATACAACGGGCAGGCTATCGCCCGTATCACGGTGACGGAACGCACGACCGCCGACATCGACGCTATCCGCAAGACGCACCCCGTCATTGACGAAGCAATCGCCAACAAGACGGGCTTCGTCAAGACCAGCACCGTCACGACGGTTCGCACCGTCTGACACACGACGGGGAAGGGTTCGCCCTTCCCCGTCACCCCTTCCCGTATCCGCCCACGACCGACACGACCCCACGCCTAACGGTGTGGGGTCGTTGTCGTTGTGCCGTTCACGATCTAAACCGCTATGCGGTGGGGGGTTGTTGTGCGGTGTCCGTGGTCTGCCGTATCGTCGTTGATGTGGGGAACACGCCCCACACCGCCACAAGGAGGTGACACAATGGCTACTGGTGACCTCACCGACCCCTGCCCCGACTGCGGTCGGGTCGATGTCGAGGGTGTGTCGTATCACACACACGACCTCGATTTCATCTTCCGCGCCTAGCGGAAAAGCGACCCCCCTGCCTAACGGTGGGGGGGTTGTTTGCGTTATGCGGTGGGGCCGCGCTAGTCTGATATCACGAGCAGGGAACACGACCTGCCCCGTACAAAGGAGCCGAAGATGTCTGCCAGAAGATATCTGCCCCCTCACCGCCAAGCGGTGGGGGGGCTATCTCCGTTTCGGCGTTCGCCGTTGTAGTCTGGTATCACCAACGAAAGGAGAATGGAATGTCCATTCGAAAAATCCGAGCGTATCTCGCGCTCGCCCTGTTCGCCCTCGTGCTTGGCGCGGCGTGGACCGCAGGGGAACTAGCCCGTACCGCCGAGATGGCAGGCACGACCTACGACCTGACACCGTTTAGTGTCCTCGTGCTTGGCGCGAGTATGCTCGCATCCGCGCTAGTCGCGTGGAATGTCGGGGAGTATGTAGCGAACGACTATCGCACCCCCCTATCCGCTGTTGATTACTACAACTATGCGGAACGCGCTGGTGACAACGAAGCATATCGCCGTCACTACATCAAGGAGTAACCCGACCACAACGCCCCTCACCGCGCTATGCGGTGGGGGGTTGTTGCGGTCGGTCGGTCGTGTGTCGTATCGTTGGAGTATCGGGGAACACGCCCCGCCGAGAGGAGAACATAATGAGCCAGTACCACTGTCCGGTGTGTTGGGAAGAATACACCGATTGCGTAGGGGGCGCCCCCCTGTGGTCGGTCGGTGTCGTCTACTGTAGCCGACACTCGAAATACAACCCCGTTCTAATCGCGTTCACCAAGCGGTGGGGTAAGGACACCGACAAGTCGTAGCCCGACACCAACAACCCCCCCGCCGAGTGGAACGGTAGGGGGGTTGTTGCCGTATGTCGGGGGTCGGTGTCATACTGATTATGCGGGGAACACGCCCCGCCAATCGAAAGGAACGCTATGACCCCGCTGCCCTACGACCGTGCGGTCGTGCTCTACCGCGAGGAAACCGAGAAACTCGTTCTCGACGGCGAAATCGACCAAGAGGAGGCGAACCGTCGCCTCGACCCCGCCGAGATGTTGCGGACGATTTCCATCGCCATCTCCGTCGGTCTAGTCGCTCGCGCCTAGTGCCGAAACGGTAGCCCCTCTGACACACCGTCAGGGGGGCTATCGCCGTCTATGCCGTTGCCGTCGTATTCTGGAATCACACCAACGAAAGGAGTCCCCGATGCCCGAGGACATTATCGCAACAGAGCAACGCCGTTCGCCTCTCAATCACCGATGCTACCGATGCCGTATGGGTCACGAGCACCCGACCATTCACATCTCTTGGTATCAAGACGGTCGCATCGCTCAATGGTTCCGATGCGGGTGCGGTGCGCTCAACCCGACTCGCCTCCACATCGAACCGATAATCCTCTGACGCGATGCCGACAACCTCCCTCCCGATTCGGGGGGGAGGTTGTGCCGTGTCGGTGCCATGCCGTAGAGTGAGTACATCGGGAGGAACCGCCTCCCCGACGAAAGGAAACGTCATGGGATTCACCATCGACACCGACGGCATGGACGCCGACCACGTGGCAACACTGGAACGCGCCGAGGACATCAAGGACAGGACGTTGTACGACATCGCGTGGTACTTGGTCGCTGGCAACACGACCGACCAGTTTATCTTCGACTGGCTCGAAAACATCATGTCCATCGACCGCGACCTGTCCAAAGCCCGCGCCTAGCCCGCGCTCTCCGACGACCCTCACCCGAAAGGGTGGGGGTCGTTGTCGTCGTGCCGTTGGCTGCCGATGCCGTTCGGGGAGGGGAGGTTGTGCCGTGTCCGTGCCATGCCGTAGTCTGATATCACGGAGGAACACGCCTCCCGAATCGAAAGGAACATGCCATGTCATTCGAAAGTGCCCAGCGAGCCTGGGAATCGCCTCCCGACTATGCGGAGGAGGAATGCGAGGAAACTCTCGCCGTCCGATGTGACAACGAGGACTGTGACGCGTACGATGTCGAAGTAAACGCTACCGTCACCGTTCAGTATGCCGATGAGTACGGAACAGCATACTACACCTGCCCAGTCTGCGATGTTGAGGCAGAGAGCCAGACCACGCGCGAAGTCTACGAACACTCTTACGAGCCCGAAGACTTCGAAGACCGATAACCGTGCCGATGAATGCCCAGCCAAGTGGAATGGCTGGGCATTCTGTCGTTGTGCCGACGACTGTCCGCGGCGACGTTCGGCGCTCGCCGTCTCGGAGTCAACACCGCGACGTCGACGCCGTAACCCCGACCGGGCGACGCCGGTCGATGTCGATGGGCCGGCCCCAGCCAATTCTCCGGCCCCGCTGCGCCGTCGATGTCACGCCGTGCTGACCGCGACGTTGACGCCGACACTAAACCCCCGACGTTCGGCGCTCGCGGTCGATGTCGATGATGTCAACCCCGGGAAGTGCTCGACGCCGACGTCGACGCCGTTAGGCGCTCGCCGTCGGTGCGCCGTCGATATCAACCCCGGGCCGGACGCGGAGTATCGACGGCAACGATCGTAATCTTCGCGGATCCGTTTCGTAATCGCCAGTTGTTGACCGCGATGACGCGCCGTTAGACGATCGCGGGCCCGTAACGCCGTCATAGAGCTCGTTGCACCGTTTATTAGTGTAATTAGGTGTACGAAGCGCGTTAGGGCGTTCTAGAGGCGCTGAGCGCCGTTCAGGAGCGCGCCGGCGACGCTGGGGGTGGGGGTGTTGCGCCGTGTCCGTCCTAGACGATATAGTGAGTACATCGGGAGGAACCGCCTCCCCGACGAAAGGAACCACACCATGTCAGAGCCGTGGACATCACCGCCAGATTACGCGGAGGACAGCGACACCGAGTCCCTGTCCGTCAAGTGCGAGAACGAGGAGTGCGCGGAGTACGACCTCGAAGTCACCGCTGAGGTCGACGTCGAGTACTACGACGAGCAGGGCACCGTCTACTACACCTGCCCCACCTGCGAAGTTGTCACCGAGAGTGAGACAACACGCGCTCCCTACGGTATCGAAGACTACCTCGGTATCTGAGCCGACACCGAGACGCCTCACCCGAAAGGGTGGGGCGTTTCGTTGTTGGTACAATGGAGGGATGAGCGCCGACGACAAGAAGCCCCGCCGTTACGTGCCCGCTGCGAATCCAGAGAAGGCACGGGCCGACGCCGAGCGCGCCCAATCGAACGCGTGGGGAACACACGCCGACAAGCGCACGAAGCGCCGACGTACTCGCGCCGACGATCTCCGGGCCACGATCCGCGATGAAGAGTCGTGATAGGATTCCGGTATGAATCAACTACTCCGACGAATCCGTTTCATCATCAGCAACACCAACTGGCTACCTGTCGTCGCGCTGGCGCTCGCCGTCGCCGCGGTGCTAGTCGCCGTCGACCTCGGTAATCCGTTCGCCACTATCCAAGCTCTCGGACTGGCCGCGGTGGCGCTCGCCGTTCTCTCGAGTAAGGGTGAGTAACCTTCGGTAGAATGAATTCCATGACTGATAACAACATCGACCCCATCGACATCGACGCCGACACTGACGCCGTCGAGTTTGTCCCCGCTCCGGCCAAGGCCGAGAGTCAGCCCAAGCCCGCTGCGCCGTCAGCGCCCGCGTCTGTCGAAGCACCGAGCACCGCCGTTCAGGTCATCCTCGCTGCGATTGTGCAGAACCCCCTTCGCCGACGAGAGTCGACCAGCGTCACCGAACTTCAGCGCCGTCTCCGTGAGGTGGGCTTCGAGTCCGTCGTCGCCGACAAGCCTGGCATCCTCGGGGATGGCACTCGACTCGCCGTTCAGCAATTCCAATCGAAGAACAAACTTGAGGTGACCGACGTTCTCAACGCCGACACACTCAAGGCTATCTTCAAGGGTGACAACACCGTCAAGGTGGTTGTGTAGTGCCCGCTGGAAAAACAACCGACTCGACCTTCGACGCCGATGTGCTCAGCGCCGAGGGTCCTGTCCTCGTTGACTTCTGGGCTGAATGGTGTGGCCCGTGCCGCGCCGTTGGTCCAGTGCTTGACGCTATCGCCGATGCACACCCCGGCCTCACGATTGTGAAGCTAAACATCGAAGAGGAGCCCGAGACACCCGCCGCGTATGGTGTCGTCTCGATTCCGACGATGAAGGTGTTCGTTGGTGGAGAAGTCGTCAAGACAATTGTCGGCGCGAAGCCACGCCCAGCCCTCGAGTCTGACCTATTGGACTACCTCGTATAACGCCCTGCTGTCGTCGCCGTCAGGACCCCCTAGTTTTCTAGGGGGTCCAATCTTTGGGTAGGATGGTGCCATGTCGAAGTCTTTCGCGCAGATAGTGGCCGAGCTCTCCCCCGACGATCGCGCTCGGATGATGGCGGGTATGGACCCTGAGGGTCTACTGTGGGACTGGTCGTTCTGGGGCCGCCCCGAGCAACACGCGCCGGAGGGTGACTGGAACATCTGGATCGCACTCGCGGGCCGTGGATGGGGGAAAGCGATTGACGTTGATACGCCAATTGCTACGCCGTCTGGGTGGGTACGCATGGGGGATCTCGTCGACGGGGACACCGTCTTTGATGAAAACGGTAGCCCCTGTCGAATCGTTCAAGCCCACCAACCATACATCGCCGAAAAGATGTATCGATTCACTTTCTCAGATGGGTCAACGCTGGACACCGACGCACCGCACCAATGGGTCACATGGACTCACGCGGATCGCAAGTCGTTTAACCGATCAGACTCCCTTCGACAGAAAGTAATCAACGACACCACTCATGGGTACCCCGAAGACTGGGTCAACTGGACTCGTCATAATCGCTGGGGAAATTCCACAGGAGTCGGGCCGAAGATTAGAACCACCCAAGAGATCGCCGACACTCTGACCTATGGCAAGCGTGGGGACCTCAGTCACTCAATCCCCACCGCTCGAGCACTGCAGATGCCAGAACAACCACTGCCTTTTGATCCGTATGTATTTGGACTGTGGTTGGGAGATGGCTCATCATCTGCTGGGGAGATATGTGCTCACGCCGACGACATCCCCAGCTTATCGGAGTACCTAGACAGTGCTGGACTCAAGCACCTCGCCGTACGCCCCAGTAAGGGGGTGGCTCGACTAGTCACCGTAGTCGGGTTGTACGCAGCGATTCGCGGTCTTGGTGTGCTGGGATCGAAGAACGTGCCTGATACCTATCTCTGGGCATCGCCGACGCAACGAGCGCAGTTACTCGCGGGGCTCCTTGATTCTGATGGCTACATCGACAAGGACAGTGGCCAGATCGAATTTGTCAACACTAACAAGAATATCGCCGACGCCGTCGTGTTCTTGGCACGGAGTCTTGGGCAAAAGCCTGTGCTGTCAGAGGGCGTAGCCACACTGTATGGCAAGGACTGTGGGCCGAAGTACCGAGTAATGTGGAGACCAACCGTCAATCCGTTCTACTTGAGTCGTAAGCGACAGAGGTTCCAGCCACTGGGGAGACAGGCTCTCAGAAACTTCCACCGAATGATTGTGAAGTGCGAACAGGTTGAGCCGACCCTAGTGCGATGCCTGACCGTTGACTCCCCCAACTCGATGTATCTTGCAGGTGAGGCCTTGATCCCCACGCACAACACCAGGACCGGAGCCGAGTGGCTCAGAGAGCAAGCCCGCGACATCAGTAAGACTGGGCCGAAGCGTATTGCCATCGTTGCCCGTACAGCCGCCGATGCTCGAGACGTTGTCGTTGAAGGTCAGTCGGGGATTATGTCTATCTCACCACCGAGTGAGATGCCACTATATGAGCCATCGAAGCGACGACTGACGTGGCCCAACGGAACCATCGCAACGACCTTCTCCGCCGACGAGCCTAACCTTCTCCGTGGTCCACAGTTCCACGCAGCACTCGCCGATGAGGCCGCCGCTTGGCGACAGATGCCCGACGACTCGGGACTGACCGCGTGGCAGAACCTCCGTATCGCTACGCGTCTCGGAGCCGTCCCCAAGATTATGATTACGACCACACCGAAGCGCGTGGCCATGCTCCGTGAACTTCTCAAGGAAGCCGATGAACACCCCAACCGCGTCCGCGTTACTCGCGGATCGACGATGGACAACGCCGGGAACCTGTCGAGCGCGTACCTTGACACCATGCTCGGTGTCTATGGTGGTACATCGCTCGCAGCCCAAGAGCTGTATGGTGAGATGCTCGACTCTGTTGAGGGTGCGCTGTGGACCGAGGACATCATCGACAACTATCGACAAGGTGCATACCCGCCACAGATGCCACTGCGCGTGATCGGTGTTGACCCATCCGTCGCCGAGAGTCCCAAGGACGAGTGTGGCATCGTCGTGGTCGGATCGACAGGCGAACGAGACCTATACAAGCGCCAGTCGTGGATACTCGAGGACACATCTATCCTCGGGTCCCCGACAGTGTGGGCTCAAGCCGTCGTCGCCGCAGCCAAGAAGTGGGGATGCCCCGTCGTCGCCGAAGTCAACCAAGGTGGCGCACTCGTCAAGAACGCCATCCACACGATCGACCCGACGATCAAGGTGCTCGAGGTGCACTCCAAGTATGGCAAGGCACTCCGCGCTGAGCCGATCACCCTCGCGTATGAGCAGGGCCGTGTCCACCACGTGGGCGTGTTCCCCCAGCTCGAGTCCCAGATGATGTCATGGATCCCCGGCGAAGGAAAGTCCCCCGACCGCGTCGACGCTCTCGTGCATGCACTGACCGCGTTGCTCATCAAGCCACCCGCCGGGTTCCTCGGTGGTGGGCTATCAGCCAAGTCACCAGCGGGCCGCCGATTCACCCTTCCTGGAATCGGACAGCAGGGTGCTGGCGGATCGAAGTTCAGGGTCCGATGAGCATGACCGTTCGCGCATTCGAGGTAGTCAAGTTCGACGCCGGACTTCGCTGTGACCTCGACGCCGTTAAGAAGTCAGGCATCGTTGACGAGGGTCGAAGCGTGGCCTGTGCTGGGTGTCAGGATGCTCAAGGCACTGAGAGATGGGCCGTGATGGCCGACGATGGTGATGTGCAGATCTCGTGCTCAGCGTGTCTTAGCCTGACGCTGGAGGCCATGGGCGTATAGTTGGTCCTACTTCTCCACGAAAGGACCATCATGGCTACTGCCACGACTAAAGCCCCACCGAAACGATTCGCACTGTACCTCGAAGCCCGGCCCATCGCAGGTAATGGGAAAGAGGTCTACACCCGTCAGGTGCTGGTGATGCCACCTCACCGCGACGTGACCACTCGGGAGTGGAAGTGGCCGTCGATCTTTCATCGCTCCACCGCCCCCACCAATCCCCGAGCCCGTTGGCGATTCACTGCCATTCACAGCTCAATCCGTAGTGGCACGTTCTCAAGCACAAGCGGTGTCGTGTACAGCGCTCACGATGCTACTTCCCCGAAGATGCACTACATGACCCGAATCGAACAGCAAAGCCTCGTCCTCGATCGTCGGCTCAATGTTCAAGAGGTGGTGTCCGAGGTCATGGACTCCAACGCGTACGAGTACATCATGGACTGGCTGGGTACGATGATGGGCAAGCCCGAGGTGTACGCGATCCAGAAGCCGTTGTACATCGAGGTGACCGACACCGATGCTCGCGACGCGTACCAGAAGCAGACACCCTCCGCGCTACTGCGACGTCTCGAGCGAGTACGTCGTGATGCTGGATTCCCTGAGTCCGTGACTGAGCCCGTGACGAAGTCCATACCTGCACTGCTTACACCTACACTGCTTGCATCTGCGCTGGGAGTCTAGCCATGCCTACGTACAGCACATCACCGTTCAAGATCAACAAGCGACTGGCCGATCACTATGGCAAGGACATCCACCTGCCTGAGGAGATTTCATACATCCTCGTCTCGTCACTACTCAGTGAGGTAGACTCGAAGTGGGCCGACGTCGACATGTTGACGGGCAACTTCGATGCACACTCGACGCCGTCCTCACGAGCACGTGGCCGCGGTCAGAATGGCTC